>Ga0207048_10065_pt1 | contig 31088 bp, 28 predicted proteins | sample Alteio_BWMinCont_65_FD_153301 | JGI IMG/M metagenome (GOLD analysis project Ga0207048, IMG submission 153301) | Enriched cells from forest soil in Barre Woods Harvard Forest LTER site, Petersham, Massachusetts, United States -... | ecosystem: Environmental > Terrestrial > Soil > Temperate forest >...
CCTGTTCGCCGACGGAGTGATAGTGCACGTCCCAGCGAATCCTCGCTCCCGGCAGCAGCAATTTGCCCGTGTCGGAAGGGTAGACGTCGAATTGCTTTCCGATCGCCCATTCCATCAGGAGCCCGCCGTCATTGCGCCGCGCCTGGGCCAGCGGACCGATGCCGTCGTCGTCAGCGGCTGCTGACGCCCGGTTCATCCTGCAGGAGCTGCGCTAGGGCATGATGAGTGACGCGGCGCCCCGCGGAAGTCCCCGGCCGCATCTCGACCGCGCGCACCCATCGCGGCTCGCTCACCGGGAGTTCTTCGCTAAGCGGCTTCCACCAAGCGTCCTGCGCCACGGCCGGTACAGTGTAGGGCGTTGACTTGACGACGATATCCTGCTGGCCGAACTGTTCGGCCAACTGCCATCCTTCATCGCTCGGCCACATCTTCGGGGCCGGCATGTCTTTCGCGTTCCCGGGCGCCTTGCCCGAATCGACCCAGCGGACGATCGTGTTGATCTGCTCGTCCGTCAACGAAGTGTCGTTCTTGAATTTCTGGATTCCAACGGTTCGATCGAGGTGCCATGGCGGCATGTTGCGGGTGACCACGCGATCCTTGATTTTGTCCGCCCACGGCAGTGTCTCGTCGTAGGTCACGAGAGACATCGGCGCCGCGGTTCCCGGATGGTGGCACTCGTTGCAGTGCGCCTGAAAAATCGGCGCGACGTCCTTGGCGAAGGTCACCGGCGCTTTGGGCGCCTCTCCGGCGATCGCAGGGGATGACAATATCAGGAAAGCACCGAGGCCCAGAACGCCTGCTCCAATTCGCAGCCACATTGCACCATGGAACTTGGCATCGCTCATGACATGCTCCTTCTCTCTGGCTGGTACACTCCCGCCAATTTAGCCCAGTTCACCCCGGAATTACGGTTTTTGGCCCCTCAGTAGCCCCACTCTACACCTCTCCGAAGGGCGTGGCGCAACATTTTTTCCTCGGCTGCACCAGGAAGGCCCTACACGCATGGGGACATGGGTTGCGGCGGGTGCCCCATCCTTGCGGTTTTTGCTAGGGTGGGGATTTTGTGGACTATCCGTGCTTAGGTCTTAGGTCCCTCTCAAATCTAAACCCCCACCCTTTGAAATTCACAAAGGGTGGGCCACCCACACTACCTTCTCGCCTCTTAGAGTTGAGTGGAGAACTGGGGAGCGCGGCGCAATTTTCAGTGCTCGCTCATCACTCCGTCGAAACTAGGGTTGGAGCGGCGCCGCATTTGCGTGGTCCGGCGAGTCGTAAAATATCCAGCGAGGCGACTTGGGGAAAACCGTTCGCATGGACGTGGCCTGCACATTGCCTTTCGGCGAGATTTCCAGCTGCCACTGCTGCACCTGGGGGTGCGCGCCTTCGGCGGTGACCACGCGATTCAGCGTGACGCGGTAGCGCCCGTCAGGTTCGACTTCGGTTCGGGGCCCGAGCTCGGCCACTCCGTCCGCATCCAAAAAGCCGTGCCACCATCGCGAGTACGCGTCGATGGATCTCCAGGCTTCGTCGTACGAAGTGAAGTAGTGCCGGCCGACGGTGTCGCGCAAGCTGTCCTGGTCGAGTACGACCTCTCCCGGGCGGAATGGAACCGTCGTCTCCAGGAAAAACATGGCGAAATTGTCGAGGTCCAACGGGGACAGCGAGAGCGAAAGCGTCGACGCGAAGCGGTTGAACTCGGCAGCCACCTCGGTGCGCTTCTCGATGCTCTCGAAACTGTAGAGTTCGTAGCCTCCCTCCTTGCGCGCCGCGACGGCGACGATCCACGTCCACTGCCCGTCGTAACTGGCCTGCGAGGGTATCTCCACCTCATAAAGATAGAAGCCGCGGCTTCCCCTCGATTCGACAATCGTCGAAAGCAAATCCTCGAGGTCGGGCCTGCGCGTCACTTTGAGCAGCTTGGAGTCGACTCTCAACTGCGAACGCAGGAGCGCAAGAGAAGCGGCGTCTTTCACCTGCTCAAGGCTCGGCGTCCACGCGGCCAGGCGCGCCTCAGCAGTTGCCTGCTGAGCGCCGCACGCTGGGCCGAATCCGAGCGCAAGCAGGGCGACCGCAACTGCGCAGCGCAGTCCGGTATGTCGAAGCACGTCCCCACACCAACACGAAAGTCCAGGGCGCATAACTCGCCCTCCCTTCCCTTTCGTCACTTTGCGGGGACGCGCTCAGATACGAAGAGTGGAGCACAGATACTAGAGGGTAAGACCGCCCGCCGTCAAGCCGGGCGGTGGAAACAATTTGTCACATTTTGGTTTTGTGAAGTTTGAACGGGCCACCTATTCCAGCCCGCACCGTTTATTGAAATGTCACCACGACGCTGTTTCCGGTGTATTCCACCGTGCCTCCCTCCTCGACCGTGACGGTCTTAAACTCTCCGCTGAGCGAGCCGAACGTCATGGCGGTGTAGGTCGAGCCCTTCTTCGGGGGTCTCTTGGGGTTGATGCCCACCACCAGCGAGCCTGACAGTGCGGCGTTTGAATTGACGGCGAGACCCGTCGTGCCCCACTGCACGCTCAGCTCACCGTTCGCCGTCTGCGTGTAGTTCCCCGTCACCGTCAGAGTCTCTCCGTTCGTCGGATGAAGGTAACCGCTGTTCGTCAGCGAACCCTCGATGGTTCCGCCTCCCACCAAAGATCCCGATTCCATATTGACTGAGGCGGCGCTCAGCGTGGTGCCGAACAGAGTGAGGTATCCCTGGCTGGTCAGCGAGGTCGCAATTGACACCGTCCCCGCTCCGAACGCCAGCCCCACACCGGGGCCTACCTGAATCGAATCGACAGAGATCGACGGCGTTGTGGTTGCGTCCACGGAGCCGGTGCTTGGCGCCTTCAGGATGCAGACGTTGCTCGTCGGGCCTGGCACGTGGTCCGTGCTCCAGTTCCGCGCCGTGCCCCACACGTCAGTACCCGCATTCCCAGTCCACTCGACGTTACAGCCCTGTGCGTGCGCCAACTTGCCCCCGGTGACGGCAACTGCCAGCGCCGCGACTACACGCAGGAACATCCTTGCCTTGTTCGTTTTCATAAGGTCTCCTTCTGTGAATTTTCCTGGATCTGTTAGGCAGGTGCGCGCGCCGCATCCCGCCATGGCTCGCGCATTGTAGTGGTCAAGGCCCCTAGCGATTGCGTGCGAAAAGCAAAGATCGTGTAAACACTTTGTAAAATCCGCGACGTTTATCGGAGTGCAAATTTGGTGAGAGGATTCTATGGCCTAGTCCGTAGCGACGTTTCTCAAAACACACCTGTACCTTCGGACGCTGGCCCGCTGGGGCATCGCACGGTAAACTATTCACGTGCCGGTCCGACTCATTGCTCTTGATATTGACGGGACGCTGCTCGACGAGCGCTCCCACCTGCCCGCAATCAACGTGGACGCGGTGGCCGGGGCCGCGGCGCGCGGCATTGAAGTGGCCCTCGTTACCGGGCGCCGCTACGATTTTGCGCTGCCGATCGCGCGGCAATTCCCTTGCCCGCTGACGATGATCGTGAACAACGGCGCGGTCGTGAAATCGAGCACGGGCGAGACCCATTTCGTCAATCTGCTGCCGCGCGGCGTCGCCGAGCGCGTGCTGGATGAGGCCGGAGAGTTCCTCGAAATGGCTTCGGTGTGCTTCAACCGCCCGCGCGAAAACCAGGTGATTTACGAGCGCATCGACTGGCGCGATCCCCTGCGGCAGGGATACTTCGAGCGCAACCGCGAATTCATTTCGGAAATGTCTCCCCTGCGGAATTGCCTGACGGAGGATCCGATCCAGGTGATGTTCACGGGCTACGTCGACCGCGTGCGCCAGGTGGAAAAATTTGTGACGGCTCTGCCCTTCGCCTCCGAGTATTCCATCGCCATGACGGTGTACGACAAGCGCGACTTCGGCCTCCTCGACGTGGTGGCGGCGGGCTGCTCGAAGGGCGCGACGCTCGCCGAATGGGTGCGCCGTTGCGGCTGGCGGCGCGAAGACGTGATGGCCATCGGCGACAACCTGAACGACATCGAAATGCTCCAGTTCGCCGGGCTGCCCGTGGTGATGGGTAACAGCGTCCCGGAGTTGAAAACTCTCGGCTGGCGTGAGACCCTATCGAACGATCAGGGCGGCGTGGCGGCCGCGATCGAACTCTACGCATTCGGAGACGCGTGAAGTGAAGCGATTCCCTCTTCCCAGCGGATGGCTCCTCGGCGCGGCCGGCGCGTTTGCCGCGCTCGTGCTGGTGGTTCTCGCTCCCTGCGCGCGCGCCGACTATGTGGTGTTGCAGACCGGGCAGCGCATTCACGTCATGAGCTACGAACGCCTGGGCGACACGATGCGGCTGACCGTCGCCGGCGGCATGCTCGAAATTCCCGCGGGCGCGCTCGTGCGCATCGACCCCGAAGACACGTTTCTCCCCGTCAAGGAAATGAAACTGCTCGACGTGCCCTACTCGAATTTCATCGCGGATTCGGCGCAGGCGCAGGGCGTGGCGCCGGAGCTTGTTGCCAGCGTGATTGCCGTCGAGTCCAATTTCAATCCCAATGCGGTGTCCTGGCGGTCCGCCCGCGGGCTCATGCAGCTGATGCCGCAAACGGCGGCAAGATTCGGCGTGACGAATATCTTCGATCCCCGGCAGAACATCGACGCGGGCACGAAATATTTGAAGGAATTGCTGCTGCGCTATAACGGCGACCTGGCCCTTACGCTTGCAGCCTACAACGCCGGACCCGATCGCGTGGAGCAGTACAAGTCCGTGCCTCCCTACCGCGAGACGCGCGACTACGTTCGTCGCGTAACGGAAAAATTCCGCAAGACCTATCAGGCTTCCGCGCTCACCGTTTCCCTGCAATAGTAATTGCGTTCGACGTGCCGGCGAGACGCCGGCGCTACGAGTTCGCGCTTGCGCACTCGCCTAAATCTTTTTGTTTAACGGAAAAGCGGCCCCGTTGTCATCCGAGGGGGGTAGGACAGGCTTATAGCCTGTCGGGGTTACTTCGTGCGGTCGCGGCGAAAAGGCGCCAGGCTATAAGCCTGTCCTACCCCGATTCATGGGACGAGTGGCGACCACCTTATTGTTTGATTCCCTACAGACATGCATTGACTTGAGAAGATAAAGTGCCTCCCGGCGCCATCTTTCGGGGGCCCTCTTGCCGCAACGGATGGCACGAAGGCTATGTTGCTCCGGCGTCTCCAACATTTCAGCCCCATAGGGCGGAGGATTATTTTGGCACGAAGAGACGTGCACCCGGTGCAGTCTGGCGAACGAACCAATGCGGATGGCAAACCTGTAGGCAACAAGATTCTCTTGGCCCTTCCCGATAACGAATATTTCTCCATCCGCGGGCACCTGGAATTTATCGAGTTGCCGCATCACCGCGTCCTTCACGAGCCGAACGAAAGCCTGCATTTCGTTTATTTTCCGAACCACGGCTTGCTTTCCCTTGTCGTCGTGATGGAAAGCGGACAGACGGTTGAGGTGGGCATTGTGGGGAAAGAAGGAATTGCGGGGATACCCTCGGCGGTCGGTTTGAGGAGGAACCCGTTTCGCGAGGTCGTACAGGTGGCGGGGGACGGGTTCAGGATCAAGGTTGACGTATTGCAAGATATTCTGCGGTCCAGTCCACAGCTTCAAATGATGTTGAGCCGATATATCGTTTTGCATGCCTTGCAAGTTTCACAATCGGCCGCGTGTAACCGGTTGCACAGTGCGGAACAGCGTCTCGCACGGTGGCTATTGATGACCCAGGATCGAGTGGATTTTGGGGTGTTGTCGATCACCCATGACTTCCTTGCAACGATGCTCGGGACAGACCGGCCGACCATCAGCCTGGCGGCCGGCATTTTGCAAAGAAAAAAGCTGATCGAATATCCTCGAGGTTCAGTGAAGATCCTGAACCGCAAGAAGCTGGAACGCTCCGCATGCGAGTGCTACGGAATAATCCAGCAGCTTAACGGAGAGCTCGGATTGAAATAGCATTCGGACCACTGTTCGATGGACTCCAGACATAAACCTTTACAGACAGTTATATTGCCGCCGTAAAACACCCGTCGAGTCCAGCGAAGAGGTGCGGCCAAATCGGACGGACGAATGGCATGGGATTCCGGCACTAGTCTCCGGATAGGCGCAAAGCGAAAATGCCAGACGAAGAGTGGATCAAGACACTGGAAGACGGCAGAAAAGTGAAATTCATCTACCAGGAGTTGACGGACGACGGAGCGTTTCTTTCCGCGCAGTTAGCGGGCAATGAAGTCGTTTATTCGGTTGTATTGACGAAAGCAGGAAACCCGCTCTGTCGCGAAGACGTTGAGAGTCATTTCCGTGGCGAGCTTTCAAAGAAGTAGAGCGTCTCAACTGAATGCACGATCCTTGCGAACGCCACCTCAAACGGCACAGCGAACCCAGCAGGGGGTTCGTTTAGGCGGCTTATAGGCAATACGAAATACGAAAAGCGGCATGAAATATGAATGCGATTCGAAAATCAAGCAAAGCCACAGCCAAAGAAGCACTCAGGAACAAACCTGACTTCGATGCGCAGGCTTTTCTCGACTCATCCGGTGTGGCGAGACGCATCGTAGAGTATGGACGACTGGAGAAGGTCTATGCGCAAGGCGACCATGCCACCACGGTCTTTTACATTCAGAGAGGCACGGTGAAATTGACGACCGTTAATCAGGTTGGCAAAGAGGCGGTCGTGGCGATGCTTGGACCCGGCGACTTTTTCGGTGAGGGGAGCATGGCAGGTCAGCTGGTTCGTATGGGGGCGGCAACCACGATCACCCCTACCACTTTACTTGCTATTGAAAAGAAGGAAATGATTCGCGTGCTCCACGCTGAGCATGCGTTCTCAGACCGCTTCGTGGCTTATATGCTTGCGCGAAACATCCGAATCGAGCAGGATTTGGTCGATCAACTCTTTAACTCCAGCGAGAAAAGGCTCGCCCGAACTCTTCTGCTGCTCGCTCAGTATGGCAAGCAAGACAAACCTCAAACAAAGCTGCCCAAAATATCGCAAGAGACTTTGGCGGAAATGATTGGGACAACGCGCTCGCGGGTCAATTTTTTCATGAACAAATTTAGGAAACTGGGCTTCATTCGGTACAACGGTGGTCTTCACATCGACTCTTCTCTCCTGAGTGTTGTCCTGCACGAGTAACCAAATATCGCAAATGTGCCGTTTGTTTTCGGAATGATAGCTCGTAAATCGGCCCCGCCTTCAGCTCCGCAAGATGCCGAATCATTTGACTGGGCTTGGTAAGGAAAATGGAATCCTGGTCTACTCGGTCCATCACTTATTGCGTGGGAGAGCCGATCACGGGCGCGGGCGGCTGCTGGCCGTTCGTGTTTGCGCCGCCGGGAGGGGTAGCGGGGCCGTTCAGATTCGCGGGAGGCTGGCCGGGAACCGCCGTTCGCAGCGGATTCCAGATGAATTCCCAGTTCTTGTAGTTGTCCTCGCCTATGTACAGCCGCAAGGAACTTTTGTCGATTTTGCTTCCCACGCCGATGATGTTGCCGCCAACCACCGATCCGCCCAAAGGCTGCGGCTGGGAGCCAGAACCCGAAGATGAGGATGAAGAGCCGGCCGACGAATTGCCATTCGGACCCTGCACCACCGGCAAGCCCGGCGCGCCCGATCCCGGCAGGTTATTCTGCGCGCTGTTCGCGAGTTGCCCCATTGCGCCGGTGAGCGGGGGCATTCCCATTCCGGGCATTCCGGCGCCGTTCAGCGCTCCCTGCAATAGGCTCTGCTGGCGATTGCTCCCGATCAACATGCCGTTCGGCCCGATGTAGATGAAACGCCAGGCGCCGTCTTCCTTGTTCATGGGATCGGGATACGCCTGGCGCAGAAAACGCACACCATTCGTTTGGTTGGTGAGGTCCTCGACCTTGGTCGGAAATTTTCCAAATTTCCGGTAGTACAGTCCGATCGCGCGGGCGTATTGGTTGCCGCGCCAAATCATTACTTCTTCCTTTTGGCGCCGGCCTTCGGTGATGATGTTCGGCGTGGCAATGGCGGCGGCAATCAGCATCGTCGCGACCATGAACACGACCAGGAGCAGGGTGTATCCTGCTTCGCTGCGGCGGATTGTCGGGTTGGCGGTACTCATCGGCATCACCCTGTAGGACTCGGCTCTTCAAGCGTAAGCGTCGCGCGACGGCCGGATGCAACTTCCTCGACGTCCGCCGTGGTGCTCGTCAGCCGGATGATGCGGAACCGGCCGAGCAGCGTATCGCCTTCGCCCGCGATGATGACGTCTTCGTTGTTGCTCGTGGCGAAAAACGCGCGCTTGTGATTCCCGCTGAAATCGCTGACAAATCCAAAATATTTCGCATCCACCGTCAGCGGGGGCGGACCCGCTGGAACGACCGGAGACGGCACGTTCACCGGCTGCACCGATGACGCGGCAGGCGCGGGCGGCGGAGGCAGCGTCGCGCTGAAAATGCTCCGGTGGACTCCCTTGTATTGAAGCTCCAGAAAGCGCTTCAGAATATCCAGGCGCAAAGCGGGATTATCGACGGCGAGCGGCGTGAACTTTTCATCCACGTTCGGCGCCGGCAAAGCCGCCACGGCGGGCGCGAAGGTCCGGTAAACAAGAAAGCCGGCCACCGCGAGCACCACGAGCAGCACGCCCAGAACGATGTGTTGTGTTTGCGGCTTCATTTACGTCGTCCGGAAATACGTCCTCAGCTGCACGTTCAGCCGAATCTTCCCTGCTACCGTCCCGGAAGCGAGCGAGAGACTGTCCAGAACGTAAAAATTATCCGAGCGCTCCAGCTTGTCGAGGAATTGAACGAGACTGTCGTAGTCTCCCTCGACCGCCGTGATGATATCCACTTGCATCAAGCCGCGCGCATCCGGCGTGTGCTGGTGAAACGAAATCGTGTCCGATCGCAGGCCCGCGGACCGGGACAATGCGCCAAGGTCCTCGCTGATCGCGGAATAGCCGGCGCCGGCGGGGTGAAAATGCGAAGTGAAGAACTCGTCCCACTGCTTCTCGTCGGCCGGCAATTCGACCTTGAACCGTTCGAGGCGCGTATTGTCGGCGCGATATTGCTTTTCGAGCGACGCCAGGCGATTCAGGTCGCTGGTGCGAACGTGCGGCGAGCCGTTCAGCTTCCACTGAACGCCCAGCAGCACGGCGTCGGCCAGCAGGATCACGATCAGAGCCCCGCGGATGATGTTGTTGCGATGTTTGATGAGCGGCTTCATCTCAAATTACCGAATACTCCGCCTGAAGCGAAAGCACCACGCGATCGGACTGATCCTGGCGGACCGAACGGGATTCGCTCAGCAGCGCGATGTGGGAAAATTCCGGCGCGTGTTCGAGCGACTTCAGGAACTTCAGCTTACTCTCGTCGGTCATCGCGCCCACCAGAAACGTCAGCTGCACGGTGTCTCCCACCAGCTTCGGTTCGATGCTGACCACCCGCACTCCCTCGGGAAGAATCCGCTCGAGATCCATAAAGATCTTGATCCACGGAAACGCCCGCTGCTGGATCAGCGAATTCAGATACGCCGCGCGCTGCCGCCGCTGCACCGTTTCCGGATTCTCAAAGAATGTCGAGAGTTGCTGGCGCTCCAGCTGCAGCTTGGCGATCCGCGAGTCGAGATCGTCCTGGCGCGCGCGCAGGGCCTTATCGCTGCGCCAGACCGAGAAAGTCTGATACGAAAGGATGAGCAGCGCCAACACGCCGACGGTGCCCGCAATCGTGGCGCCCACCGTGAAGCGGCGGTTGCTCTCGAGAGGATTCGTCGATAGATTGAGCCGGACCTTCATTTTTTCCGCGCGCGCATTCCCTTTTCTCTTCTGGCTTTCGTTTCCGAAACCCGAACGGTTAGGTTCTCACGAACCGCGATTCAGCGTCCAGCCGATCAGCGCTTCGAGGCCCCGGTCCACCAACTCCTTGTCCTCCGGGCGAATTTGCCCTTCGCTTTCGGCGCCGGCGAGCAGCGAATGCACGGGGCACTTCAGCTCCCGCTCGAAGGTCTCGCGAAACTCCGCCATACGCTCGGCCAGCCCGGCGAGCCGGACTTCGGCGATGCCTTCGCTCCAGGAATCCTGATAGTAGGCGGAGAGCGGATAGATCTCGTCGAGCAGGGCCTGGGGCGAAACGTGGCGAGCGTCGCTGGGCAGCGTGATGCAGCGGTAGCCGCAGAGCATGCCTTCGCGCACGATCGCGGTGGTGAGCGACGTGCCGGCGACCCGGGCCAGGAGGGCGGGCTTGGAATCGGGCAGCAGAGGCAGAGCCGCCAGCGTGGAACTCATTACCACCCCGGGCGAGAGACCCACGGACTCGATCAGGGCTTCGTACTCGCGCACGATGCGCAGCCGAGCCAGCGCCGTGACAATGTCCACGCCCTCATCTTTGGGCGGCTGCCGCATAAAGGAAATCAACGTCTCCTCGGCTTCAAACGGCACGCTTTTCTTGAGCCGCCAGCGAAGGATCGGAATGGCTTCGTCGGCTTTCCGGGGAAACGTGTCAAAGTGCAGCACGAAAACGCGCACCACCGGATCGGGCAAAAGCAACGCGACGTCTTCATCCCGGGTGCGAAGGCGGGAAAAGACGCGGCCCACTGCGGCTCGCACCTCGTCGCCATCGACGATATTGGCTTCGACCGGAGTCGGCACGATGGCCCCGTCGGGCAAGGGTTCCACGGCGAAGGAGTCGAGACCCGAGCCGCCGCGCGTCCACCGCGCCGCGGCCACGTAGTCCGCGGTAATCTCACAGGCGATCGAGGGATGCGGCGTGGCGTCCAGCCACCGCACCAGCCGCCGCACGAGTCCGCTGTGATAGATCCCCTGCCGGATGCTGTCCGCGCTACTCAATGAAGGTCACCTTGTTGATTTCCTTCAGGGTTGTGATCCCTTCACGCACCTTGGCCAGCGCGGAGTCGCGCAGGAACGTCATGCCTTCTTCTCCCGCGGCGCGCTTGATTTCGGACGTGGGACGGCGAGAGATGATCATTTCGCGGATGTGATCGGAGAGGTCGAGCAATTCGGAAATGGCGCTGCGGCCGCGGAACCCCGTGCCGGAACATTCCAGGCACCCCGCGCCCTCGACAAATTGTATGGCGCCCCATTGATCGGGATCGAGGCCGGAAGCGCGCAAAACTTCGGGTGCGTAACGCACGGGCCGCTTGCAGTGCTGGCAAATCACGCGCACCAGGCGCTGCGCCAGGATGCAGTTCAGGGCCGAAACGAAATTGTACGGCTCGACGCCCATGTTGATGAAACGGCCGATCACGTCGGTCACGTTGTTCGCGTGCACGGTGGTGAAGACGAGGTGCCCGGTGAGCGCCGATTGGATCGCGATTTGCGCCGTTTCGTTGTCGCGGATTTCGCCGACCATGATCTTGTCCGGGTCGTGGCGCAGGATGGAGCGCAAACCGCGGGCAAAGGTCAGGCCCTTTTTTTCATTGACCGGAATCTGGGTGATGCCGCGCACCTGATACTCGACCGGATCCTCGATGGTGATGATCTTGTCTTCGTCGGTTTTGATTTCGTTGATGGCGGCGTAGAGCGTCGTCGTCTTGCCCGAGCCGGTTGGCCCGGTCACCAGCACCATGCCGTAAGGCTCGCGGATGTACCGGCGAAACTTGTGCATTTCCGCGGTCGAGAATCCGACCACTTCCAGGCTGAGGTTCTGAAACTTTTCCGAGAGCGTCTCCTTGTCGAGCACGCGGAGCACGGCGTCCTCGCCGTGGATCGAGGGCATGATGGAGACGCGGAAATCGACGAAGCGGCCCTTGTACCGGACGCGGAAACGGCCATCCTGCGGAACGCGGCGCTCGGCGATATCGAGCTCGCTCATGACCTTGATGCGCGAGATGATCGTCGAGAGCCAGTCTTTCGAGATCGGCGCCATGGCGTGGACCAGCACACCGTCAATGCGGTACTTGACGGCCACTTCGATGTCGCGCGCTTCGATGTGAATGTCGGAAGCGCGGCGCTCGAGCGCCGTGAAGATGACGGTATCGACGAGGCGAACGACGGGGCTGACCGCGGAATCCTGCCCCGTCAGGCTGTCGGCCGAAATGTTCGAATCGGTGTCCTCGTCGTCCTCGACGACAGTGAGCGTAAAGGCCTCGGTGGCCTGATCGAGGACGCGCTGGGACTGTTCCGTGCGCTTCAGGAGGTCGCTGATCTGGGTGGGCGTGGCGACCTTGAGGATCAGTTTCTTGCCGAGGAGAAGCGGCAGCTCGTCGCTGAGCAGGACCTGGCTAGGATCGGCCACCGCAATCACCAGGGCGCCGTTGGCGGCCTCCATCGGCACAAAGTTGAACCGGAACATCAACTCCGCCGGAATGCTCCTAAAAAGCTCCGGATCGATTCTCTGTTCGAACAAATCGACGAAGCCGCAGCGGTATCGTTCGGCCAGGCGGCGAGATTTCTCCCGCTCGCCCTGCGGATCGGATGAGGTGGCGATGGATTGATCGGTGGTGCTCATAAGTCACGATTCCTAACTCTGGCCGACGGACAGCGAGAACATCGGCAGGTACAACGCGACCAGAATAAAAGCAATCAGGATGGCCATGAAAACCAGGATGGCCGGCTCGATGAGGGCCACCAAATTGGCTAGCTGGGTGTTAACGTCATCTTCGTAGAATTCCGCGACGCTGGCAAGCATGGCGGAAAGCGAGCCGCTGGCTTCGCCGACCTCGATCATCTCCAGCGCCAGGTCCGGCACCAGGCCGGTGGACGTCAAGCTGCTGTGGAGGGATTGCCCTTCGCGCACGTGGTGGGCGCCCTCCATGATGGCGCCCGAAATGAGGCGGCTGTGAATCGCCGCGCCGGCAGTTTCCATGGCGTTCACGAGAGGCGTGCCGCCCGCGAGCAGCGTCGACAGGGTGCGGCAGAATTGCGCGAACTGGAATTTCGTGATGGTTTCGCCGATCAGCGGCAGGCGCATGCGGACGCGCTCCAGCACCAACCCGCCCTGCTCGGATCGGGACCAGGCAAATACTCCAATCGCCAGGAGCACGAGCGTGACGATGGCGGCCAGCAGGTAGGGCCGGTAGGTCACCGTAATTGCGATCAGGATACGCGTCGCTTCGGGCAGGGTGATGTTCAAGTCCGAGTATAGCCCCGCAAATTTCGGGATCACCGTGCTCACCAGGTAGGTGACGATGAAGGTGGCGGCGCAGACGAGGATGATGGGATAGATCAGCGTCGAGATCAGCTTTTTGCGGAACCCGGTGGTGACTTTTTGGTAGGCGATGTAATAGTCGAGCACGCCCGACAAGTTGCCGCTCTTTTCTCCCGCCAGGACGGACACCGTATAGACCTTGGGGAACACGCCCTGCTGTTCCAGGGCTTCGGACAGTGTAGTGCCCTCCCGCACCAGTCGCCGAACCTCGGTAAGCACGGGGCGCAGCCGCTCAGCCGCGGCGCGCTCGGACAGAAGGTCCAGCCCCTTCAGGATGGGTATGCCGGCCTTGATCAGTGTGTTGAATTGCTGATTGAAGACCAGGAAGTCGCCGCCTTGAACCGATTTCTGGCGCCGCTGGCCGAACGTCTGGCCCAGCATCCCGCCCCTGGGCCGCACGTTATAGACAAACAGGCCGCGGTCGGACAATTTCTGTCGCGCCTCCGCCACGGACTCCGCCGGCTCGACCTGCACATAGACCTTGCCGGTGCTGTCAGCCACCTTACAAAGAAACTCAGCCATGCAGCGAGTTTACCTCAATCTCTGTAGATGCGAAAAGCCGCCCCCGCGTCTGCGTGCGCTGGGCATCAACTCTTCTTTCCTGTCTTCTTTCTTCCTGTTTCTTCCTGCGAACGGCGCTTAGCCTCAATTTTACCGTCGCCGGTCCTCGAGGTTGTTTCTTTTCTGTGAGCAGGATGTAAATTCCCGATCAACGGGATCAACGGTTCCGTGGAGCCTCATACTTGCCTTTGGCTAACGTTGTGAATACAACACGCCCCCTGTCTCCCGGGTTCCAGGTCCCGCACAAAAAATTCGGTTGAAGAGGTGATTTCCCGCCACTGGGCGACCGTGGGTCGTAGTGCCTTTGGGATGACTCCCGCCACCGGCCTGGGGTCGTCCGGACCGCGACCTCGCGAGCCCATCCGCGGCAAGCTTCTGAGGTTGATTCCCCACGCACGAGCGGGAGACACAATTCTCCGGCTCGATTTCGCGGCGTCCCAGGCTGAACTCAACCCAGCGAGCCGGTCGGGACGCCGCATCATTTTTGAGGCACGATTCCTACGCCAGGTAGGCAGAGACGAAACTCGTCAACCAAGCCGGCCTTTGCCGCGTCAAGACTGCCCTGACTTGGCCGCTGAAGACGGCGCCGAGGGCGGCGCTGCGCAGCGATGCTTCTGCAATTCCGTGAGGCCTTCGCCCGGATTGAGCGCCAGCGCGGCGTCAAATTGCAGGGTGGCATCGGCGCAATCGCCGTTGAGCGCCAGTATCATGCCATAGCTCGTGTGATACGGCGCCGAGTACGGATTCAAAGTCACGGCTTGCCGAAGGTTGTCTTGCGCTTCCTTGGAGCGATTTTGCTTCAGCCGGATCTGACCCAGGAGAACGTAAGAATCCGCGAGTGTCGGATCGAGCCTCACCGCGTTCAGGGTGAATGCCTCCGCTTGCCGAATGTCGCCTCCGCGGTAATGCAGGCGTCCCAGGTTCAGCGAAATCTGAGAGTCCGACGGATGAGCCAGGAATGCCTGCTCGAGAATCTCCTGCGCGGATCCCAGTTGCCGCCGGCTCATCATTTCCGCGGCCAAATTGTTGCTCACCGTTGAATTCAAAGGCGCGATTTGATGGGCGTGACTGAACAAGGAGTAGTCGTCCCACCACGAGGCGATGGTCCGAGTGGAAAGGAACGACAGAATCACTATGATCGCCAGCGCGGCCGAGACCACGTGCAGTGGCTGGCCGAACAACACCGGGCGCGTCACGATCGCCTTCTCGACGGCCAAAGCGACAAGAAGTGCCGCGCCAATGCTGGGGAGATAGAAGTAGCGATCATGCACCAGAACATCCGAATGGAAGACGAATGTATCGAGCGCCGGCAAAAGCGGAATCACCATCCAGGCGACCGCATAGCCAACATCCTTTGAACCCAGCCGGCGCCGCACGGCCCAGACGGCCGCGAGAAACGCGATGAGGATCAGCGCGGGAAGCACGACGTGCCCGAAGGTCAGCCGCTGCTGATAGTACAGATCGTAGAACGCGGACAGACGCCGGGGGAAAAACCAGTTCCGAACATAAAAAAGCAGGATCGAAGGTAGCGTCAAGAGCCAGTCCGTTATCGAGGCGGAAGAAAAGGCGTGCCCCAGCCCCACGAGAACACGGTTTCGGACGATGAGATACGCGAGCACAAACGGAAGATAGACCCAGGACGCCGCAAACGCCGCCTTGAACCGCTCCGCGAAATTCGGACGGGACTGGCCATCGGAATCAAAACGGATCCATTCCGTCACGAAAACCAGTGCCGGGAAAATGATCGCGGTCTCCTTCGAGAGAAGAGCCAATACAAAACACGCGCAGGCGCTCGCCGTCCAGAACGGCTTTGAACCTTCCCGCGACCGCAGGTAGGCCAGGAACGCGCCCAGGAAAGTGACCGCGAGCAGCGTTTCGGTCGAGCCGGAAACCCAGGCGACCGTTTCGTGATGGACGGGATGAACGCCGAATATTGCGGCCGCCAGCCACGCCGGAGTGAACCGGCCGGTCAGCTTCTTCACGATCAGATAGACCTGCCATGTGACGACCAGGTGCAAGGCCAGCGTAATCAAATGCCAGCCGAATGGGCGATTTCCGAAAACCGAATAGTTGATCCGCAGGAAAAGAAGAAACAGCGGGCGATAATAGTTCCCCGGCGCGAAGGGAGACATCTGCTTCCAGACCGAACTGACAAAGTATTGCGGCACATAGTTCCAGGCCTTGATGAACGGATTGAAAAGGATCTGGGGATAATCGTCGTAGGTAAAATCAAATCGAAGAGCGCCGGAATACGTGATGGCCGTCACGAGTAAAATCATCCAGGCGAAGCGCTTTTCTTGGACCGGTTCGAGGGACGCGCCGCCCTCGTTGGTCAGGGGATTCATAGTCATTTCCGGCAGCTTTCTCCTACGAAAACTCTAGCATTGGGGTCCGGGGGATGGGGCCGGAATGCGGGGCAGGAACGTCAAACAGTTAGTACCCGATACTGTGCAGATGCAAATATAGAATTTACTTTACGGCGTCGAAAGGCGCCGCGCCGTCCACAATGGCGACTCCCTTGGGAACCTCGAACCGGAAAAGGCCGCCGTCCAACGGCATGTCGGTCTGCCAGTTGCCGAAGCGATATTCGAGTTCGATACCGCCGGGCTGGCGAATCTGGATGCGGGCGAGTTCTCCGGAGGATGTGTCAACCTCCAGCCGAACCTCGGTGTAGTCCTTCTGATCGGGCTGGGTTTGGGCTTGTTTCGGAACACATCGTAGAACAGCATGTCCATGCGGAATTCCCGGCTCATCGACCAGATCGATTTGGTCGCATAGGCGCGCCAGATCGGCCTTTCCAGTGAGAAGCGCAAGGGGAGTGCGCCAGTCGGCACTCTCCTTTACCGGCGCCTTCGTGACCGTGTGGTCGTAGGGAACGTAAAACCAGGAGATTTTGCCGTCGACGACGAAGAGTTTCTTCTCGGGCGATTCGTATTCCCAGCGCATCTGCCCGGGCCGCCGAAAATATACGGTCCCGGATTCGGTACGCGCCTCTTTTTGCCCTTCGCTGTAGCGCTCCATGAATATCGCGCGCAGGGTTCGCGGCTGACGATAGTGCTCACCGAGAAGATGCGTCAAGGCTTTCGGGGAGGGGGGCGCTTGCGCGGCGCCGCGCGCGACCGCTTGGAATGCGACTGCGCAAACTAAAAAGAAGAACCCGGCGGCAAGCCGCCGGGGGAATTTGGAATTCACGCCATCAGTGTATCAGGTAGGGGCCGCAGGGACTATGCAATCCGGGCGCCCGTGGGGCCGGGCGCAATTCTTACTGGATTGGGTTATCCGCCGCCCCGGCCGCGACCGTGTCATTCTCCCGAATCACACCGCTTTGATCGGTGTAGAAATGCCGAGTGCCCGTGTAACCCGGAACGGTTGGATCGGCATTGACCGAGTAGCTGGTTACATTACCGAGACCATCGCTGGCCAGCGTGGTGTAGCTGAAAATGTAGCCGCTCTTCGTGCCACTGGAGAGGATCGGATCGATCAGCTCCGCATTCGTTGCGCTGTTCGTTGGGCCGGTGCCTCCGAGATTCGTCAGATTCGTAAAGCCAACCGCGTAGGTCGTATTGTAAATAACTTCAGCCGTCGTAATCGTCCGCAGGTTCTGGGCAGCTCCCGATTCGTTGGCCCGTTCCTTGGACTGAATGAAATTCGGGATCGCGATGGCCGCGATGATCAAGATCACCGCCACCACAACCAGTAACTCGACTAGTGAGAAGCCTTGCGTTCGTAATTCTTGCCGGCTTGAGCTTCTTCCCCGCTGTGCTTGCATTTCTCACCTCGCCGTTGCCGTTTTGATCTTTCGTTCCGTTGTCTCGAAACAAAAACAAGGGGAGGAAACCAGTGCTTTTCCTCCCCCTGGGAATACCGTGACGCCGGCGGCCCTTAGCCGATCGGATTGTCCGTCGACGCAGCAATCTGGGTCAGGTTCACGCGAATCACGCCGGACTGGTCGGTGAAGAAATATCGCTGACCGGTAACACCAGGCGTAACCGGACTCGCCGTGATCGAGTACTGCTGATAAGGAGTCGGCGAGCTATAGGTGAACTGATAGCCGCTCTTCAGACCCGTCACCAGAGCACTGTCGATCAGGTCGGCCGTGGTCGAGGTCGGAGAAGTCGAAGGCCCGAGAGAAGCAAGAGCCTGCGGATAGCTTCCGTAGCTGGTGTTGTAAGACACCGAAGCCGTGTTGAGACTGCGCAACGATCCGACCGCCGAAGCTTCATTGGCCGCGATCTTCGAACGCAGCAGGTTCGGGATCGCAATCGCCGCGATGATCAAAATAATCGCGACGACGATCAGCAACTCGATGAGTGAAAAACCCTTTTGTCTGCTCCGCATGTAAGCAAGACTCCTTGGATGTAAGTAATTCGTCCCGTACCGGGGGATCACGATAGATGGGAGCACGACTGGTACCAATTGACTGACACGGATGCCGGGTGTCCACAACTGGTCTACTTGCTTGAATCCGGGCGACTTATCTCAAGGGTGGTTCCTGCGATTTACACAATCTACGGCTTCTCCGTTCGGAGGATACCCGTGAAGATGACAAAATGTGTCTGGCTCTAGAGCCAGAACTTGGCATTCCACCCACCTTCAGCAGTGGCTTATTCCACACCAAATCAGAGAGATACGCTCGATCGAAAACACCTCCCCACAGAGAGAAGCACGAATACCACCACTCTGACGTAACTCGCCTTCGCTAACTAGAACGACAATTCGAGGTGCCGGACCACGAATCGCGCATTGCTTGTCACCCGGCCAATCCCTAGACTGGGAACAAACGTGAAAGCACAAATGAGAAAGATCGCAGGCCACCCCGCCTTCATCGTGCTATTCGCCTACGTAGCGCGAATAGCAACCCTGTCCATCATGTGGCATCTAGCCCTGCTTCCGGTGAAGGACTTTCTGCCCTACGGGTACGAGCTTGGCAAAGTCGCCAGTTCGATCGCCACCGGCAAAGGATTTTCCTCTCCACTGCGTTTCCTCGACACGGGCCCGACGGCGTGGTTCACGCCGATCTATCCGTATTTCGTGGCGGGAATATTCAAGATCTGGGGGGTCTTCACGTTCGAATCGCGCCTGGTAATCCAGGCCGCAAACTGCGCCTTTGCCGCACTGACCATTTTCCCCATCTACGGCGTCGCTCACAGAAGTTTTGGAAAAGCCGTGGCGATCGGCGCGTCGTGGGCATGGGTATTTCTGCCGACGTCACTGCTGTTTCCGATCACGTGGATTTGGGACACATCGCTTGCGGCGCTCTTCATGGCGCTCATTTTTTGGGTGACTTTGGCGATGAGCGAGGCCCGCACACTTTCGGCATGGGCGGGCTATGGGGCGCTTTGGGCGTTCGGCGTTCTGATCAATCCGTCGATCCTCTCGGTTTTCCCGTTCTTAGCGGGCTGGGCGATCTGGCGCGCACGGCTCGGCCCACTTCCATGGATACGCGTCGCGATCGTGACCGCGCTGATATTTGCAGCCGCCATGGTTCCGTGGACGATCCGCAACTACCGTGTCTTCGGAAAGTTCATCGTGTTGCGATCCAATTTCGGATTGGAGTTGTGGCTCGGAAATAATCCGGGCGTGCCGGATACCTGGTCTCCCTGGCTGCACCCGAACGACAGCCGCGAAGAGGCCGAAAAATTTCAGCGGATGGGTGAGATTGCCTTCATGGCCGAGAAGAACCACGAGGCGATCGAATTCATGCGGAGCCACCCCGCGGACACGCTGCACTTCATCTATCGGCGGTTTGTCAACACGTGGCTGGCCATCACGGACAGTCCGGTGGACGAGTGGACCTCTTTCCCATGGTATTTGCGCGGGTTCGTCGTTTTGAACTTGCTCTTCTCACTTTTCACATGGCTGGGAGCGCTTTTCGCAAACCGGACGAAGTCCGAGGACTCGCTGGCATATTTCGCGATGCTAATCGTCTTTCCAGTCGTTTTTTATGTGACCCATTCTTCGCTTCGCTACCGGTTCCCAATGGATCCCATCATGATGGTTCTGGCCGCCTACGGTGTAGCCTATCCGATTTCGATCTGGGCCGGGCGCCTGGCGGCGCAACCGAGCGGGGTCACCCCCGCGCCGCCCGCGGTCGCCGACTAACTAACATTCACCTTGCGGGCTTCGCGCGCGTTGTATTTCTTGGAGTAGTGCCGGAAGGACCGGTAGGTCATCTTGAGGAGTTCCGCGGCTCGGGTGCCCACGCCGTCGCTCGCCTCCAGCGCCGCGAGAATGTAGGCGCGCTCCATTTCCTGAACCGATTTTTCGAGGTCGATGCCCTCGCCGGGGATGCGGACACTTCCGCCGGCGGGCGGCGCCGCAGGCGACGATTCGCGCGGGACGGGCTGGCGAATCTTTTCCGGCAGGACGTTCAAGGAAATCATGTTTCCGGTTTCGAGCGCCACAGAGCGCTCCATCGTGTTTTCGAGTTCGCGCACATTCCCGGGCCAATCGTAAGCTTCGAGATGGGCCATTGCTTCCGGCATGATGCCCTCGACGGGCTTGTCCATCGTCTTACGGAATCGCTCCAGGAAGGACCGGGCCATCAGCGGAATGTCTTCGCGGCGCTCGCGAAGCGGCGGCAGATGAATCGGAATGACGCTCAGCCGGTAGTAGAGGTCCTCCCGGAATTCTCCATCCGCAATCGCCTTATCGAGATTCTTGTTTGTCGCGGCGATCACGCGAACGTCGATTTCATATTCCTCGTTCGATCCAACCGGCCGGACTTTGCCCTCCTGCAAAACGCGGAACAGCTTCACCTGCATCGGCAGGCTCATGTTGCCGATCTCGTCGAGAAAGAGCGTGCCGCCGTGCGCTCCGCGAAACAGGCCCTGGCGGTTATCGTTCGCGCCGGTGAAGGCGCCCTTGACGTAGCCGAACAGCTCGGATTCGAGAAGGGTTTCCGGAAAGGCGCCGCAGTTGATCGTAATGAACGGCTCCTTGCTGCGCGCGCTGTTTTCATGAATCGCACGGGCGACGAGTTCCTTGCCGGTGCCGGTTTCGCCGGTAATCAGGATGCGGCTAGTCTGCGGCGCGACCGTCACGATCATGTCAAAGATCGCGCGCATCTTGGGGCTGTGGCCAATGATGTTGTCCTGGCCTGTGAGGCGCCGCAATTCACGGCGCAGGTAACCGGCCTCCGTCTTGAGGCGTAGCGTTTCATCCACTTGCCGGACCGCGCGGCGCAACTGGTCGACCAGCTCGTGGTCCTTGATCACGTAGCGGTCGGCGCCGGAGTTGATGGCGGCAATCGCGGTCTCCACGGTGGGGACGCCGGTAATCAGCAGGAAATAGCTCGAGGGGGAAAGTTCCTTGCAGTATTTCAAAAGCTCCACACCGGTCGTGTCCGGCATGCGGATGTCGGAAATCACGATGTCGAAGATGCTGGATTCGAGCTTGCGGCGCGCCGTCTCGCCGTTTTGGGCCACTTCGACGCGATGACCTTCCTTGCGAAAAGTGATCTCCAACAATTCGCAGATGGAGCGCTCGTCGTCCACCACTAAGATGTGCGCCATCGTCCTACCGATCCTTCCGACTTGCCCGAAGATCAAGCCACGCGAGGCAGATCCACGGTAAATTCCGCACCTTTGTCTTTTTCCGAGAAAACGCTCACGCGCCCGCTGTGCGCCTGCACGATCTGATACACAATGGCGAGGCCGAGTCCGGTGCCGCCCGCGAAATTCGACTGCAAGGGTTCAAAAATTTTCGATTTCTGCCTGGAATCGAACCCCATCCCCGTGTCGCGGAAGCGGATGCGCACCCAGAGCGGAGCGGACTCCAGCGAGACGGTCAGGATTCCGCCGTCCGGCATCGCGCGGAGCGCGTTGTCGGACAAATTCCAAAACACCTGCTTGATTCGGTTGCGATCGACGCGCGCGCGCGTCTCCGCGGCATTGAAAACCCGCTCGATACGATACTTCCCGTTCACCTGCGGATTGCGCTCGAGGAGCGTGAGCGTTTCGTCCAGCAGGCTGGACACGTCGACTTCCGAAAATTCGTACGTTTTCTCCCGCGAATAGTTCAAGAACTCGGTGATGATCTTGTTCAAGCGCTCCGACTCGCGGCTGACGATGCCCACGAGGCGCTGCTCGTCTTCCTCGAGTGGCACCAAGCGGCCCAATTCTTTCACTGCGCCGGCCATAGCCGTCAGGGGCTGGCGAATTTCGTGAGCAATGGCCGCCGAGAGGCGGCCGAGCGCCGCCATGCGCTCCTTCGTGGCGACTTCCTGCTCGAGGCGTTTCAAGTCCGTCAAGTCCTGGAAATTGAAGACGTATCCGGTGGTTCGGCGATCGCCGGTGCGCAGCGGAGAAACGGAAATGCCAATGAAGCGCCGCTGGCCGTCGGGTATGACGAGATCGACCTCGCGCCGCTGCGGAAGCTTGCCGTCTTCCGTGATATCTCCTGGAAGCCAGAACGACGGCCAGAGTTCCTGCAGAGCCCGTCCCTTCACATCGCGGAAGGGACTGCCCGTAATTTCCTCGCCGGTCCGGTTGAGCAGAAGGATCCGGCCATCGATATCCGTCGTGAGCAGACCGCCGCGCATCGAGTGGATGATATCTTCATTGAAGGCCTGCAGGTCCTGCAGTTCTCCGCGTTTCACCTCGAGTTCGGCCGTGTGCCGCCGGAGGGATTGCGCGAGCAAACTTGACAGGTAGGCCACGGCGACGAAATAAAATAGGTTGCTGAAAATCCAGGTCTGCAGCTGCCGGCTGCTGGGAACGGCAATCTGCAGCCGCGGCAAAATGTTGTAGTAGACAAGCTCCGCGGTGCCGCCCAGCAGGATGAAACTGAACCCGGCCACAATGAATGTGGCTTCGCGCGAAAACAGGATGCTGGCCACGATAATCGCGAGCGGATACAGCCAGATGAAATAACTGTCCTGCGTGCCGGTGAGGTAGACGAGGCCGGTGACGAGTAGCAGATCAAAGGCAAGCTGAACGCCGGCGTGCCAGGACGCCACCGGCATCCAACGCATTAGAATGGTGTAAATGATCGCCAGTGTGTACCACAGGATCATCAGGGGAATGAAGTAGCGCGTGGCGACGACGAGCTGGCTGGTGTGGGCCAGCACCAGAACAAGCGCGAAGACAAGCGAAATCAGAAAGAAGCGGACGCGGGAGAGCCAGCTGAGCCACGAAGCGACATTTTGTGTCAATTCCATTCGAGACGTGCTTGTCAGCCAGCATCCTTTCCGCGTTTGAGAATTTCCGTCAGACCAATCCGGTGAGAGTTTGAGGGCGGACGCACCGCAGCCGCCCTGTCAATCCTTTGAGAATGCCGAGCCGCGCTCCTTCGCTGCGCGTGCGCTTAGTGCGCGCCGCTGAGTTGCCCGATCAGGGAGAACAGCGGCAAGTACATCGAGATCACGATGCCGCCAACAACCACGCCCAGGAAAACGATCATCATCGGTTCCAGGGCCGCCAGGAGGTCCTTCACGGCGGCGTCGACTTCGTCCTCATAGAAATCGGCGATTTTCTGCAGCATGGCGTCCATGGCGCCCGTCTGCTCGCCGACGCCGATCATTTGCGTAACCATACCCGGGAAGATATTGGTCTCGCGTAGCGGATCGGAAAGGTTGCGCCCGGCTTCGAGGCCCTTGCGGACTTCCATCAGCGACTTCTCGATCACCGCGTTGCCCGCCGTTTTGGCCGTGATTTCGAGGCCCTCGAGGATGGGGACGCCGCTGGAGATCAGCGTTCCCAGCGTCCGCGTGAAGCGCGCCACGGCGATCTTGCGCAGAAGGAGTCCGACCAGCGGCAGTTTCAGGAGAACCCGGTCGATGGCCATGCGACCGGCCGGGGTCTGATACCAAACCTTCAAACCGATACCCGCCGCGACGAAAGCAATCAGGATCAAGAGCCCAAAGATACTGCCGACGAAATTGCTGAGCGCCATCACGATTCTGGTCGGGAGCGGCAGACTCACGCCCAAGCCGAGGAACAACGTCGCAAAAATCGGCACGACCTTCCATAACAGCAAAGTGATGACGGCGCCGGCGACGCCCAGAACCGCGACCGGGTAGATCAGAGCGGATTTCACGGCGCGCTTCAACTTCACGTTCTTTTCGATGTACGAAGAGAGCCGCTGCAGAATGGTGTCGAGAATACCGCCCGTTTCGCCCGCCTCCACCAGGTTTACGTACAGAGCGTCAAAAACCTTGTCGTGCGAGCGCATTGCCGCGGACAACGTGGTGCCGCCTTCCACGGAACCGCGGGTCGAGGTCAGCACCTTTTGAAAGACCTTGTTTTCCTGCTGGCCCGCCAGAATTTCGAGGCACTGCACCAGAGGCAAGCCCGCGTCGATCATCACGGAGAACTGGCGGGTGAAGATGGCGAGTTCCTTGGAATCGACGCCGCCGCCGAACGTGGGCAAGTTGAATTCCTTGCCCTTCTCGGACATCTTGGTGACGTTAATCTGCTGGCGCTTGAGGTTGTTGATCAGCTCCGTCTTGCTCGCGGCAGCCAGTTCTCCGCTGACGCTGGCCCCGGCGCGGTTGGTGCCACGATATGTAAAGACCGGCATGGTCCTCTCCTCCTCAAAACCCTTCTGCTCGCATCTCTCCTGGTGCGTCGAGAACGGCAGCAGCTACAGTTGTCCTGCGGGCTTCCAACCACGCGCCCGCTAGATCGGTGTCTGGTCGTCCTTAACCTGCATAACCCGCGCGGTATCAGCGCCGAACCGGGGCCGGGCCGCGCGAAGCAGCCGTCGATGTGACACCCCGATTAATCATATCTTGCAGTTCCTCGGGATTGGACGATCGCGAGAGGGCGATTTCCAAAGTGATTAACTTCGCGAAATACGCGTTGGCCAGGCCCTGGTTAAAGGTCTGCATGCCGGTCGTGCCGGTTCCGGTCTGCATGGCCGAATAAATCTGGTGGATTTTGTCTTCGCGAACCAGGTTGCGGATCGCGGGATTGGGGATCAGGATCTCCATCACCATGACGCGCCCGCGCCCGTCCACGCGCGGCAGAAGCGTCTGGCAAAGCACTCCCTCGAGCACCATCGAGAGCTGCGCGCGAATTTGCGGTTGCTGGTAGGACGGGAAGACGTCCACGATACGGTTGATGGTGGAAATCGCGGAATTCGTGTGCAACGTGGCGAAGGTCAAGTGCCCGGTTTCGGCGATGCGCAGGGCGGATTCGATTGTTTCGAGGTCGCGCATCTCGCCGATCAGGACGACGTCCGGATCCTCGCGCAGCGCGGCGCGGAGCGAACTGGCAAAGGAGTGCGTGTCCGAATGGACTTCGCGCTGGTTCACCAGGCAGCGCTTGTGGTTGTGGAGGAACTCGATCGGGTCCTCGATCGTGATCATGTGCTCTTCGCGTTCGGTGTTGATCTTGTCCAGCATCGCGGCGAGCGTGGTGGATTTGCCGGAGCCGGTCGGGCCGGTGACGAGCACCAGTCCGCGCGGCTTTTCGCACAATCCCTTCACCACCAACGGCAATCCCAGCGCGTCGAAATTCTTGATCTCCCACGGGATGGTCCGGAACACGGCGCCGACGGCGCCGCGCTGTTGAAACAGGTTGCCTCGAAAACGAGCCAGGTTTTTCAGCCCGAAGGAAAAATCCAGTTCCAGGTTTTCCTCGAAGCGGTGCTTCTGCGCGTCGGTCAACACGCTGTATGCAAGGGCCTTGGTGTCCGCGGCGGTCAGGGGCGCCATGTCCATGGGCTTCAGCTTGCCGTGCACGCGAACGCGCGGCGGGCTGTTGGTGGTGATGTGCAAATCGCTGCCCCCGAGCTCGATCATTTTCTTCAGCAATTCACTCAGCGTGATTCCTGACATTGCTTCCCCTTTTCTACAGAACCGTTTCCCGAACCACTTCCTCGATAGTGGTCATTCCCAGCGCCACTTTCGTCAGGCCGCTGCGGCGCAGTGAGATCATGCCGTTATCGACGGCCTTCTTCTTGAGTTCAAGCGCGGACGCGCCGACCAGAATCAGCTCTCGTAGCTCGTCGTTGATCTCCATGACTTCGTACAAGCCGACGCGGCCTTTGTAGCCGGTCTTGTTGCAGGTGCCGCAGCCCTTGCCGATCGAAATATGCGTGGTCGCAAGCTCGTCTTGCGTGTAGCCGGCATCCAGCATGGCCTGCTCGGGGACCTTCAGTTCTTCCTTGCAGTTCGAGCAGATTCGGCGCACCAACCGCTGGGCGCAAATCAGGTTCACCGAAGTGGCCACCAGAAACGGTTCGATACCCATGTTCATCAAACGGCTGATGGTCGAGGGAGCGTCATTCGTATGGAGCGTGGAGAGCACCAGGTGGCCGGTCAGCGCGGCTTTGACCGCGATTTCGGCCGTTTCAAAGTCGCGGATTTCGCCGACGAGGATGATGTTAGGGTCCTGCCGCAAGAAGGCCCGCAGCGCGGCGGCGAAATTGAGACCGATCTGGTCCTTCATCTGGACCTGGTTGATCCCGCCCAGTTGAAATTCAACCGGGTCTTCCGCCGTCATAATGTTGGTTTCGGCCGTGTTCAGGCGCGCAATGGAAGAATACAGAGTATTCGTTTTACCGGAACCGGTCGGCCCGGTCACCAGAACCATGCCATAAGGACGGAGGATGGCGCGCTCGAATTTGGTGAGAGACTCCTGCTCGAACCCGAGCTTGGTCATGTCAAGGCGCAGGTTCTCTTTGTCGAGCAACCGCATGACGATCTTTTCGCCGTAGAGCGTCGGAACCGTGGAGACTCGGAAGTCGAGGTCCTTGATCTTGTTGTCCTTGCGGTACTTGATCATGATGCGGCCGTCTTGCGGCAGCCGCTTTTCACTGATGTCCAGCTTGGCCATGATCTTGACGCGGCTGATGATTGCGTCGCGCAGCTTCATCGGCGGAGACATGACCGCCTGCAGAATTCCGTCGATGCGGAACCTCACCCGAATTTCTTTTTCGTAAGGCTCGACGTGGATGTCGCTCGCGCCTCTCTTGACCGCATCGGTCAGGATCAGGTTCACGAGCTTGATGATGGGCGCTTCCTCGGCCGCCTTTTCCAGCTCGGCGAGGTTCATTTCCTGTTCTTCGGAGGCAAGTTCCAGATCGGCCGCATCGTCGGCGGTCAGATCCTTCATGACCTTGTCGAGCTCTTCCCCGCTCTGCGTCTCGCCGTAGAACTTTGTAATGGCTTCGGCGATCGCCGTTTCCGAGGCGACGACCGGTTCCACGTTGAACCCGGTCATGAACTTGATATCGTCCATCGCGAAGACGTTCGTCGGATCGGTCATCGCAATGGTGAGGGTTGATCCGACGCGGGACAGCGGGACGATCTGGTACCGGACGGCGGTATCCTGGGGGATCAACTTGATGACGTTGGCGTCCACTTCGTAATACTTCAGATTGATCGAGGGAACGCCGTACTGGCGGGAAAGCACACCCGTAATCTCATCGTCGGTGATAAAGCCGAGCTTCATCAGGCACGTGCCGAGCCTGGCCCCGGTTGACTTTTGTTGGTCCAAAGCCTGCCGGAGCTGGTCGGCACTGATCAGGTTTTCCTTGACCAGTAACTCGCCTAGCCGGGACGACATCGAATGAGGACTCCACGGGGCATTCACACCCCCGCTAAGATTAAATTAGCAGATACACAGGAACGCCTTTGCCGCCATTTTGAGCCGTCGTACTGAATCGAACACTACGGCGCACCTGTTCTTTCGTACAGGCTCATGAGTCACATCGGCAAGGCATTGCCTTGACTACAGCTAGGGCCACAGCTATCTTCCGAAACGTGGGCGAAGCGATTCTCAAAAGGGCTAAGACTCGCGGGAGAAGCCGGCTTGGAAGTGTGCGCAAGCGCGTTCCGCGCGGCCGGCGGCGCCCGGTTGCGGCAATTCCCCCTTCCCCGGAGCTCTTGCGATACTATGAAGCCATGTCAGGCGCCCTGGGCCCGATGCACTGGTGGCCCGCGCGGACGCCGTTTGAAGTGATCGTGGGGGCCATCCTGACCCAAAGTACGGCCTGGGCTAACGTCGAGCGGGCGATCGCCAATCTGCGCGGGGCGCGTTTGCTGAGCCCCGGCGCCATGGGGCGGGGTGCCGGCGGCGCGGCTGGCGGGCCTGGTGCGGCCGTCGGGGTATTTCCGGCAAAAAGCGAAAAAATTGAAAGCTTTTGTGCGATTTCTCGAGAGGAATTACGGTGGGTCGCTGGCGCGAATGTTTGAAACGCCGACGGCGCAACTGCGCGAACAGCTGCTTGAGGTGCACGGCATCGGGCCGGAAACTGCGGACTCGATTTTGCTCTATGCGGGGAATCATCCCGTCTTCGTCGTGGACGCCTATACGCACCGGATTTTCGGGCGCCACGCGCTGGTGGAAGGCAAGCCGGATTACGAGCGGGTGCGATCCTTCGTCGAGAGTTCCGTCCCGAGCGATTCAACGCTGTTCAACGAATTCCACGCGCTGATCGTGAATACCGGCAAGAATTGGTGTCGCAAGGCCGCGCCGCGGTGCGAGGGGTGCCCGCTGCGCGACTTCTTGCCTGCAAATTCTCCGTATTTCGCGTCCCCGCTCACGGCGCCTGCGGCTATGCCCGTATCCGGAGGCCCGGCGTGAGCACGAGCCGCAAATCGCGTTTGTGGCTGGGCGTGGGCGTGGTGGGAATCGTGCTGCTTCTTGCGGCCGTCTTCACGCTGGGATCGCTCACGCTTCCCGTTCAATCGCGCGACTGGCAGCAGGTTCTCATTCTTCTCTTTCCCCTGAGCCTTTTCATCTTCACGGCGCTCGTGGTTTTCGGATCGATTCTGGGCCGCAGCCTGATCCGGCTCTGGTTTGAGCGGCGCGCGCAAAAGCCCGGCTCCCGGTTCAAAACGAAAATGGTGATGGGGGCGATCGCGGTGTCCTATTTGCCGCTGGTCTTCCTGTTTTTTGTCAGCTATGCGTTGCTAAATCGCAGCCTGGTGCTTTGGTTCCCGCGGCCGCTCGAAATGGCTACGGAATCCAGCCGGGGGCTGGTCGACGAAATGAGCCGCGCCGACGCGGCACGCATGTCCGAGATCGCCGAGGAGGTCGCCCAAGCGGCAACGAATGACTCCGCGCGCGATACCATCCACGCTTTCGATCAAGCCTTCGCGCGCGGGGCCGACCTGGCCTGGGAACTGAATGAGTCCGGCCAGGGCGTCGCCGTGGCGGTGAACTCGAATTTCAAACTTCATTCACCGCAAACCGGCGCCGCGCCGAGTGGTCCGCCAGAGTTGCCCGGACTGGTCCGGCAGGTGCCGGGCGGAGCGGAGCTCTGGCAGTACGGCGGGAAATACTTTCTGGCGGGACGCGCAAAGTCCGGCAACGGCTATCTGCTCGCGGGGCGAAATGTGCCGGACGACTTTGCAACTCGCCTCAGCGATATTGACGTGCAAACAGCCTCCTACGGAGAGCAGCGCCAGAAATTGCGCACGTACAAGCAACAAGTTCTCCTGACCCTGCTGCTCTTCACGATCGTCTTGATGTTTGCCGCGACGTGGTTCGCGCTGTTCCTGTCCAAGCAGGTCACCGTGCCCATCCAGGCTCTCGCGCAGGCCACGCAGGAAATCACGCAGGGCAACTACGAAACGCGCGTCAACGTGCAGGCGCAGGACGAGCTCGAAACTCTCGTTCGCTCGTTCAATCGCATGACCGAGCAGCTGGGCGACAACCGGCGCCAGATCGACATCTTTACGCAGAACCTGCAACAAGCCGTGCAGGAGCTGGAGCGTCGGCGCACGCTGATGGAGACGATTCTCGAAAATATTCCGACGGGCGTGATTTCGGTGGATGAGAACGAGGCCATTCGGCGCGTCAATCCGGCGGCCGTTCGGATGTTTGGGGAAGGCTCACGCCAGGCGCTGAACTTCGCGGAGCTACTCGGAGAAGAGGCGGCACGCTCCGTGCATATTCTGATGCGGCGCTCGCTGCGCCTCGGCACCGCGACGCAGGAACTGGAATTTTCCGCGGCCGGGCGGCTCTTGCGCGCGGCGGTCACCGTGAGTTCGCTCGGCCCACGGCGGTCGAATCGCGGCTACGTGGTCGTGGTCGACGACCTGACTGATTTGTTGCGCGCGCAGAAGGCGGCGGCGTGGCAGGAAGTGGCGCAGCGTATCGCGCACGAAATCAAAAATCCGCTGACGCCGATCCAGCTTTCCTCGCAGCGGCTGTCGCGCTATCTGGAGCGGCATCGCCAGGCCCCCGCGAAGAATGAGCCGCCCGAGCTTGTGCGGCTCGTCGGCGAGTGCTCGAGCCTGATCGAGCGCGAAGTCCGCGTTCTGGAATCGCTGGTAGGCGAATTCTCGCAATTTGCGCGATTCCCGACCGCGAAGCTCTCGCCCGCATCGCCAAATGAGATCGTGACGGAAGCGCTCTCGGTTTTTGACGGCCGGCTCGAAGGAATTCGCGTCCACAAGGATCTTGCGCCGGATTTGCCTGCGGTTCGGGCGGACGGTGAACAATTGCGCCGGGTCCTCGTCAACCTGATCGACAATGCCGCCGAGTCGATGGAAGGCGCTGCCGTAAAAGAAATGACACTCTGCACCCGATTCAACGGCGATCGCGAAATTGTGGAGATCATGGTCGCCGACAGCGGCCACGGAATTTCACCGGAAGACAAGGACCGCCTGTTCCTGCCTCACTTTTCCACCAAGGACCGCGGGACCGGCCTGGGGTTGGCCATCGCCAGCCGCATCATGGCGGAGCATCATGGCTCGATCCGCGTCGAGGACAACCAGCCCTCGGGAGCGAGATTCATCCTGCAACTTCCAATGGCGGAGGTTGCTTTGGCCCCATCAGCGTCCTCTCGAATCAACTAGCCCCCTACTTTCATGGCCAATCTCATTCTCATCGTGGACGACGAGCAGGGGATACGCGAAGCGCTTTCGTCGATCCTCGCCGACGAAGGCCATGAGACCGTCGCGGTCGCTTCCGGCGAGGAATGCCTCGCGGTGCTCGATGAGCGCGGCATCGACCTGGTCCTGCTCGACGTGTGGCTGGATGGAATCGACGGCCTCGACACGCTCGAACGCATCAAGAAAAAAGGCGCGGACGCGATGGTCGTCATGATCTCAGGCCACGCCAGCATTGAAACGGCCGTGCGCGCAACAAAGCTCGGCGCTTTCGATTTTGTCGAGAAACCGCTTTCGCTCGAAAAAGTGATTCTTGTGGTGAAGAACGCGCTGGAAGTTCACCGACTGGCCCAGGAGAATCAGCAGCTTCGCGAGGAAATCGGCGGGCGTACGCAACTGCAGGGAGACACCGTCCCGATGCGCGCGCTACGCCAGCAGATCGCGCTCACCGCGCCGACCAACGGGCGCGTGCTGATTTACGGCGAGAGTGGGACGGGCAAGGAGCTGGTCGCGCGAGCGCTGCACGTGGCGAGCCTGCGCGCGGACCGTGGATTCGTCGAGGTCAATTGCGCCGCCATTCCGGAAGAGCTGATCGAATCCGAACTGTTCGGGCA
>Ga0207048_10080_pt1 | contig 30503 bp, 29 predicted proteins | sample Alteio_BWMinCont_65_FD_153301 | JGI IMG/M metagenome (GOLD analysis project Ga0207048, IMG submission 153301) | Enriched cells from forest soil in Barre Woods Harvard Forest LTER site, Petersham, Massachusetts, United States -... | ecosystem: Environmental > Terrestrial > Soil > Temperate forest >...
GCTATTTGGGGTTGCTGGGTTTTATCCCACATCTCAAAAGCGGGTAGTGGGTCAGTTTGAAGGGTACGGGCTTCAGCCCGTACATAAACAGCAAAAATTAAAGGGCTTTAGCCCCCGAGGGAATGCGATCTTCTTCCAAACTGACCCACTACCGAAAAGCGAGATGTGGGGCCCCAAGTTTAGTAACAGGTGTTGGCTGAGGGCACTTCTGGCATTTTTTGCTCTCCGACCCTTCGCTAAGCCACTCCACGGACGCAGACCTGTCTGCGGGAATCCCAGTGCTGCGAAGGATGGGGGTGGGTGGATTCAAGCTGATACAACTATTCGGTCAGGCGGACCCTAGCTATAAAATCTCGGAGTTTTTTGGGGTCTTTTTTGCCGGGCGATGCTTCTACTCCGCTGACTACGTCTACTCCCCATGGGTTCAATGTATGAATTGCTTCGGTGACGTTCTGCGAGTTGAGACCGCCAGCGGCGATCAGGCGCAGTCGCTGTACAGAATCCTGAAAGCTGGATTGGGCGCCGTGCCAGTCAAAACGGTGGCCAGTGCCGCCTAACTGCGTTGCCGTGCGGGAATCTACGAGGACCGCTTCAATAGAGTGCTCAGCTGAGAGCTGGGCAAGGTCGGTCGCGATGGCTTCGTGATAATGCAGGACATGGAGGATGCTGGTTTGCTTAAAATGTTGCCGTAAACGTGCAGCTAACTCAATGGTAGAACGGATATCCGCGCCTGCATGGAGCTGGATTCCGGTTAGTCCGGCCTCTTCTACTGCGGCGGTGATTTCTTCAAAGTCTGTGGTATCAAAGACTCCGTAGGTTTCTATGTGGGATGGGAGCTGCGTTACGATTGTGGCTGCGTGTGTAGGCGTTATCTGGCGGGGGCTGGAAGCAAAAATGAAGCCGAGCGCGTTTGCACCAGCCTCGACGGCTAGTTGGGCGTCCTCCAATGTTGTGTTGCCACAGATTTTTACCCACATGGTCTGACTTCCCATTCCCTTTACAATATTTGCATTTTCGCTCTCCCACCCTTCGCAAGGACTCGAAGGATGGGGCACCCACTCTCTTGCTGAGGATGCTGATACCCGTTATGACAGATATTCAGACGAGACGGGTTGCTGGCTAGTTGCAGCCGCCGGTTACCCAGCCGTCTTTGTAACCCTCGCGGGTTTCCTGATGCTCCGGCTTTGCCTCCGCCAGCATAGCCTGCAATGCAGCGCCCGGTTCTGACTGGCGCATCAGTGATTCACCTACCAGAAACGCATCAAAGCCTGCTTCGCGGAGCAAGGTCAAATCTGCGGCGACATGAATTCCGCTTTCGGCTACCCTCACTACGGAATGCGGAATTTTCTGTACCAGCTTGAGGCTGGTATCCAGCGAGACAGCAAAGCTCTTCAAATCGCGGTTGTTCACGCCAATAGCATCGCAACCAAGGTCGAGAATGCGATCCAGTTCCTCTTCTGTGTGGACCTCGCACAACACGTCCAGACCCTGCACATGCGCTGCTTGATTCAGGCGCACAAGCTCCTCGTCAGAAAGAGCGGCGGCAATCAGCAGGATCGCATCGGCCCCGTAAGCACGGGCTTCGAGGATCTGGAACTCGTCGACGATGAAATCCTTGCGCAGGCAGGGGATGGCGACTGTGGAGGAGGCCAGCTCCAGATTGCGTAAGCTGCCCTGGAAATAAGGTTCGTCGGTGAGAACGGAGAGGCAGGAAGCGCCGCCCATCTCCAACCCCTTTGCCAGGGTGATTACATCAAACTCTTCGCGGATGAGGCCTTTGGAGGGAGAGGCTTTTTTGAGTTCTGCAATAATGGCTGGCCCACTAGCAGCCCGGATCCGCAGCGCAGACGCAAAACCACGGGGGGCGTGCCGAGAGGCCGCTGCCTCCAGTGTGGTCAGAGAAGCAGCTTCCTGACGCAGCGCCAGGTCTTTTCGCGTTGTTTCCAGAATCTTGTCGAGGTAAGTAGCCATGCTTTTCCAGTTTATACATTTAAGGGGATTCCCATCCTTTGCGATAAAGCTGCGAAGAATGGGGCCCATGCTCTTGCTGAATCCAACTGTTCAGATTGATGCTATGTCGATCGCTGCGCTTTCGGCGGGTGCGGAAAGGACGACCCCATCCGGCATCCAGAGGGTCACGATCCAATAGACGACCACAACAAAGTAAACCCCAGTAGGCACATAGCTCAGGTGAGTTAATTTGCTGATCGCGGCCTGGTATTCGGCCATGGACGTGGGCTTGAGCGTAGCTTCAAGGTGCTCGATGACGGCTGTGATGGCTATGGTGACCAGGGCATAGGTGCTGAAGCCTTGAGTCAGGCGGCGAATATGACTGGTCCAGAGCAAGCCGGTACGACGACTTGCAGCAAGAACAACTATCGCGACCACGATTGCCAGCCCCTGCACGAAAACATTTCCCTTACTGGCGAAGAGGGAGGCAAACGCTGTCCCGTCAAAACCGGGCTGGCCGGGCCAGATGATTGCGGCGGGCCACTTACCCCAGAAGAGCGGGAGAGAGGCGGCGGCGGCGATGACCAGGAACGCTCCGGGAAGGACAAAGCGGGGCTTGATGCCCAGGCCCTTTACGCCTTGCCAGCAGAGGCTGAGCAGGACCACAGTTTCCAGCAGAGTATCGGCGATCGCGAATCCTATATGCATTTGAGAATAGGCGGCTCGCGAGATGCGGCTGGTGGTGACATAGAGCGCAAGAGAACGCACTACATAGAAGATAACGAGCAGTGTAAAGAGCGGAAAGCGGCGTATGCGTCCGCAGGCAAAAAGTACAGCGAGTAGCACGATGTGAAGAAGAACACCCGCCGCCCAAACAAGATGAAGTGAATCCCAGGTCCATTGCATTGCTTTTTATCCCAACCAGTCTGCGTGGAGTAAAGACAACTCATTCTACCCGTTCAGGAACAAGATGTACCCGGCACAAGGGCGGAGGCCACTGATTCAAAAAGATGTTGGTTGGGAGAGGATGGATGGTGCACCCGGCGAGATTCGAACTCACGACCTAACGCTTCGGAGGCGTTCGCTCTATCCAGCTGAGCTACGGGTGCATCCTTTCAAAAGAATACTCCAGATATGAAAAGCTGCCTAGCTTGACGCTGGAGGGCCAAAACCTCGTTTCCAGAGCGGAACAGGCCCCTGGCTGATATGCTGGCACCCGGAGGATTCCTAAATGTATCGCAGAAATTTTCTCGTACTCCTGGCAATTTGTTGCGTGTCCGCCTCGGTTAGCTTCGCGCAGATGGACGCGCCTAAGGACCCTGCTAAGGCTCCATTAAGTCCACCGGAGGTTGCCACGGTTACCGTTGGGAAAGCCACCCTCACGATCAAATATGCCTCGCCTTCCATGCGCGGCCGCAAAATTATGGGTGGATTGGTTCCCTATGGAAAGGTTTGGCGTACGGGAGCAAATGCTGCCACCACGCTCATCACTACGGCAGACCTGAAGATTGGCAAGCTCAACGTGAAGGCTGGTACCTACACGCTTTATACGCTGCCGACCGAGCAGGGATGGACACTGATTGTGAACAAGCAGACCGGGCAATGGGGCACCGTATACGACGAGAAACAAGACCTGGGCCGCGTCGCTATGACTGCTGTAAAGACACCTGTTCACGGATTGGATAACTTTCTTATTGACCTGCAACACAAGGGTGGGAACAAGGTTGAGTTACACCTGCGCTGGGAAAATACAGACGTTTTTGTGCCGATTGTTGTGGCGCGAACGGCACGGAAGTCCTGTTGTTCGATTTAGCTTGATAATGAGACCCACATCTCAAAAACGAGATGTGGGGCACCCTGATTTTCATACCGCATCGGCGATCAAGCCAAATCAAACAACAGGAATTCGGCTCCGTCCGCACCTGCGGTTATGGCCAACTTCGCCTCTTCCGATATGGCAAGCCCATCCCCGGCAACCAGTTCTAATCCATTTGCCGTCAAGCTGCCGCGAGTTACCTGCAACCAGCCGTTTGGCCGCGAAAAGCCGTGCTCTACGCTGGCTCCGGCAGTTAACCGGGCCGCGCGAAGGTCCGCTTCAGCCGCAATTTTCAGCGATCCCTCGCGACCCTCCTCCGAAGCAAGCAGATGGAGCCGATTCAGTTCCGTTGCCAACGGGAAAGCCTGCTGCGAATAGCTGGGCGTGATGCCTGCTTCTGTGGGTTCAATCCATATTTGTAGCAGATGGACTTTTTCTTCTTTGGAGCCGTTAAACTCAGAGTGGCGAATGCCGCTCCCAGCGGACATGTGCTGAACTTCTCCGGGAACAATTACGCCGCCCTCGCCAATTGAGTCGCGATGCTCCAACTTGCCTTCGAGCACATAGGTCAGAATCTCCATGTCGTTATGACCATGGGCGCCAAAGCCCATGGCCGGATCAACAAAGTCCTCGTTAATCACGCGCAGTCCGCGAAAGCCCATGTGCTCAGGGTCATAGTAATTCCCAAAACTGAAGGTGTGCCAGGTGTCGAGCCAGCCGTGGTTCAGGTGTCCGCGTTCGTTGCGGGGTCGTAATGTAAGCATCTTTGTTAGCCTCCAGACCTCTAAACGTCCGCAGCTATAGATGCACAGCCGGCTGGAAAGATGCAGCAGGAGGGATTACTTGCTGGTGGTCGGAGTTGTTGTCGCAGGCGCAGAGGCAGCCGGAGCAGTAGCAGGAGCCGCTGGAGCTGAGGCCGCAGAGTCTCCGCCGCTAGTACTCAGTGCCGGAGTTGCAGTGTCCCCACTTGCAGAGACATTCTCAACTTTTCCAGCGCTCTCTGCCGCCGCTGCACTTTTCTGCGAGCTTCCCTTTGCGCTGTAGTCATTGATGTACCAGCCAGCGCCTTTGAACTGGAGTGCAGGAGCGGTCATCGGGCGAACTAATTCGCCTTTGCACTCCGGGCACTCGGTCAATGGCTTCTCGCTGAACTTCTGAATCTTCTCAAAGCTATGTCCGCATTGTTTACATTTGTATTCGTAGAGTGGCACTTGTACCTGGCCTCCGCAGGGAATGTTTCCCGCTGCTTCTTCTATTGTATGCAGTTGGCCAGTAATGTTACGCGGAGAGCCGAATTACCCGGGCTTCAAGCAGCGCCTCAATGGAGCGCAATGCTTCTAACGCAGCTTCGCTCGGTACTTCATCTACCTGAATGACTGCCAACGCGCGAGCCGGGCCATCGCCAATTTTGCCTGAGCGGCCTAATGCAAAGTTCGCAATGTTGATCTTGTGATCCCCCAAAATTGTTCCGATACGGCCAATCACGCCCGGGACATCGAGGTTACGGCAAAGTAGCAGGGTACCTTCCAGCGGCACCTCAATATCAATCCCATCGCATGAAACCAGCCTGGGCGAGTTACCATGCAGCACTGTAGCCTTTGCCGTCGCCGAGCCTTCCGGACCGCTCAGCGTCAGCGTCAGCGAAGCTTCTGCTGCACCCTCGCTCTTCTTTTCATGCAGGCGAATTCCCCGCTCCTGTGCAATGGTTGCCGCGTTAATGCGGTTTACATGCTCGGTCTGCGCCAGAACCCCCTGGATCGCCGCATTCCGCACCAGTTCCGTCTTTGCATCCGCAAGCATTCCGGTGTAGTCGATGCTGATTCCCTCGACCGAAGCCTGAGAACTCTGTGCGACAAACTCACCCAGGCGCTGCGCCATTTGGATATAGGGAGACAGGCGGACATATTCCTCATGGCCCAGCGACGGTAGATTAACAGCATTCTGCACGACGCCCAGCTTGAGGTACTCGCGTACCTGCAACGCAATCTGCACGCCCACAGCCTCTTGTGCTTCCGTCGTGGAACCTGCAATATGTGGCGTCAAAATTACGTTGTCCAAACCGAAATAGGCTGAGTCTTTTAGCGGTTCTGCTGAGAACACATCAAGTGCGGCGCCGCCCACCTGGCCGCTCTTCAACGCAGCCACCAGGGCGTCATCGTTGATTAGTTCGCCGCGCGCGCAGTTCACAATCCGCACACCCTTCTTCATGGTGGCAATAGTTTTTTCATTGAGGATGCCGTGCGTCTGAGGAGTGAGTCCGACATGCAGCGTCAGGTAGTCCGAGTCCGTAAAAAGCTCATCCGTCGAAACCAGCTTGATGTCGTTCTCCCTCGCCACCGCAACTGAGACAAAGGGATCGTGCGCAATCAATTTCATCTGGAAGGCACGGGCCCGACGCGCGACTTCAAGCCCAACGCGACCCAATCCCAGAATGCCAAGCGTCTTGCCGCGCAGTTCCACGCCTTGCAGCGATTTCTTCTCCCACTTGCCTGCGTGCATGGTTGCGTTTGCGAGCGGCAATTTGCGTCCCAGCGCCAGCATTAACGCTAACGACAATTCCGCCACCGCCACTGCATTTGCGCCTGGTGTATTCATCACCACAATGCCGCGACGCGTAGCAGCGTCTGTATCAATATTGTCTACCCCCACGCCAGCGCGGCCAATCACGCGCAGATTCGGAGCGTGTTCCAGCAGAGCGTCATCCACTTGTACGGCGGAGCGCACCACCAGGCCATCGGCGTCGGCCAGTTCAGCAGCCAATCCATTGGGCAACTGGTCATGCTCGAGGATGGTCCATGTGCTCTCAGTTTTGAAGACGGCCAACGTAGCAGGAGATACTTTTTCAGCAAGAATAATCTTCAAGGCAATCCTTTTGTCGTAATGGGCAAGCAGGTTAGAGCTACAACCTCAGGCCGGGTTGGTGGATGCATACACACGTTGCGCGGCAGCGACTGCCTGACCATACTCCACTGGTAGTTTGAGCGTGTCTTTTGCAACGTGTTCCAGCGCACCTACCAGAGCAATCGTGTCCATGTAATCGAAGAGACCGAGGTGGGCGATGCGGAAGATTTTGCCTTGCATTTCGCCCTGTCCATTGGTGATGGTTGCGCCAAAGCGTGTTTTCAGTGCTTTGACCACGACACCGGAATCCACTCCTTCAGGAGCATAGACCGCTGTTGCAGCCGCAGCCGGAGCTGAAGGAGCAAAGAGCTTCAAGCCCAGTGCTTCCAGTGCCGCGCGGGTCATTGCTGCGCAGGTTTCCGCATTGTCTATGAGCGCGATGCGTCCTTTTTCCAGATCGCCGCCACCCTGCTGTGCGATAAACTCAAGCGCTGCGCCAAGTCCTGCAATCAAGGCAACTGCCGGCGTATAGGCACTCTCGCCGTTCTTTGCGTTCTTGCGCTCCTTGCGCAGGTCAAAGTAGTAGCGCGGATTCAGCGAGATCTCCATTGCATCCCACGCCTTGTCGCTTACGCTCAGATAGCTCAAGCCCGGCGGAATCATTACCGCCTTCTGCGAGCCGCCAATCAGCACATCAATGCCCCAGTCATCTACATCAAAGTGCGTGGTGCCCAGGCCGGTAATGCCATCCACTACCAGCAGTGCATCGCTTCCCTCAGCCTTGAGCAGGTCGGCCACAGCCTTTACATCATGGCGTACGGCAGTCGAAGTTTCTGTTGCCTGCATAAAGACGGCGCGCAACTCGATCTTGAGTGCGGCTTTTATGGCGGCCAGGTCGAAGGTCTCGCCGTATGGCACAGAGACCACATCTACCGCACAGCCAAAGGCCTTGGCCAGCGCAACCCATCGTTCGCCAAACTTTCCAGCCGTCAGCACCAGTACACGATCGCCCGGTGAAGTCAGATTACTTACTGCGGCTTCCATCGCGCCGGTGCCCGAAGATGAGAGCAGCAATACATCATTCCTGGTCCCAACAAAAACCTTTAACTGGGCGAGCACTCGCTGGTAGAGCGCGCGAAACTCAGGCGTACGGTGATGGATATCGGCGGCTGCCATGGCAAACTGCGCTGCCGGAAGCAGAGGTGTGGGACCGGGAGTAAAAAGTCGAATTTTACGGATCATAAGTTCTGGTATTTTCCCTCGCATCGTTGATTGTAAAGGCAGTGAGTGCCGGGGAGAAGTCCTCGACCATAGTAACCGGGAATTTAGTTACACTAATCACTCAAGAATGGGAGCAGACTTAATGAGCAGTGAAACAACAGAGACCCTCGAAAAACGTATCAGCGTGCAGATAGTTGCCTCCATGAAGGCGCATACTGCGCTTCGCACCGAGACGCTCCGCATGATGAAGACCGCCCTCAAGATGAAGTCCATCGAGAAGATAGCTGAGTTGACCGAGGCCGAGAGCCAGCAGGTTCTAGCCACCATGATCAAGCAGCGCCGCGACTCCTTTGAGCAGTTTACCAAGGGCGGACGCGAGGAACTGGCCGCAAAGGAGGCCTTAGAGATCGTCATCATTGAGGAGTTTATGCCCAAGTCTCTAAGCGAAGATGACTTGGTGGCGTTAGTGAACGAGGTAATGACAGAACTGACGGCTGCCAATGGAGCCAAGCCGGGCCCGAAAGAGATGGGTGCGGTTATCAAGGCTGCTCAGGCAAAGATTGCTGCCACCGGTGCACGAGCCGAAGGGCGCGTTGTCAGCGATATCGTAAAAAAGGCAATCAGTTAAGTAATTCGAGAGAACGGCCCCCTTAAGAGGGTCTCGTTCTGTCGGCGACGGCCACTGTGCAGGATGAATGCGAGGCGCTCCGCTGTGCGTACTTTAACCGGACTCAATCCATTGGATGGAAGACCCATCGAAATTACTGTGCGTGATGGAAAGATTCACGCCATCCATCCGGGTAGGCGCGATGAAGTGGCCTGGCTCTCTGCGGGATTCGTCGATCTGCAAGTGAATGGGTTTGGCGGTGCGGATGTAAATCTGGATGAGCCGAATCCTGAAGAGATTGTTTCGTTGACGAAAAAGTTGCTCGCAACCGGCGTGACGACTTTTCTTCCTACCATTATTACTGCACCAGAAGAGAAGATTATTGCGGCCCTGCGTGCGATTGCGAAGGCACGACAGACAAATAAACTCGTGGCCGATTCCATTCCTTTTGTGCACATTGAAGGACCGAATATCAGTCCGGTTGAGGGATTTCGCGGTGCTCATGCAGAGGAACATATTCGACCGCCCAGCCTGGCGGAGTTTACGCGATGGCAGGAGGCCAGCGGGGGCCTTGTTGGCATGGTTACAGTTTCCCCGCACTATGAAGGCGTTGAAGGGTATATTGCAAGCCTGACAGCGATGGGAGTTCACGTTTCTCTGGGGCATACACACGCTTCGCCGGATCAGATTCGCGGGGTAGTGGATGCGGGGGCGAGGTTGTCTACTCATCTTGGGAACGGAATTGCGGGGATGATTCCCCGGCACATCAATCCTATCTGGACGCAACTTGCGGACGATCGCCTGACAGCGATGTTTATTGGCGATGAACAGCACTTGCCTGGGGATGCACTTAAGACAATGGTGCGGGCCAAAGGAGTGGCGCGGTCGATTCTGGTTTCTGATTCTGTTGCTATTGCAGGAATGCCACCGGGGATCTATGAGACTCCTGTTGGTGGTCGCGTAGAGCTTAAAGCCAGTGGGCGGCTTTGTTTGGCAGGGACGGAGTTTCTTGCCGGCGCGGCACTACCATTGAAGGATGGAATTGCGCGAACCGTGGCGATGACGGGGATTTCTTTGGGCGAGAGCGTTCGCATGGCTACGGAAAATCCAGGTAGATTTGCGGGAGGCGCTGGGCAGATGCGCATTGGAATGGCCGCTGATCTGGTGCAATTCACCCTCGAGAAGGATGGGCAGGGGTTGCGGATTGAAAGAGTTGTTGTTCGAGGAGAAGAATGGGGGTAACAAACATTCCCTCGGGGGCTGTGCTCTGATTTTTATTACTCTTACGGCGCGGATGAATATCAGAGCTAAAGCACTGACCTACCAGCTGCGCCCTTTCAAAACAATGATTTATCCCTTCCCTTTTCTTAGCTGGTGGTGAGCGTTTTTACTACTCCTGTAATTTTTATCGAGGGTAGATGAGTTGTCGCCGACAGATATAAAGTGCCATCCGCTATCGCTGCGTCAGGGAATTCCACGCCAGTTGAGAGGACACCCGGGCCGGCGATGGAATGGAAAGGCTCCAGGGACTTGGCGAAGACAGCCACGTTTGTTAGATCAAGAGCGTTGATAATGAGTCGGCCAACTTTGCCCGTCTGCGTGATGAGATGAGGCACAGGCGCAAACGTATGACCGAACTGGTCGTCAATGGAGAAACCGTTGATGGTGATGGTACCTACAGGAGAGTCGCCACTGAAGAGGTAAGCGGGGCCGTTGCCTTCCGTAGTGCGGTAAATGGAGCAGCCGTTGATGGCGAGGCTGGAAACCGAGGCTGAGAGCTCGACGAAGGCTTTTGCCTCTTTCGGTGCGATCCAGGTGCAGCCGTTGAACTTGAGGCTTCCAAAGTTGTTGGTGACCTGCGCGAACCAGGGAGTGGTGAGCGTGCAATTGGAAAAGGTGACGTCAAGGATGGTGTCAGGCAGGCCGGAAACGACTTTGCCTGCCTCGCCAAGGCCAAGAACAAATCCTGAAGAAGAAAATGTGCCGTGACAATTGGAGACTACGACGCCGCTGACTGGTTGGCTGCCGCCCTCTACAGCAGAATAGATGCGCATTAAAGACCGACAATTCTCAAAGACACAGTTGGTGACCTGCACGTTTCTGATGTATCCGCCGTAGCCTTCTGGGGCGTTGAGCGCAATGCTGTCGTCGTCGAGATTATAGAAGAAGCAATCGCTGATCGTGATGTCGTTGCAGCCGCCGTCCAGATGCACGCCGTCCTGGTTAAGTTCATGGAAGGGCGAGTCGAATTTGCAGGCAGTGATAGTTGCATAGCCGCAATCGGAGAGACGGATGTTGTATGCGGCGATGTTGTAGAAGAAGACATGGTCAATATGGATGTTTTCCATGTTCATTAAATTGATTCCAAAGTACCAGGCCTGTTCGCTGCCTCGCCTTCTGCCAGTGTTCGAGTTTCCATTGTGACCATCGCCGCGATTGCCATTGATGCGGAAATCGGCGAAACGCACATTTGAGCCGCGGTTTTCGCTTGGAGGTAAAGCGATCCCAATGGATGCCGGGTCTGACGGGATAGCTGCCCTGGGGCCGCCATTGTGAATTGCATCTGCATTAGAGCCGCTTTTTACATAGAAGCCTGTATCCCATCCGAGGCCAAGGATGGAGGCATGGCCTAGCTTTGGGATTTCGATGCCACTGATGACGGATGCTCCGTCAAGGATGAGCGTGACCGGGTTCTCATGGGTTGCCATGGCGAGAATGCGGTTGAAGGCTTCCGTGTTATCCGTTGCTGTGCCGCCGCCGATTTTTTTGCCGGTGTTGAGATCGCAATCGAGGGAAACATCAGGGATTTGCGAAGCGTAAAACACGCGCGGGCTTCCGGAGGAATAGGTTTTGGATGGAGCGGATTGGGTTGCGGCTTCGGTCAGCAAAACGGAGGGGCCAGTGAAAGCGGCGGCTACGGCTACAGCGCCCTTGAGGAGTCCTCTGCGGGATTGACTTTCCATGATGCAGTTCCTTTCAGTTGCTGCGGTGAATTTACGCAGGTTTTTGATATGGGTTGCGGTCAAATAATTCTTCGATTTCCTCCAGGGTTTTGCCCTTCGTTTCCGGCAAGAAGAACGCTGCCGTTATAAAGTACACGACCGTACAGGCGGCCCAGAATAAGAACATTGCGTAATAGCCGAAACTGCCGACCACCGGGAGAAACAACGCGGCAATCAGTGTAGATACGCCTTGATTCAAAAGCAAAGCGATGCCCATGCCCGTTGAACGAATCCTGGTGGGCATCAACTCTGAAAGAGCCAGCCACACCACAACGCCCGGGCCGAAAGAATAGAAAGAAACGAATAACGCAAGGCAGGCTGTGATGAGCCAGCCCGTCGTCTGTTGGGCGACGGGTTCATAGAAAGCTCGCTTGATGAGAAGAGGGGAATACAGATTTTTCGCGGGTGGTGCAATTCTAAGAACGCTCTGCGGGTCAGAGCTGAGGGCTGTGGCAACTTTGTCTCCGTCTCCATAGGAGTAAAGCACCGTAAGAGTTTTGGGAGAGGCAGTAGACTTCTGATCGAACATCGAGGAGCTGACCGGCAAGGTGAGAGTGTTTCCACTTTGCGCCTGCTGCACCGCTTCCCGCACATTCACGCGCTTCGATTCGAAGGAGTGGAAGAGGAAAGCGCCTGCCAATAAGGAACAGATAATGCCTCCCGTGCCTATCTTGAGCAGGAAGGTGCGCCCCCTGCAATCAACTAATGGAAGGGCCAGCATCGTCATCACACAATGGAGCAGCTTGACGAAGACATCACTTTGGGTGGCGTGGGTGGGGGTCATGCCAGCCTGTTTGAGGATGAGGACCGAATAACTGTTGACGGAGTTGATGCCGGTTGCCTGAGTGCATGCCAGAACCAGACAAGCGAGGCAGAAAGGGACGACGTATTTGCGTTGCAGCAGCGAATCGGTTGTGTGCTGCGAAGGTTTGCTCTTCTTCTCAGAGGCGAGAGTCTGCATTTCATGGAGTTGCAACTCCGCTTCCTGCCGGGAGCCAAGCCTAAGTAGAGAGGCGAGGGCGTCGGCTGTTCTTCCTTTGCGGAAGAGCCAGCGAGGAGACTCGACGAGGAAAAAAGTGCCTGCGAAAAAGATAAGGCCGGGGTAGAGGGTGGCCAGAAACATCGACCTCCAGGCGTGGTCCTGTGCGGCCCGGATGAGCGTGGAATTTCCTGCAGCAGCAGCGATTGCCGTCTCCGCCTGCTGGGTATAGAACCACCCTGCAATGGCGGCAACCACGATTCCGAAGGTGAGCATGAGTTGGAAGATCGCTGTCCCTTTGCCTCGGGAAGCAGGCGGTAACGATTCCGCTAAATAAAGTGGTATGACAACGGCAATAACGCCGCCGCTCATGCCTTGCAGCAGACGACCAGCCAGCAGCAAGGTGAAGTTTTGTGAGAGGACGATGAGGCCGATACTGGCGATAAACATCAGGCCACTCAGGACCATCATCTTCTTACGGCCTAACCAGTCGGCCAGTATGCCGGCAATCAGGCAGGAGAGCATACCGCCGGCGAGGACGGCAGCAACAATCACTGAGGTTTGCGCGACGGAAAGGTTGATGGTCTTGCTGAGATAGAGCAGGGCCGCGGCAATGATGCCAAGATCGATGCCGTAAAGAAGGCCGCCAAAACCAGCGATCAGGAGCAGGAACCTGCCATAGCCTACGGGAGTGAGCTTGTCTGTAATCATCTATCGGCTCCAAATGGGTTGTCGGCAACGCTTCAGCCCGGCTTGAAGTCGATTGACAAACCTAAAATGCAATCATAAAGCGGTCTGACCACTGGAGGGAGAGGTAAAATGAACAAAGCCAACTCAAGGGACGATTCTTTCCGGTCGGTGCTGAGACGGGATGAGTTAGCAGTATTCCCTCAGGGACTGAAGCCCTTGTATTTTCATGGTTTTTCTGTACGGGCTAAAGGCGAAGCCTTCAACCTACTCAGATCTGGAGATTTGCGAATGACTAAGGATGACGGAGATGTCTGGGCAGGAAGACATCGAGATGGAATGCGCGGAGTAAGGTTTTTTTTAGCGGTCACACTTATTGGTTTTGCTGTTCAGGCGTTTGCTGCCTCTCCGACGGTGACGGTGGACTACCGCGTTTTTCCGGGACTGGCACAGATGGACGGCAATTGGGCTGCCCTGTTGGCCGCGTCGGATGGGAAGGTTTATGCGGGTTTGGCTTGCCACGGTTGCAGTGGGCATATTGTTTATTACGACTCCAAGCTGGACAAGATGGTGGATATCGGCGACCTGAATACGCTGACGGGTGAACAGGGGTTGGGACTGGGGCCGCAGTCGAAGGTCCATGCAAAGTTTGGCGAGGGTAAGGACGGACGCATCTACTTTGCGACGCACGGTGGATGGTGGTTCGATTATGCCCGGTTTGCCACGCCGGAAGGCTATCCGGGCTCGCACTATATGGCTTACGATCCGCGACTCGGCAAGGTAGAGGATTTTGGAATCGGGCCGCGATTTGAAGGGATGAATACGGGGGCCTACGATCCGAAGTTTAATCGCATTTATGGGCTTACGCATCCACGCGCTCACTTTGTTTACTACGATGTAGCAACCGGATCCAAGGTGGACAAGGGCAGAATCAACAATTGGGATTCTATCTGCCGCACGCTTGGCATAGACGACGAAGGCAATGTGTATGGGAGTTATGGCACCGGGCAGATTTTCAAGTACTCACCGCGAACAGACACGATTGAGGAACTGAGCGAGAAGCTGCCAATTCGCCAGAAGGGAATTTCGCTGGGACGCGACTACGGAAAAGCGGAGACGGCCTGGCGTGTAGTGGTCTGGGATGAGACGACCAGGAAGTTCTATGGCGTGGAGGAAAGCGAAAGCGCGCTGTTTTCTTTTGATCCAGCGGCCAAGCCAGAGAATGCTGTGAAGCGACTGGGGCAGGTGGCCATTCCTGAACTTGCAGCTCGGCGGGATGTGCCTTACGCGACTCTGAGCCTGACGCTGGGGCACGACCGAAAACTTTACTATGCAGCTGTCCAGAAGGAATTCGACTATAGCGCGAGTAGTTCCGGGGGCGAGGCCTCACACCTGATGACTTACGATTTACGCACAGGTAAGACAGAGGACCTGGGTACGATGTATTTACCGGATGGACGGGTGGTGCTGGGCACCAACTCCGCTGATACGGGACCGGATGGGACGATTTATTTTGTAGGAGCGATTGTGGCGAAAGAAGATTCGGATGGCAGGGGAACTGCTGGAAAAGTAGGGGACACTCCCTACCGGCTGGCCCTTTTTATCTATCACCCCGATGCGCACCCAAAGGCGGAAAACGCTCATGAGTAAGGCCTGCCTGATTCTTCTCACTCTCTGTTTGGCGTCGTCTGCGTTTGCACAAAGAGGCCTTGGGTATGACCGGGTGGTGGTGCCGCAGACAAGGATTGATCTGCGCGACCTGGGATATAGTCCTGTGGACCTGATTCCCGATGGAGAGTCGGGCATTACTTCGTTAACGGTCGCTCCGAATGGAGACGTTTATGGAGCCACGAGTGGAACGCGTTCGCACCTGTTTGTGATGAACCCGCAGCGGGGTTATGTTTTCCCGATTGGAGTGATTGCAGGAGCTACTTCTGTAACGCATGCAGTTGCAGTTTCTGAAGCTGGAAACGTGTTTATCGGCGTTGCGCCTACCGGGCATCTGCTGGAGTATACGCCGCAGGAACTAAAAAATATCGAGATTGGCAAGGCGTTGGAGGCATCGGACCTTGGTGTAGCTGTTTCCGGGGAAAGCATTTCTGCGTTGACGATTGATCGCAAGGCGAACGTACTGTATGGACTTACTGCGCCGGGCGCGCATTTTTTCAGTTATGCCATTTCGACAAAGAAGTTCGCTGACTTGGGGAGCATTGCGAAGGCCATCGTTCCAGGCGGTAGGTTTGAAAAATTTGAACGCGATCGCATTGTTTCAAAAGTGCTGGTGGTAGATGAACACGGCAATGTGTTTGCTTCTGGCGACGATGGATATTTCTTTGAGTTTGTAGCAAAGACGCAGACGCTGGAGAAGCTCGCGATTCATGTACCCGCTGTTCCTGGCCGGGAACCGTACACATGCGTCGATGCTTTTCTGCTGGACCCTTCCGGCGTGATTTATGGAGGGACTTCAGACGGCTACCTGTTTCAGCTTGACCCGGAAAAGCTGACGGTAAAGAACCTTGGCAAACCGCTCAGCGAATATCGCATTGCAGGGCTGGCGCACGCGCGCGATGGCAAGCTGTATGGCACGGGAGGGGATGGGACCGAGATGGCACGCATGTTCTCCTATGACCCAGCGACGGCTGGTTATGATGTGCTTGGATTTGTAGACGTTAACCGTCGGCCCTACTACACGTGGCAGGCCTATGTGATTGGAGATATTGTTTCCGATGATAGAGGTACAGTTTATATTGGTGAGGATGAGCGAATCTCAAAGCTCTATCTCTACTTTCCATAGACTGATTTACTCATGATTTCAGACGCCCATGAACACTTTCAGGAAACTATAACCGCACCATCGAAACGGAGAGACAGGGGACATATGGAAACCACTCAAGCAAGATTATTTCAAGCTGGAACTTTGAAGTTTGAGATATACGAGAGTCGCGAAGCTGCGGGCAAGGCAGCAGCGCTGGCAGCAGCCGCTGATATTCGTCGACACACGCAAGGCGGAAAAGATGTGGCCGTGATTTTTGCTACCGGCGCGTCGCAGTTCGCAACGCTGGAGGCGCTGACCTCGATGAAAGATGTTCCCTGGGAACACGTCATTGGTTTTCATATGGATGAATATCAAGGCATGTCACCGGATCACTTTGCGTCGTTTCGCCGCTATATGCGGGAGAAGCTGGTGGAGCGGGTCCCGATTAAGGAATTTTATGGGGTGGATGGAAGCTCGAATGATCCTGAAGCCGCTTGCAGGGACTATGCTGCGAAATTAAAGGCCGCAAACCCGCAGCTTTGCCTGCTGGGGATTGGGGAAAACGGTCACCTTGCGTTCAACGATCCGGCGATTGCGGACTTCAACGATCCGCTGGATGTGAAAATAGCGGATCTCGATGATGAGTGCCGGGCGCAGCAAGTGGCTGAGGGATGGTTTCCAACCCTTGCGGATGTGCCGGAGCAGGCGATTACGCTGACGATTCCAACGCTGTTTCGTGTGCCGAAGTTGATTGTGTCTGTGCCAGGAAGTCGCAAGGCGAACATTGTGCGCCGTGTGATTGAAGACGCAATTTCTACGGCTGTTCCTTCTACGCTATTGAAAACGCATCCTGATGCTACGGTTTATCTGGATAACGAATCTTCATCCGAGTTGGGCGATATTTTGGCCGCTCAGCATAAGTAATTCTGCTGGGATTGGCGATTTCCCGCTTCCCCGGATTTTGCTGAGCTGGCTCAGTCACTGCTATGCCTCTGGAACGCCGGATACAATCGCTGTATGACTCGCGTCTGCATTGATATGGATGAGGTAATGGCGGATACGCTCAGTGAACATCTGCGCCGCTATAACCAGGAGTTCCACGAGTCCCTCCAAAAAGAAGACCTGAACGGCAAGGACCTTTGGGATATCGTAGGGTTCGACCGGCATGAGCGCCTCAACGAGTTTCTTCACGCTGAGGATTTTTTTGAGAACCTGCCCGTGATGCCAGGGGCCATCGAAGTTCTGCATGACCTGGCTCCGCGCATGGAAATCTTTATCGCCTCAAACGCCATGCAGGTGCCAAACTCTCTTGGCCCCAAGTACAGATGGCTTCAGCGTCACTTCCCTTTTCTACCGCCTACGCACTTTGTTTTCTGTGGGGATAAAAGCATTCTGCGGGCCGATTATCTGGTGGACGATTTGCCTCGGAATATCCTTCGCTTCCAAGGCACGGGCATCCTCTTCAGCTCTCCACATAACCTGAACGCTACCGGCCTGCTGCGTGCTGACGATTGGTACGACGTACGGCGGATTCTGGAGAAGACTGCGCTTTGACTTCAGAGGAATACTCAGGATCCGTCCTTAATAAACAGGGATGATAGAGGGTCGACGCATATAAAAACCCAGCAAACTTGCAGGAGAAAAGGGTAGGTCAGGGCTTCAGCCCTGACAAAAGACGATCCGAAACCCACTTTTTTCGGTTTGGCGGGGCTGAAGCCCCGGCCTACCCAATCAAAGCCAGATTTCCAATTTATATGTGTCGGCCCTTGGGAAGATACACCGGTCCAGAACAGCCGGGATTGCCTATAATTAAGGGACTATGACCTCCAATAGGTGCCGATTAGGATCAAAGACCTGGGTGCAAATAATTTTGCTGGCATTCCTTGGTCTCATTTGCCTACCGGCGGAAGCCCGGCAGCGCGTTGAGACGGGCTTTTTGAATCGCGAAATTCGCCTGAAGGGGATTACTTATCGCTACCAGGTTTATGTGCCTTATGGCTGGACCCCAAAATCAAAAGAGAAGACTCCCATCTTGCTGGCCCTGCATGGTTCTGGCGAGCGCGGAAATGAGGGGATGTGGCAGACACAGGTTGGCATCGCCGTGGCTGTCCGCGACCACCCGGAACGCTGGCCTTTTGTAATTGTGATGCCGCAGTGCCCGTACCCAAATCATTGGCCGGATCATGAGATGCTGATGCTTGCCATGAAGGCCCTTGACCAGGCGAGCGCGGAGTTCAATGGGGCCCCGGAGCGGACTTACCTGACAGGGCTTTCGCTGGGAGGTTACGGCGCGTGGGAGCTACTGCATAATTACCCCCACCGCTTTGCTGCCGTTGCCATTGTAGCCAGCGGAATTTTCTGGAGCTATGCCCCGGAGCGCTGGCAGCGACAAACAGCCTTGGTGCAGGAGTACTCGACCCGCGCCGCGCATACGCCTCTCTGGCTCTTTCATGGCACTCTGGATACGACCGTTCTCCTCAAAGAAAGTGAGTTGATGTATGAGGCGCTCAAGGCCATCGGGGGCGATGTAAGGCTGTGGGAGTATGCCGGTCTGAGTCATGACAGTTGGCGCCGTGCTTACGATGAGCCTGAGTTGCCGCACTGGCTACTGGCGCACTCGCTCAACCAGCCGTTGAAGCCCTATGCAGAGAAGTTGCTGATTCCTCTTCATCCTCCAGCTGTTGCGCTTGCAGATACTGCTCTCGATGTTCTCACCGGTGAGTATTTTGAAAACGGCGTGCTGAAAGTGACCATTCTTCGCCAGGGTGACAATCTCTTTCGGAAGCTTCCTACCGGAGACATTTCAGAACTACTGGCTCAAAGTCCTACTGTATTTTTCTACCCGGCGGGCGGACGAACGCGCTTCATCTTCGAGCATGAAGGAGTTACCGGGCCAGTGCGTTCTGTTCTTCTGCGGGATGACCGCCACGAGGAACGCTGGACCAAAGGGAAATAGCGACTAATTCCGTACACTCAAGAGAAGACAATCTGTCTGGAGGCTTTGTTGGTGTTTGCTACCCGCTGGGAGTTTAAATATCGTTTCGCAATCATCACGAGTTTTTATGTAATTGGATTTTTTTCTCCTTGGCTATTTTTGTTGAGGGATGGCCACCGCACTACGGCTTGGCTTTGGGTGTCCTTCCAGCTTGCCCGTACAGGGATTGCGGACCTGGGCACTACAACGCTCACGGTTACGATTCTTGCGCTAATCGCGGCGGTGATGGGTGCGGGTTTGCGGCTGTGGGCCTCTGCTTATCTGGGTGCGGCGACTGTGAACAGCAAGCAGATGCACGCCGGAAGCGTGATGGATGCTGGGCCTTTTGCGCGAATGCGGAATCCGCTCTATGTTGGATTGCTGCTAACCATGCTGCCGGTCAGCTTGCTGATGCCAGTGAGTGGTGCTGCTTTCTGTATTACGGCTTATTTATTGTTTGCGGTGCGATTGATTGGCGCGGAGCAGGTTTTTTTGACCGAGCAGATTGGACAGCCATATATCGATTATCTGCGTCGGGTTCCGGCATTTTTTCCGGCACTGCGCGCACGGCCTTCGCGATTGCAAATTAAGCCAGAGTGGTTTCGCTCGTTGGCCGATGAGTTTTATGGGATAGGTATAGCCGGAAGCTGGGCTGTGCTGGCATGGCGCTACAACGCGCAGTTGCTTACCCAGGCTGTGATTATTAGTTTCGGAGTTTTTCTGTTGCTGCGGGCGATTCTTCCACCTGCGAAGCGGGCTTGAAAACGGAGTTAGGATTGTCGGCCTGGTAGGAGCCTACATCTCAAATCGAGATGTAGGGTACCCCGGTTTTGTTGTCATGGAGGCGGAATGAGGTTTATTTTCTTGTCAGCGCCCCTATCATGCGTGCTTCAATCATGCTGTGGGCCAGCGCTAGCGGCAACCCCATCACATTGAAATAACAGCCCGCAATGCGGGGAATAAATCGCGCGGCGTAGCCCTGGATTCCATAGGCTCCAGCTTTGTCGAGCGGGTCACCCGTGGCAACATAGTCGACAATCTCATTTTCGCCGAGTGCGCGGAACTGCACAAAGGTGACCTCTGCCGCCGTGTCAGTCCAATCTGCTGAAACCAGCGCTACACCGGTTGCAACCGAGTGTGAACGACCCGAAAGCAGACGTAGCATTCGTGCAGCATCAGCGGCGTCGACGGGCTTGCCAAGAACCTCTCCATCTACAATTACAGTTGTGTCTGCACCGAGTACAAGCAGCGTTGAATCCTTATCTGGAGAGGAATTTTCTCTATTTGTATCTATATTTATTACAAATTTAGAAAAGACCGACTGAGCCTTTTCTCTGGCCAGTCGCGTTACGTATGCGAGCGGATCTTCACCAGGTTGCTGGTCTTCATTTACGTCGGCGGCCTGCACGCGGAACTCATAGCCCAATTGTGCGAGTAGCTCGCGGCGACGCGGTGAGGCGGAGGCAAGAATAATCACGCACCCACCTCCATGAACCTGGATGGTTTAGTTCCCATTTCGTAATGCTAAGGGATTTGATTGGCTTGTGAACAGAGATTCGGGGAAAGCATTCCCTCGGAGGCTGAAGGCCGCGCCCTGAGACTATCTATAGCTGCTGCCAGCCGTCTTGCTGGAAGAGGCGGATTCCTGCTATTCCCGTAGCACCCGCGGCAATGCATTGCCTGGCGTTCTCTGTCGTAACGCCACCCAAGGCCAGCACCGGCACAGAACCGGCAGCACGGACTATCTGTTCCAGACCAGCAAGGCCAAGGGACTGCACAGATGTTCCGGGTTTTTCAAAGACGGGGCCAGCCAGCAGAAGTTCGACGCCATTGTCCCTGGCAATCAAGGCTTCTTCAACTGAATGGCAGGAGCCGGTGACCAGCTTAAGCGGCAGACGAGATTGCTCAAATCCCCAACGGACAGTTTCGACATTCATCGCATCAGCCTGGTGCCAGCCTCCAGGCAGATGCATTCCATCGGCTTCGGCCTTCATTGCAGCCTGTAATCCCCGGTTCACGACCACCAACGGAAGTTTTGGTTCCCGCTCGTCGGCATTCAGTTTTTCTTGTCGCACAATAGCCACAGCCGCCAGTACAGCCCGCGTAATGGCCGTCAGAGCGGCCTCCCCCAGATCCTTTTCACGAATCTGTATAAGGTCAATGCCAGAGAAGGCCCAGAGAGTGGCCAGCCTGGTGAGACTTTCAATCCGGCCCTCCAGATTGACGGAAGCATCCCGGGATTGGGTTATAGCACAACAGTACATATACACAATTCTAGTGGAGGGATTCTAAGGGCTTTGTAATCGGCGTCACGTCTGAACCCACATCTCAGAATCGAGATGTAGGTCGCCCCCGGTTTGAGGCCAGGGATGGGAATTTGGCTCCGTTCGAGGACTTTCATCGATTCCCAGGACTTCTCCTTATGCTTGAGGTGATACTCTGCGCTTCTAGGTGCTTGTTTCCCCCGGCCCAGTTCTTTGTTGCCAATTTTTACTCTTCCTTGGAGGAAATCGACAGTCGTGAGTGTCCAAAAATACGATTTGGTAGTGATTGGCTCAGGCCCCAGCGGTCAACGTGCAGCCATGGCCGCCACTAAGCGCCGCAAGAAGGTTGCTATTGTGGAGTCTCGCTCGGTGGTGGGAGGGGTTTGCATCAATACCGGAACCATTCCGAGCAAGACCATGCGCGAGGGCGTTCTTCACTTGTCCGGTTATAACTACCGCGCCATCTACGGAAGCAATTATCACGTCAAAGAGAAGATCACGATGGCCGACCTGGCCTATCGTGTTCAACACGTCATCAAGACCGAGGTGGATTTAACTGAGGCCCAACTCTCCCGCAATGGCATCGAGGTGATCCGGGGTACGGCCAGTTTTGAGGACCCCACACGAGTTCGAGTGGACGGGCCAACTACCTCTACGGTGCTGGAGGCTGAGCGCATCCTGATCGCCGTTGGTACCAAGCCAGCCTGCACCGACAAGGTCCCGATTAACGGGCGAACCATCATCAACAGTGACCAGATTCTTACCCTGCCGGAGCTGCCGCGTTCGCTGATCGTGGTTGGCGGCGGAGTGATTGGCGCCGAGTACACCTGCATGTTCGCGGTCCTGGGTGTTCGCGTGACCCTTATCGAAAAGCGCCCACGCCTGCTGGAGTTTGCCGACCAGGAGATTGTGGAGACGCTCAGCTATCACCTGCGAGACAACCGCGTGACCATGCGCCTGAGCGAAGAGGTCGAGAGTGTCGAGTCGCTTGCTGACGGCACAGTGGTGGCTAACCTTGAGAGCAAGAAGCGCGTTTCTGGCGATGCACTGCTTTATGCTGTAGGCCGCAGCGGTAACATTGACGAACTGAATCTGGCCGCGGCTGGCATTGTGCCGGATGCCCGTGGACGTATCCCGGTCAACGGTGATTTTCAGACGGTGGTGCCGCATATTTATGCTTCCGGGGATGTGGTTGGCTTTCCATCGCTGGCTTCCGTGTCGATGGAGCAGGGAAGAATTGCTGCTGCTCGGGCCTTTGGAGATACCATGCTGGAATCGAACCCGAGCCTTTACCCTTACGGCATCTACACCATTCCAGAGATTAGTTTCATTGGCAAAAACGAGCAGCAGCTTACCGACGAAGGTGTGCCCTATGAGGTGGGTTTGGCCTACTATCGGGAGATTGCGCGAGGACAGATTCGCGGCGATATGAATGGGAGACTTAAGCTACTGTTCCACCGTGATACCAAGCTTCTGCTGGGAGTGCATATCATCGGCGAGGGAGCCAGCGAGCTTGTCCACATTGGGCAGGCTGTGATGTCTCTGGGTGCAACGATAGAGTATTTTGTGGACACAGTGTTTAACTATCCAACGTTTGCTGAGTGCTATAAGGTCGCCGCATTTAATGGGTTGAGCCGGGCTGCGAGATATCAATAAGAGAACTTATTTTGAGCAAAAAACGGGGGAGGGTTCGCCGTCCCTCCCCGATGCTTCCTCCTAGCCGCCCCCGAAGTTCATAGCCTCAGGAGTCAATGTAAAAACCTGCTGCTTTACGCGCTGCTAGTTAGCGGGTAAAGCAGCGCTCAGCCAGTTACTTTTTGGGCGGAGCGATAACGTCTTTGGCGGCCTTGGCTACGCGGAACTTGACCACGGTCTTGGCCTTGATCTTGATGGTTTCGCCGGTCTGCGGATTGCGGCCCAGGCGAGCCTTGCGCTCTGCCTTGACCAGACGACCGAGGCCGGGGATTACAAAGACGCCGTTTTTCTTGGTTTCCTTGACGGCAGTCTCTGCCAGAAAATCAAAAAAAGCAGCTGTCTGCTTGTTGGTGAGCTCGAACTTCTCGGCCATAAGGCGGACGAGGGCGGTCTTGGTTAATCCTGTTGCCATGGGGTCTTTCCTCCTGAAAATGATTTCTGATCGCTTCCGGCCAATCTCTCCGGTTGCTGGCTGTGTGAGGCCCATAAAACCACCGCAACATAGGGCAAGTGCGCAGAACAGAAAGAAGGATGCGCAAACCCCTTGCTGAAGCGGGTTCAAAAGAACCTACCGCCGTTTACCTTGCGTCTTTCGCAAGAGAAAGTCAACCAAAAATCACCCATTTCCACAGGTTTTTACAGGGTTTTCCCGATTTTAAGCGGTTTTTTGCCTATTTTTGCCTTTTGAGGCTCGAAAAGGTGGGCTGTGAAAGGCTCTGAGGCGCTTTGGGGCGCTGAAAAATCGAGGTGAGAAATACTCGATCCCACCCTTCGGGATACCGCCACGAGGGATGGCCCTTTATGCGACGCTAGTGCTTTTGCTAAACAAACAACAGGCACATCGGTGATGCGGTTTTAATATCTTGCAAAATCTTTCCGAGCCTTCCGGTTGCGGAATTACGTGGCAGAATCGCTATGTTCCCAGAATCCTGATTTGCTATCAGTAGCCAACGCTCCGTTGGGTCGAGCGCCAGATGACGCGGTTTCTTCCCGCCGCAATCTGCGCGCTCCAGCAAGCTCAATCGCCCTGTTTTAGGATGCACCGCGTAGGTGGCAACAAAATTATCGAAGCGATTGATTGCATACAAGTGTCTCGCATCTTGAGGAATCACCAGGTCGCAGCCCGCAGAAGGCCCCGTGTAATCCTCTGGCACCAGGTTGTAGCGTTCCACCGATGTTAGCCCCCCTGTCTCCGCATTCCACGCCAGCAATTCAACCGTTGAATCCACCTCATTCACGCTGTAGGCCAGCGGTAGATGGGGATGAAAGTGCAGGGTGCGCGGGCCACTTCCTGGAGTAGCCACAAAGCTCTGCTCTGCCCGCAAAGTAAGTCCGTTCTGTGGATGAAACTGATGGAGCCAGATGCGGTCCCGGCCCAGATCGTTTATATAGACAAACCGGCCATTCGGAGCCACGGTGCTCCAGTGTGTATGGCTTACCTGCTCCCGCCTGGTTGTTGGCCCGGAATGCTCGTTGAAATTTTCAGCTGTGCCCATTTCCAGTAGTTTTCCGTCCGGCTGAATGCGCGTCGCCAGTACCTGCCCGCTGTCGTAATTAGCAACAAAGGCCCATCCCTGGCTGGAAAACGGGCCGGAAAGTGCAATGTGACAGGGGTCTGTGCCGCCGGAGGAGATCTGGTTCAGGGCTGTGAGCTTTGCGCCCTTCCGCTCAAAGGCGAAGACGGCTCCCTTTGGCGTGTTTGCATCGCCAACTGCGTAAATCCGGCCCTGCGGACCCAGCGCAAGAAATCCCGGCTGCGGGCAAGCGGCGGCCAGTTGCAACGGGCCCAGATCTCCAGTGGCCGCGTTCCAACTGGCGGAAAAAATCCCTTCGTTTCCACCATTACCGAGGAAGAGCGTATTTGCTGCACTCGGTTCAGCATTCAAACGAAGGGCCAGGGTAGCAGCAGAAAGAGTGCCTATGAAATGACGGCGCGAAATTGTAAGCATCGCGCTGATTCTCCATCATTTAAAGCCGCTTGTCACGCTGAACTTCTACTTCACGTCTGCAATCACAACACCAAATCCTGGCAGTGCAACACGCGCAGGATCAATAGTTCTAGCACCGCTCTTGTCGCTTTTCAGCAAAACCATCAGGCTGCTGGCTGCAAGGCCGTTGGCCTTTAGGTCGTCGGCAACGGAAATTGTCTTTGCCTCTGCACCAAAGTTCGCCAACACAATCACAGTCTCTGAGCCGGAATGCCGCAGCCACACCAAAGTGTTCTCGCTATCGTGATTCAGCATCGTATTACTGCCATTGCCTACCGCTGGATTGGAACGGCGCAGGGCAATCAATTCCTTGAACCACGCCAGCATAGAATCTGGATCTTTCTGCTGGGTGGCAACATTCACCGTAGCCACACTGGCCGGAACAGGCAGCCAGGGCTTGCCTGTGGTGAAGCCGCCAAGCCTTGTTCCATCCCATTGCATCGGTGTCCGCTCCCCATCGCGGCCTTTTTCTTTAGGCCAGCCAATAATTCCGATGGGGTCCTTCACATCCTCTTTACGCGCAGGCGGAGTAGTCACCATACCTAGTTCTTCGCCGTAATAGAGGAGTACGGTTGAGCGAGTTGCAAGCAGGACGGCGGAGAGCATCCGGGCAATGGCCTCGTTGTGGACACCATCGCCAAAGCGGTCCCAGCTTCGCTCGTTGTCATGATTATCAAGCACGATGAGCGGCTCATTGCCATTTACCTTAGTCTCCGCTTCGTCAATTGCCGTGCGAAAAATCTTTACGTCAAGCTTGTGATTGAAGCCAAACTGCATGTCCATTGGCAGTTGAAGCTCGTCGTGCTTTGCACCATACATTTTTGCCAGTTCCTGAACGCTGGGCAGATAGGTTTCGCCCACCAGCACACGATCTCCGGGATAGGAATCAACAACCTTTCGCAGGTCGCGGAGGACATCGTGCACCTCGGGCAGGTTATTGGTTTTCGAGTCATCCTGGTTGGGATCGCCGAATTCATTGGTCCCCGGCAGCAGCTTTTCGTCCGTGAGATTCTGGTCTTCAAAGAGATTCGTAATTGCATCCAGGCGGAACCCAGCCACGCCCTTGTCCAGCCAGAAGCGAAGCGTGGAGTACATGGCCTTTTTCACTTCAGGATTGCGCCAGTTCAGGTCCGGCTGCTGCGGATAAAACTCGTGGTAATACCATTGACCGGTGGTACCGTCATACTTCCATGCCGAATGGCCAAAGTCGGACTGCCAGTTATTAGGCGGCTGGCCACGTCCCTTGCCGTCGCGCCAAATGTACCAGTCGCGTTTTGGATTTGTACGGGAGCTGGCCGATTCCTTGAACCACTTGTGCTGGTCAGAGGTATGGTTCAACACCATGTCCATCAGGATGCGGATGTGTCGTTTTTTAGCCTCGGCCAGCAGCTTGTCAAAATCTTCCATGGTGCCATACTGCGGATCAATCGCCTCATAGTTTGAGATGTCATAGCCAAAATCCACCTGTGGCGAAGGGTAGATGGGGGTCAACCAAATGGCATCCACACCAAGCGACTTTAGATAGTCAAGCCGCGAAGTAATTCCCTTCAGGTCGCCAATCCCGTCGCCATTCGAATCCTGGAAACTGCGCGGATAAATTTCGTACAGAACTGCATTCTTCCACCACAGATTTGTACTCATGGCTCGCAGGGTACTCCGGTCGGCGTTGTGGGCGTGTTTCGTAGCTTGCTGCGCCGCTGTGTTGGTTATTAGGAGGCAGCCAACTGTCAGCAGGGATGACAAACGAATTACAGAATAAAGGATAGATTTCAACTTCATGAAGAACTCCTGATTTCTACCCCATCATTCTATGCGAACCCCTGTAACTGCTGTATGGAAACTTTGGACGAGAGAGTGTAATTTAGCGTGAGTGGAAGACTTGGCAACTGCCACGCACAGTGTTCTTGCTAATCCAAATTCGTAAATTGCTATCCCAATAGGCCCTTCAAACCGTAAGCTGAAACTGCATGGTCAATCGCCCCCGCGTTTCCTTTGTCCTTGGTCTTCTCCTGCTCGCCTTTACTGCGCTGCTTGCGGTGGTGCTGGCCCCGTTCTGGCGAGAGCTGATCTTCAGCATTATTCTTGCGTTCGCTCTACAGCCTGTCTATCTTCGTCTGCGTCGGCGCATTGCCTCTCGCTATGGAGCAGCGTTGCTCTCTGTGCTCCTGATGCTCCTCCTTGTAGGCATTCCACTTGCGTTGCTGATTACTATTGCTGGCTACGATGCACTCCACGGTGTCAATGAACTCCAGCGCCGTGCCGCCGAGCAGGGAGGAATTCTGGTGGCTCTGGGCAACCAGTACGCTTCTCTGTCAGACTGGCTTGTTCGTTCGCTCCATCTCAATAGCGGTCTTCCCAAATTCGATCCACACGCCGCGCTCAGTTCCCGCATTAATAATCTAAGTTCAATGTTTTTTGGCTTTTCCGCTCACATGCTCTCTCAGCTTGCCGGCTTCATCTTCGATCTGGTGGTTGTGCTTTTTTCCGCATTCTTTTTGCTGGCGGATGGAAAAATGGCACTCCTTTTGCTGACCGAGATCACGCCCCTTCCAGCGCCGCTTACAGAGCGGTTGTTCACGCGCATTTATCAGACGACGGTCGCGAATGTGAATGCGATGTTCGTGGTTGGCGCCGCGCAGGGTTTTTTTGTGGGCGCAGGCTTCGCAATTGCTGGTCTACCCTCTGCGGTACTCTTCGGCTTTGCTGCCGCAGTTTGTTCCATCCTGCCCGTCGTAGGAGCCAGCGTTATCTGGGTAACCGCAGCAATATTCTTAATGGTGAGCGGGCATCTGGGGTCCGGTATTTTTCTGCTGTTGTGGGGCATCTTTGCAGTGTTTGGGGTTGAGCAGGTGCTTCGACCCATCGTGGTCGGCAACCAGGTCAAGGTCCATCCCATGTTGCTGATACTGGTTATTTTTGGCGGGGTCATTGTCTTTGGGTTTATCGGCCTTTTCCTGGGGCCGGTCATCCTTGCGGTTTTTACAGAATTACTGGAGCTATGGCAGGCTTCAAACGCTAAAAAAGCAGCCTGAGCCGCGCGTGTGTTTGTAGATGTTCAGTAGGAGAGGAAGACTACAGCATTTTCGCTTCAAGTGTTTTACAGGAGACGGGAAGTTGAGCGGCTTTTTCCTTAAGAAAAAGCCGCCCTGTACATCGCAGACCTGTCAACATACGAAGCGAAAATGCTCTAAAGTCGTCGTACAATGACGAGAGTAAGCGCGTTCCACTCTGCGGAGGGATGTGTGAGTGGTTGAAACAGGCGGTCTTGAAAACCGCTTTACCTGAAAGGGTAACGGGGGTTCGAATCCCTCTCCCTCCGCCATAGATCTTGTTTTAAGGCGTTCAACGTCCCGCCGGAAGCTATCGAAATAACAATCCGTGGGTAGGGCAGGGAACTACGATCTGGTAAGCGACAGGGGCAAATGCGGTTGGCTCAATGACGTTTTCAGCCCAAGCCCACGCGCGGCGGTGTCAAGGTCGCGCTGTTCACAACGCCGGAGTAGGGCTTGCAAATCCTGCTCCGTCGCAACAACAAAGAAATCCTTGATCGGCGCAAAATAAACGAGGGTACGCTTACCGGCTCCAACCAAATTCAACATGTTTTGCAGTGTGCCCTTGCTCTTGGCGTCCCATAACATGACTCCGCACTTGGCCTCCTGCGCCATGACGAAATCCTTGGCTGCGTAATAGCTGAAGTCTCTCCGGTCGCTTGGCGGCTTAATGCTGCGCGTAGGCCACATGCCGATATTGTTGCGGCACTCCTGCATACAGAACACAATCACCTTGCGGTAGTCACGCTCTGCAAAATACTGCTGGACAGCTTTATCCGCGCCGTTCGCGTCCCCAATCAGGATCGTGTCGCCGCGCTGCATAAGATCATCGAAGCGTGAGCGTAACGGAGCATTCAGCTTTGAGACTGCTCGTGATCCGCCGATAAAAACATTCATAAAGCGCCTATTTTCGTCGTCAACGTGAGCAAATAAACAGCGATTGCGCCACCATGATTTTTCAGCACTTCCACGATATGGTTAACGGTTGCCCCGGAGCCGAAAAGATCATCGAATAGGAGCAAGGTTTTCCCGGTCGTCTGTTTCGCTACCACGCTGAAAGCGTCTGTCAACGCCTCCGTTCTTTTATCGTACTCAACAATGTCTTTCAATTGGGGCGTTTGTTTCACCTTGGAGAGACACGTCCCCAAAAGCGGAATACCCGCGCGTTTCGCTAGAGCCGTCGCAACAGCGATGACGGGCTGATTTATGCGGGTGATGGACGGTGGAACAGGCACGATGCCTTCAACCGGAGGCTTCCACGTTTTTAGAAAATCGGCGGCGGCCTCGGCGAGCTGGTCAACCGCTGTCTGGTCGCTGCGATATTTCAACTGATACAAAAGCTCCCCGACCGGCGAGCGGAGATTGTCAAAACGTGTATGGCCGTACTCGTCATAGCCGACGAAGTTGCTGCTCAACATATGGATGTGCAGGGCATAGCCTTCGGTCCACGGGCCGTCCTTCAAACGTTTCGGACTGATTTCGACGCTCAAGGTATGAAGTGTAACAGTTTCAGGTGACCTTTTTCTTCTGTGGGCCGGGCAGGGAATTGCGCCCTGTGTTTCGCCGGTTCGCGGTGAAGCGTCGTGCGGCCAAACTTCACGCCTCGCGTCTTGACTGCCGCAACGCCCGCGTGGGTCCGCTTGAGCAAATTGCAACGAAAAAATCTATCCCATTGATAAATTAACTACTTACTGCTCGATAGGAATCCCTCTCCCTAGCGAAGGCCGATCAATTTGTGGGTCTGGAGACTGAGTCTCCAACGTGGGTTCTCAGCACAGAATGAAATGGCAGACGAAAGAGAGTTTTTTGCGTCCTTTCCGTCCATCGGCTGAATGAAGAAGTGTCTAAATGCCAGGCTCTCATAACTCCTGGGATCAACGGATTGTGGATAGACAACTTTGAGTTCATCGCCGCTCGTGACTACAAGCACTGAACCACTCTTTGGACTGACACAGACCCAATCGATACCTTCAGGAACAGGAATGGTGCCATTAGTTTCAATTGCGATTTCGAAGTTTCTTTCATGAAGTGCATCAACCAAAGCCGGGTCAATCTGGAGAAGCGGCTCGCCTCCAGTGCATACAACAAAGCGGCGACCATGATCGTGCTTTGGCCAGAAGGCAGCAACGGCATCTGCCAGATCTGATGCGGAGGAGAAACTACCGCCCCCCTCGCCGTCCGTTCCCACGAAGTCTGTGTCACAGAATGTACAGATGGATGCTGCGCGGTCGTCTTCGCGTCCGTTCCATAGATTGCATCCAGCGAAGCGGCAAAACACCGCTGCCCTGCCAGTGTGAACGCCTTCGCCCTGCAGCGTGTAAAAGATTTCTTTGACAGAGTATGACAAGCTCAGACTCCTGCCGCATATTTCGCAGGGTCTGCTTGTCCGGCTTCGGTAAATCCCTTCAACCGAAGTTGACATGCATCGCAAGCGCCGCACGCCCTCCCCGTATCCGAAGGGTCATAACAGGTTACGGTCATACCGTAATCGATGCCTAAGGAAAGTCCCATCTCAATGATTTCGCGTTTGGTCATGGAGATCAGAGGCGTGTGGATGCGGATTCTTCTGCCTTCTGTCCCTATCTTTGTGCCCAGGTTTGCCATCGTCTCGAACGCCTCAATGAACTCAGGGCGGCAGTCAGGGTATCCGCTGTAGTCCAATGCATTCACGCCG
>Ga0207048_10081_pt1 | contig 30367 bp, 30 predicted proteins | sample Alteio_BWMinCont_65_FD_153301 | JGI IMG/M metagenome (GOLD analysis project Ga0207048, IMG submission 153301) | Enriched cells from forest soil in Barre Woods Harvard Forest LTER site, Petersham, Massachusetts, United States -... | ecosystem: Environmental > Terrestrial > Soil > Temperate forest >...
CGCCGTCTCGGGCAACCATTTCGTACAACACAGGATTGACGAAAAATCCGATGAAAAGGCGGGAAATGAGACCGGCCACGATGACGATGGCGAACGGCCTCTGCGTATCTGATCCAATGCCAGTGGAAAGAGCGGCCGGCAATAATCCAAGGCAGGCAACCAGGGCTGTCATCATTATCGGGCGGAGCCGCAAGAGCGAAGCTTCTCGTGTGGCCGTGCGGATATCCATCCCCTCCTGGCGCAGCTTGTTGATGTAGGAGACGAGAATGACGGCAGTCTCCACGGAAACTCCGAGCAATGCCAGGAGACCCAAGACTGAAGAGACGCTGAAAGGGGTGCGAGTGAGCTTCAGCGCGACCAGTGCACCCACTGGCTCAGTCATAATTACGCCGAGAGCAATGGTGACGGGGAATTTGAAATTTCCATAGAGCGCAAACAAGATCATGAAAATTATCACTACGGCGAGTGGGCCAATAAAGTACATTTGCGATTTGGCCTCAAGGAACTGGCTGTACTCGCCGCCCCATTCCATCCGGTAGCCCTGCGGCAGGGTCACGGCCTTCTTGACCGCCGCTTGCGCTTCTCGCACCCCCCGCTCCAGGTCACGCCCCTCGATGCTGTACTGTACCCCGATGTAGCGGGAGTTATTTTCGCGATAAATAAAGGACGCACCGTTTCCCTGGCTGATCTTGGCAAGCTGGCCGAGTGGGATTTGCTGCCCGTCGGGTGTGCCCACCAACAGATTGCCGATCTCATGCGCGCTGCTGCGGAACTGAGGTTGCATGCGGACGACCAGATCGAACAGCTTCTCCCCTTGAATGACTTGAGTAACTGCCTGCCCGCCTACTGCGGCCGAAATCACGGCTTCGACGTCCGCAACGTTGATTCCGAAGCGCGCAATCTTGTCGCGATCGACGTCGATCAGGAGGCTCGGCTGGCCAAGTTCGCGCACCACGGTGAGATCAGTGAACCCGGGCACCTTGGAGAGCGTGTTCTTGATCTGTATCGCTTTGTCCTGAAGTACGTTCAGATCGTCGCCATAAACTTTGACTGCCAAAGAACTCTTGAGCCCGGTCAAAGCTTCGTCCACGGCATCTTCCGCCGGCTGGGTATAGTTGAAAATGATCCCTGGGAAGGCAGTGAGTTTCCTATTGATCGATTCGATGAGCTGTTTTTTCTCGCTGATCTCGCCGCTCCATGCTTTGTCCTTGTAGGGCTTCAGACCAACGTAGAACTCGCAGTTAAAAAAGCCGGTAGGATCCGTGCCATCGTCGGGTCGCCCTAATTCTGAACCCACCACAGTAACCTGCGGATAAGACATTAGGATGTCGCGTATCTGAGGAGCGATCTTGCTAGCCTCCTCGAAAGAAATGGTGTAGGGCATCGTGGCCCGCACCCACAGGGCTCCTTCATCAAGGTGAGGCATAAATTCGCCGCCGATGAAGGGCACGAGCAGCAGGGTGGCGCCGAAGATCAGGGTTGCGATCAACATGGTCGTTTTGGGCCGCGCGAGCGACCAATCCAGCTGAACGGCGTACTTCCGCTTCATCCATTCAAAAGCACGATTCGGTTTCTCGCGCACGCCCTTCTTGAACCAATAGGAGGCGAGCACAGGAATCAGCGTGAGCGTCAGGATGAGCGCGCCCACCAGGGCAAACGACATCGTCTCAGCCATGGGATGGAACAGTTTCCCCGAGGCTCCGCTCAGCGCATAAATCGGCAGATAACCAGCGAGGATGACGGCCACCGAATAAAAGATCGGGCGATCCACATCTTTCGCCGCGGCAAGAATGACTTCGTTCAGGTTGTACGGCTGTCCTTCCCGCAGCGCCAGCTCGCGGTAGATATTTTCGATCATCACCACTGCGCCATCGATGACGATTCCGAAATCAATCGCGCCGATGGAAAGCAAATTCGCGGCAACGTCGTGCGCATGGAGCACGATGAAGGCAAACAAAAGCGAGAGTGGAATGGTGAGGGCAACAATCACGGCAGCGCGGAAGCTGACCAGGAAGAAAATCAGCACCACCAAAACCAGCACCATGCCGCGAAGCAGGTTCGCCTCCACCGTGTCCGTCGTCAGGTCTACCAGTTCACTGCGGTCATAATAAGGACGAATTTTGACGTCAGGCGGCAGGATCTGGTGGTTCAATTCGTTGGTTTTTGCTTCGACTCCTTTCAGGACGTTCTGGGTCTGCTCTCCGCGCAGCATGAGAATGACGCCCTCAACCGCATCGTCATTTTTCTGGAATCCGAATTCGCCCAGGCGCGGTGCGTGCCCGATGGTCACATCTCCGACATCGCGCACCCGGATGGGAACACCTTTGTTGGCGCCAACTACGATGTTCCCTATGTCGTCTGTGTTCCGGACCAGCCCAATCCCGCGAACGTAGTAGAACTGCCCGCCTTGAGAATAAAAGCCGCCGCCCGCATTGGAGTTGTTGGCCGCCAAAGCAGCGGTGACTTGAGGAATGGTCAGGTGATAACCGTAGATGCGCGCCGGGTCGAGCAGGACCTGATATTGCATCACGGTTCCGCCGAAACCAGAGTCGTCAGCCACACCGTGAACCGATCGATAAGCTCTCTCAATCACCCAGTCTTCAATCGTTTTCAGTTCCTGGGGACTGCGGTCGGAACTCTCCAGCACATAGCGATACACCAGGCCGCTCGGGCTGAAGAGGGGCGCGAGGCTTGGAGTTACGCCGGTTGGCAGCGTAGCCTGAGCGAGTCGCTCAAAAACGATTTGCCGGGCGAAATAACTGTCAGTGCTTTCTTCGAAGGTGAGGATTACATCGGACAATCCGTATAGCGAGATGGAACGCATCACCAACATGTGAGGGACGCCGTTCATCTGGAGCTCGAGTGGAAGCGTGACCAACCGTTCGACTTCCTCTGCAGCATGGTCTGGCCATTGGGTGATGATTTCGACCTGTGGAGGCGAGAGATCAGGATAGGCGTCGACGGGCATCCGCTGAAAAGACAGAATTCCCCCGACCGTGATGAAAGCGGTCAGCATGAGCACTAAAAATCTCTGCCGCAGTGCCGCTTGGACGATTCGGTGAATCATTCAGGTGTGATAGACAAATCCTTGTCAGAATTCTTGAGACGTCGTTCCTAGTATGCGCAATCCGGCTAGCGTTGCAGCGAGTTCGCAAACTGCAGGAACAAACTGCCATCTCCGATGACCCGATCGCCAGCTTTCAAGCCGCTGGCAATCTCCGTTTTTCCGTTCAAACTTTCTCCGAGCGTCACTGAGCGTCGGCCAAACTGGTTCACGGACTCCGCGGCATATACGAAAGGCTGATTCTCGCTATCGCGCAGGACGGCGGCATCAGGGAGCGCAATGGCATTGGGGATCGTGCCGGCGTTTACCGTTGCAACCACGTACATATCTTTCTTCAGTTTTTCTCCAGGATTGTTCGTCTCGACGCGCGCCGGAAGGGTGCGTGTGCTCGGATCCAAAGAGGCAGCCTCGTAGGAAATGCGTCCGTGGAACGCCTCAGGATAAGTATCGGTCTGAATTGTGACCTCGTTTCCTACGTTCACGTACGGCAAGTCCTTCTGATAGACGTTGATCAACACCCAGACCGTGCTAACGTCGGAAATCATGAAACATTGGGTGGCGCCCGGTTGAATCAGTTGTCCCACAGATACATCCTGCTCGACGACCAGGCCGCTGACCGGCGCTTTTAGCGGAACCTCAAAAGAGGGCGGGGCTTTCACGAGGGCGTCAGGATCAGTGATTCCCAAGACTTTCAATGCCGCTTGCGCCGCAACCAGGTCGCCGCCGGCCTGCACCTCGGCCGATTGCGCCTGTTCCACATTCTGTTCCGCGATCGCGTGGTGCTGGTATAAGTCCTGAGCTCGGGCGTTGGCCTTTTGTGCGAGGGCATAAGCATCCTTGGCCTTCAGATAGTTGGAACGCAGCTGCGAATAATCAGGACTCGCGACATACAACATGGGGTCGCCCTGACGTACGTTCTGCCCGGGAACCACCACGACACGGCTGACCGGTCCGCTCACCTGCGTGATGACTGGCGTGGTACGAAAACTGTTGTAAGCCACGGTCCCAGTCAGCCGGAGGGTTCGAGTCAGCGTTGTGGTCTGAACGGTTAGCACCTGCACGTGCGACATCTGTTCCAGCGGAATGGTAAACAGTTCCGGGTGGTCTGAGTTTTTAGTCGAGTTGGCGGCATTTGACCCTGACCCCTGACAGCTGCCGAGCGCCATCGTGATCGCCGACACGGCGGTCAATGCAGCCAACCGCCACCAAAGCCGCTTGCGAGAGTTCATGGCAGGTTCCTCGTTCCTACTGCTTCCTTCAACTGCTCGAGCGCCGTCATGTAAGAAGCTAGTGCCTGGCGATATGCCAACTGGGCGGCCCGGTAGCTACGCTCTGCGTCGAGGAAATCCAGCAGGCTGGCGGCGCCGCGCTTGTAGGCATACTCGCTGATGTCGCGCGAGTCTTTCGCCTGTTTCAGATATCCGGAAACGTAAAGTTGGACGATTTCGTCGTTGCTCCTGATCGCCTCGTAGGCATTGCTAACGTCTGACAGCACCGTATCGCTTGCCGATAGCTGCGATTCCTGGGCCTGCGTAAGAGCGTAGCCAGTACGCGCGATCTCGCCCTGATTGCGATTGAAAATGGGAAGCTCGAAGCTGGCGAAGATTGAAGCGGTATTCTGTCCCGCAGTGTGGGTAAAGTCGAAGGTGCCATTCACGTCGACTTTGCCGTTGGCTTTTGCTAGCCGAATTTGGCTCTGGGCAGCGGTTACGCCGAGCAGCGCGGCCTGAAAATCGGGACGCGCTTTAAGCGCCTTAACCTGCAAATCCTCAAGGTTCGCTTTCAGCGGTTGATACGCCAAGTCTCCAATGACGTCGTAGTTGGCCGGAACCGCCTCGTACCCAAGAAACTGCCTGAGGCCGACCAGCGCCTGCGCCTTCGCCAGCCGGGCAGAAGACACATCGGTTTGAAACTGCAGGAGCTGAAGCTTGATCTTGAGATAGTCGCCTTCGCTAATGGCGCCCGCATTGAACTGGGCCTCTGAAATATCGACCGTCATCTGGAAGCTTTTCATGTCCTCGAGTGCGAACTTCAGCGTTGATTCAGCCAGCAAGACGCTGACGAACTGCTGCCCTACGTTAAAAGCGAGCGTGCGCTCGGCGTCCGTCACTTGAGCCCGGGTGACCGCGGTCTGATCCCGCGCGGCTTGCAGCCGGCTCTGCCGTTTGTGTCCGCGTTCGAAGAGATAGGAGAGGCCGAGATCGAACTGCTGCGCCAGGTCCAGGTCTTCGGTCGAAAAATCGCTGGGAGAAAAGATGGGGATGAATTGAGCATCGCCTCCGAGAACAGGATTGGGACGCAGGTTCGCCGTAATTTCCTGGGCCTGGTTCTGGAAGATCAAGGTACGCGTGGCTTTGAGCGCATGGTTGTGAGCTAATGCCAAATCAATGGCCTGATCCAGACTGATTAGAGTCGCCACTTGCGCCACACTCTCCTCTACTGCCAGGAACAAGAACACGGGCAGAATGGCGAAGGCGAGAAACTGTCGGAAGCCCGTCAATATCGCATCAAAGCGATCGATTCTGACAGGCAACTGCCCGCGAGGCGAAGGCGGTTTGAAGCGTCGTAAGCTCAATTCGAATTCCAAATTCTCCATACAACATCGTTGGGGCGGCAGCGCTCAACGAAAGCGATCCAGTCTGGCTAGCCGGCGGCCCTACCTTGCCACTAAAGACGTGCTGAAAAACTCAGATCACTTTTCGGGAATACCGAGAAACGAGAGCACAGAAAGCGCTAGAGACTAGCAGGAGGAGGACGTACGTACAACTGAAATGACTCGAGAAAAGACCGCGGATGCATCTGCGGCGGCGAGATCTGGAGGCCACGGCGGAAGATGGCAGAGAACGCAATGGACAGCACGATGGCCGCGACCGACTGCGCCATCAAGCAAGTCAGGCACAACGTAGTGTTGGCTGAATCCGCACGCAGCTGTGTCCCGTCCCGTGCGTCGAACGATTGGAAACCGCAGGAATGAGCTACCTGGGCTACCGTGGCGACCAGTAGCAGAGCAACACATAAGGAAGCCAGCAACTTTGCGCCAGCCGTTTTTGTAAGGATGTTCACAATTGCCGTCAGATGGAGCATACCGCCAACCTGCCACAATCTCACAGGTTACGAGAGTTATCGGTGATTCTAGCACTCGAATGGCTTTTGATTGAACCCTTCTTTCGCAGTGAGCGTCTGAAGCCGTGAGAGATCGAGACAGTCCACCACCTTTGCTATTGACTAAGCCGTTTCTGATCGCCGGTGAACAAATCCCCCAGGCCAAGAATCATCGCAACTCGTCGATGGCCATGGAGCAGTTGCAGCCCGTGATCTGGTACTGGGCGGATTGGCTCCGGCGCCGCAAACTGGCGAAACTGAACAAAGCAAAAAAAATTATGCATGAAGTGGACGGAAAAAGCGTGCCGTGAAATTGCCTCAATTGATTCTGCCGGATAATGGGCAATCCGGAGGTTATCGGCCCGTCCGTCAGATTAGTACCGACAAACACCCTTGTGAGCACTAAGACGCACCGATCACAACTGGATTATCCTACGGGCAAAGGCTGTTTTGACCGCTCGCGCCCAAGAAGGCGCGAACGATGGCGCCACATTTCTACGGCTCGTTCTCGAATGATTGGCGCAAAGCTGGTCCGATTTCGCAGCGGGAAAGTATAAGGAGTAACCCAATCCGATGAAGATCACACTGAATGTGAATGGTCAGCAGCACATGGTGGCGGTTGATCCAGAAACGCCTCTCCTGTTTGTTCTGAACGACGAGCTCGGGTTGCGCGGACCCCGATTCGGTTGTGGTATGGCTCAGTGCGGAGCCTGCACGATAATCATGAGCGGCCAGGCCGTGCGGTCTTGTGTCATGCCCGTGAGCGCGGTCGGTGAAGACGAAGTCACCACGCTGGAGGGCTTGGGCACGCCTGAAAAGCCTCACCCGATTCAGCAAGCGTTTATTGAGGAAGGAGCCACCCAATTCGGTTTTTGCCTCAGCGGTGTAATGCTGACGGCGAAGGTCGCACTCGACGTAAAACCGGATGCGTCCGATGAGGAGATTCGGGACGCACTGGGGGGCGTCTTGTGCCGCTGTTTCGCCCACATTCGCATGTTGCGGGCAATTCGAAAGTATGCAGAGGCAAGGCGATCATGACCCAGTCCCGTCGTGAGTTTCTAAACGGTTGTGGCGCATTGATTGTCAGTTTTAGCACTGGGTCCTTGAGTCTGTTGTCCGCCCAGAGTCAAGGACAGTTTGGCACTCATCCCTCCCACATTGATCCGGAAAAGCTCGATTCGTGGCTAGCCGTCGGAGCCGATGGGATGGTTACGGCATATACCGGAAAATGCGATTTCGGTCAGAGCATGTTTACCGCTCAATCCCAGCTGGTCGCGGAGGAACTGTGCATCCCAATTGGTCGAGTCAAGCTTATCCAGTGCGATACATCTGTCTGTCCGGATCAGGGAACCACGTCTGGAAGTCAATCGACTCCGACAAACTTTAACTCGGAAAATCTCGCACTAGCCGCGGCCACTGCGCGCGAAGCCCTGCTGGGCCTCGCAGCTGTGAAATTGGGAGTGCAGGTCAAGCAGCTCGCCGTGGCGGATGGCGTCATCACGGGCAATACGGGGCGTCACGTCCGGTACGAAGAGCTTATTGGAAACAAGCATTTCAATCTCCCGCTAAGGGCCGCAGCAAAGCGGCGATCCGCCGCAGATTGGACGGTCCTGGGCAAACCAATTCCTTCACTGGACAGAACCGCCCTGATGACTGGCCAGTTCGAGTTCGTTCACCACGTTCGGATTCCTGGAATGCAGCACGGACGAGTCGTGCGGCCTCCAGGGATGGGAGCAACAGTTGCCCGGGTAGACGAACAATCGGTGCGGAGTGTTCCAGGTCTCGTGAAGGTCGTCGTCCGAAAGAATTTTGTCGGCGTCGTGTCCGAGACTCAGTACCAGGCAGGATTGGCGGCCAAGAATTTGGTGGTTCAGTGGAATCCCGGGCCGGAGCTTCCGCCGCAGAATGGCTTCTTCGACTATCTCCAGAGACAGCCTTCGCAAGACGTTCTTAGCGTTGACTCCCGGGACATAGACGCTCAGCTCGCTGCCGCGAGCAAGGTCATCCGGGCTAAGTACACGTATCCGTACCAAATGCACGGATCGGTAGGAGCATCGTGCGCGGTGGCCGACGTCAAGCGGGAAAATGCAACCGTATGGTCGGCAACTCAGTCGGTTTATCCAACCAGGAGCATCGTTGCGAAGCTGCTGGATCTGCCGATTGATAAAGTGCGTGTGATCTATGTGCGCGGCTCGGGCTGCTATGGACTGAATGGTGCCGATGCCGTCTCCTTTGATGCGGCCATACTCTCTCAGGCGGTGGGAAGACCCGTCCGCCTGCAGTTTTCACGGCAGGACGAAATGATGTGGGAGAACTTCGGTTCCGCGTCTGTGATGGAGCATCGTGCCGGCCTGGCACGCGATGGACGCATCGTAGCCTGGGCTCGCGAGGACTGGATAGCTTCCCGGGGTAGTCGACCGGGCTACGATCAACCGGGGAATGTTATCACCGGCATGCTGCTGGGGTATGACCCCGAGTTGTCTGAGCCTCGCTCTGCCAAGGCGCCCGTTGGGAAGTTTCATAACCGGAGCAACAGCGTGCCATCCTACTTCGCAGGATGCGTTGCTGGCGACTGTGGTGGCGACGGAACCATCCGCAGTGAACGGGCGCTGACTCATACCGTGCGTTCGCCGTTCTTCACCGGGCCGCTCCGTTCACCGTTGCGGATTCAGAATACGTTTGCCAACGAATGCTTCATGGACGAACTCTGCGCGCACTCCGGGGCCGACCCTGTGAGTTTCAGGCTGCTGCATCTGCGGAACTCGCGTGTCATCGGCGTCCTCAAGGCTGTCGCCACTGCGGCGAGTTGGCAGGCCCGGCCCTCCCCGAGGACGGACATCTCGCGGGCGCAAACGGTAAGCGGACGTGGTGTCGCTTGCGTCGCGTATGAAGGAGACAACGGCTATGCCGCACTCGTGGCCGAGGTTGACGTAGATCTACAAACAGGAACAGTACGGCCGAAGCGCTTCGTAATTGCGTCGGACTGCGGTCCGGTCTCGAACCCTGATGGTCTGCGAAATCAGATCGAAGGTGGCATTCTGCAGGGCATGAGCCGCGCCTTGGTGGAAGAAATCAAATGGGACAACCGGCGAGTCACCTCCGTTGATTGGGGGACCTATAACAGTTTGCATCTGGATTACGAGATGCCGACGGTCGAGACAATCTTTGTGACGCCAGCGGATGTGCCCGCAACCGGCGCAGGAGAGACCGCAATCACAGTCACTCCCGCCGCGATCGGAAACGCTATTTTCGACGCGACCGGTGCCCGTCTTCGTGATTTACCGTTTACTCCGCAGCGCGTCAAGTCTGCACTCGCTGATAGGGTCCAAGCAGACGAAATGTTCCGAGATCGTGTAAACATCGCCTCTTAATTATTGGAGGGCGTATCCGGCTTGATGTTCTGGTTGAGCCGCAGCACGTTCCTGGGGTCGTACTTTTTCTTGATCTCCACCAGGCGAGCGTAGTTCGGTCCGTACGCCGCACGGACCAACTCGTCGCTGGTTTCGCCCAGTTGGTTGACGTACACCCCATGCGCAAAGGGTTGCAAACTGTCCCGCAGAGACTTGACCCATTGCACGGCGCTCGCCTTCTCCGCCGGATCGGTCCACAGTCCCACGATGTCCAACTCGTAACCCGGCTGCCGCAGAGCAAACGCCGTGTCATTCAATCCCACGCGCGTAATGGCGCCGTAAAGCGGCACAATGAACAGCCTGGTGTTTGGTGGCGCATTGTCGGTTGCAGTGGTTATCTTCGCAATTGCGGCCGCGTTGAGTTCCGGAAGAAACAGGTCCGTCTGGAAATGCGCGACGGGCGCTGGAATAAATGCTGCCGACTGGGCTTCCAGATAGGACATAACTCTGACGTTGTCCTCCTGCGGTTTGAGCACGCGCAACGGCCTGAGCAATTCATTCCCCTGGCGCGGATCCCCACAATGGCAGACTAGCACCCGGAATCGCGTCCCCTGCTCGGATGGTAAAACCATGCCAACGATGCTCATTTCATCCGGCGCCGCCGCGACAAACTTGACGAAGGCCTGCAAGAGCTCCGGAATTCTCCCAGCCGGATATATGAGCGTTCCCGCCAGAACGTCGGTTACCGGATGGAGCCGGTAATCGAGCCCGGTGACCACCGCGAAATTTCCGCCTCCGCCGCGAATCGCCCAGAAAAGATCTGGATTGGAGTTCTGGCTAGCCTCGACTTGCTTCCCATCCACCGTCACAAGCTGCGCCGATATCAGGTTGTCGCAGGCAGCGCCATATTTCGGCATCAACTGCCCCTCGCCTCCGCCGAGCGTCAGGCCGGCAACTCCTACAGTTGGACAACCACCCGACGTCGTCGCCAAGCCGAAGCGTTGGGTTGCCTGGTCAAGATCGCGTACCAGCGCGCCTGCCTGTGCACGGGCCACGCGCTTGTCTGCGTCGACTTCGACCCGGTTCATCCCCGAGAGATCGATCACCACGCCGCCATCGCACACGCTGAATCCGGCGCGGTTATGGCCTCCGCCGCGCACCGCCAGCGGCATATTCTGGTCTTGAGCGAATTCAAGCGCTCGCGCGACGTCGGGCACACCGGCACAGCGCACGATCAGCGCCGGACGACGATCGAATGCGCGGTTGAAAACCAAACGTGCCGATTCATAATCGGGCGTCTCGGGTGTGATTACGTGCCCGCTAATCTGGGAAGCAAGCTTTCGGATCGCCGTCGCATCGAGCGGAGCGGCGTTCTGTTCGCGCGCTTCGAACACTCGCCGCGACCCGGCAAGCGCCTTAATGGGGCCTCCGCAAAGCGCCGCTGCCGCCAACGCGGTCTGCTGGACGAACCGTCTTCGAGTACTGTGCGCCATATTCGACCCACGATTCTCAGCCGCGAGTGTACACGGCCCCAGGCAGCGATGCGAGCAGAAGCATCATCCTGTTCATGCTGTTCCCGTCTTTCATTTCTGCAAGTGTCCTGTAATTCAGACTCCTGGTCGTTGGGTGCCTGCCAGATGCACGCGAGTTTTGTTGGAATGTGGGTGACGCGAGACAGCCGTAGTATTCCGCCCAGGCTCGCGGTGATGCGTCCGCGACTTCGCTGGCTGCGCGACAACCTTGGTTTGGGTTGCCCACGGGTCATACCATGTCGGGTCAACTTCTTGTTGGGCGTAGATCGGGAGTCCAAGGGCTGGCACGAGCATCGCTGCCAGCAGCGTGGCCTTCAGTAGAGATATTCTGTCCAGCCTCATCTCTCTTGACTGTTTCACTGAGCGTTCCTTATCGAATAAAGCCGCGGATTCTCTGAATTCCCGACCAGCGCAACGTTTCTTGATTCGTCTGCTTTTTCGAAGTACCATCGCCCGCCCTGAGCGGGCGATGGTCTCGACCGGTCAGCGAGTGTTATTTGTGTGTTTTAGCTGGTTGGACATTCCCGGGAAGATTCGCCGCGGCTCCCGGCCCTAACGATGGCAGCACTGGCGGCCCCGGCTTGTCCAACGGTTTGGGGATGCCCGCTTTCCACTTCGCCACCATCTCGGTCTTGTCGTCCAGGCGGACGTTTTCGTAGCCGCGACGCAATGCCACAATGCGGTACTCGAAGGCAACGTTCGACTGCCCGCCGCCGAGTTCGTGCACTTCGAATCCAGCAGCCGATTTGTTACTGACATATATGCCGCGGCAGTCGCCCTGCGGAGTCAGAAAGACGTGATAGTCGGAGGTTGCATCCACGGTTTGGGCGAAGGTTGGTTCGAGGGCAATCATTGCCAAACCATTGGCCAATTTTCCGCTACCAAAGTCCTCGAACCAGTTTTGCGGCGCTTCGACCGCGTAGAGAGCGACTTGGCGGCGACCACTATCGACCGGAACCACGGCTGATTTTGAGCCTTGGCAGAAGAGGTCGCCGTTATTGTCGAACGAACAGCTCTGCTTAAATCCTCCGGCCACTAAGGCGGCCCCGGCTCCCTCGGAAAGAAAAGCGGCCGTCATGACTCCGGAAGGGCTGTTGTTGGCAGCAAACAGCGCCTTGGCATCGTCAGCGGTAGCAACTACGCCAGCCGGAGTATTACCGTTTTGGCCAGTATCTCCCCAAACCCCCACTGCGCAGCAACCGATGATGCCAAATCCAACGTTGCTTTCTCCATCACCCAAGGCGACAGCGCCTATGCCGTTCGGGCTGTGGGTGGCGCCCACCAGGCCCCACGTAGTACCGCTGGTGGCAAAACTCTCTGCTTCCACGCCAGCGGAGACTCCGGAGGGATTGCTGTTTATCCCCAGCACGCCGTAGGTTGTCCCACTCTTTGCAAACGATGTCCCGAAGACGCCGTTGCCGGAGCTGCTTTCGCCAACCACGCCGGTTGCGCCTCCGCTGCTGGCGGTTGCCTGGCCGAACACCCCGACTGACGTGGACGAGGTGCTGGAAGTTGTGCCCTCCACGCCGACGAAACCACCGGTACCTGCAACGCCTGTGCTGTTGTTACCCACTCCAGTCGCGATCATGCCGGTGGAACCAGTGCCTGACACACCTATACTGTTCGTGCCCGTAGCATCGCCCTCCACACCGATGAGGCCGGTCCCCGTCACTCCTCGCGTGGTGCCATTTCCTATCACGCCGTTAGGGCCGTTACCTTGCACCCCGACGCCACCACCATTGGTATTCGTGTTGACGCCTAGGACTGCGATGCCCGACGCGTTTTGATTTCCGACGCTCACGACAGCCCCGCTGGTGTTGCCTGTAAAGGAGCCGGTTTGGCCCAACACTTCCCCCTTCGAGTTTAGGTTCCCACTCAGCGAAAGATTCCCCGCGATTCCGATGGTGGTCCCGCTTTGGGTGATCACTGAGTTGTCGACTTTCGCCCTTCCGCCGTTGCTGGAGAATTGCGGAATGAAGCCCGTCTGGCAGGCCGACCCGCTCGCGCAAGTGATCTCGTTGGCCTGGTCTGCGGGTGGCAACGCGTTTTGCGTTGCGCCGCTGCTGCTAGACTGTGGCGCGGCCAGCTGAAATGCGGAAAGCGGTTTCCCGCCGAGCGTTTCCGCATCTGCGGCCTTCAGTGCGTAGGGCGCGCTGACCAGTAGTACGCGTGGTTGTTCGTTCTGTCCTTGCAGCCGCACGCCCACCCAGCGCGCCTCGTTGGAGCTGAAAAATTCCATGGGCAGTCCGTCCGGCTTGGTGGCTCCCAGCATTGCGGTATATCGGCCGTTTGCATCCGCCTGCACGTTTTGCGTCTCCAGCCAAAGCGGCGCGCCGCCCTGCTGGTCCTTGTAAAAAGCGAAGGTTATGCCGACGATACCCGCCTTCGGCGCGCCCGCGTCGCTTTTCAGCACGCCGCTGAACTTGATCAGGTGGGGCACGGTAACGGCGGTACTGTTGGCGGTGTTCTGCGTAAGCCCGAAGGGACTCAGGGCGATCAGCAGCGTCGCGACTACCAAAACTGATCGAAAAGTGCGAAGGTCTTGGGTTTTCATTTGAATTCTCCTTTTTCTGTTTGTGCTCAATCCCGCTTCCGAGGGGCGGTTATTTTTCTCGTCCACCCCCGAAGTGCGGACGGACGCTACTGGTTGATGTTGCAGACGTACGTGTTGCCCTGCTTGATGGGAGCAGTGCACAACGGTCCAAGATTGGTCTTCGCGTTCGGCACACTGATCATCGCGTTGGGGCCGGCTACGTGCTGACCATTGAACGGGGTTGGCTTGTTCGCATCGAAGCCGCAAGGAACTGCATCCTGGGGGTTGTCGAACCAAAAACCGACATGGAGCGCGTTGGTCGGTGCCAAGCTGGTATCTGGATCAAAACCGAAGATCTGGTCCAGGAGAATGGTATGAATGGTCGCGTTGAGATTTCCGTACTGATCTGCCTTAAGGTCGGTTTGATACCACGCCAGTCCGAAGTTGGTGAAGTTGGGATCGACCTGGCCATCGGACAACAACTCGCTGCGCTGGATGGTGAACAGATCGAAGCCCAGGTTAGGCTGGAAGTTTTGTCCTTTTATATATAACGTGTCAGCAAGACTGCCGCGGACCACCGTAACCTCAGCCGTGGCTGTGGACCCAAAGCAGGTCTCGAAGGGTGGGTTGGGGTAGAGCTTGAAAGTCTCTTTGTGGACCTCCGCCGCCAGCGGCTGGACTGCAGCGGTGAGGACGGCGAAGGCAAGCGCCAGCAACATCAGGCACTTGCCAGCGTAGGTTGTTTTTCCTGCGTGTGTCATTAGATCAATCTCCTATTTTGGTTAGTTTGGCCGCTGCCAAGCCGAGACTGGGCAGTCCGACCGTCGCCGCATATTCGCGTCGATCGGACCCACTCTCGCTCGGAAACGGCAGAACCGTCCTGCGAGGGTCCTAAAAGATCTCTAAAATCCGTCCAAAAAAATTAGGAAAGCTGTATCTAGCTGGAAAGCAAGGGTCGAGAGACGAGATTCGCGATCGCCGCTCACAAGAGTTGGTCCAGGTGGGGGGCCTGTTCTTCAACGTTTCCGCGCCCTTATTCTTGTTGTAGAATGATGCGCAGTTTCAGAGCTGATTTTTCGCTCCCCATAATGTTGGTGGATGAGGTGCTGAGAGCCGAGAATTAATTCTGAGCCTCCTCGTGAAAATCTCAACGACAACGGACCCTGGCTCATAAAAGGGTCCGCCGTACCGGCGGGCGAGCGGTTTAGGGATCGCCTGCCAGAAGCTGGTCAATGAGTACAGCCAACCACTCCGAGCCAAGTTTGGAAGGGACCAGGAAGGCACAGCTTTACGAATTCCGTCCGTTTCTTCTAGATACCATCCAGCATCTTTTGCTGAAAGAAGGAAGGGCTGTAGCACTCACGCCGAAGACCTACGACACGCTCCTGCTGCTGGTCCAAAATAGCGGGCGAATGCTCTCCAAGGAAGAACTCATGAAAGCGCTGTGGCCGGACAGTTTCGTGGAGGAGTCGAACTTGACCCAGCAAGTTTCGATGATCCGCAGAGCTCTCGGTGACTCTCCCGGCGACCCTCATTTCATCGTGACCGTGCCTGGGCGAGGTTATCGCTTCAGTGCCGAGGTCAGGACTTGGGGGGATGAGAAAGGGCGTTTTGGCTTGGCTGTTCCGGCACCTCAATTGGCCGGCGAGGCCGCAAACCGAAACGGCCAAAAGGTAATGCAGGTGGCTAGAGCGGACATTCCCGAGATGGAAGACGCGAAGCCGATCGCCCTACCGCCCAGGTGGAAAGAACGCAAGGCGACCCGACGGACGGTGGTGTCGATTGCTGCTGTCGCACTGCTAGTCGCGATCTTAGCAATCACAAGATTTTTACATCCGACGCAGCCCAGGACAAGCCACGCGGTCGCGGCAAATCGCAGTTTGGCAATTCTTCCACTCCAGAACCTTAGGCAAGATCCCGACGACGATTTCCTGGGATTCTCGCTTGCCGACGCCGTCATTACCAAGCTCGGCTACGTGAGCTCGCTGACGACCAGACCTTCCGCAGCAGTCGAGAAATATCGAAACCAGGTCATCGACATTCAAAAGGTCGCGGCAGATCTGAATGTTGACACTCTTCTGATAGGGAGCTTCATCCGCGACGACGATGATCTGCGCATCACCTATCAATTGATTGATGGTAAGACCGAGAGGATTCTCGGCAGAGGCACGATCGATCTGAAATACGACAAGCTCTTGCGAGTCCAAGATAATGTGGCCCAGCAGATTATCAAAGACCTGGAGCTGAACCTGTCACCGTCCGAGGTGGAGAGGATCAAGCCCGATGCGCCTGTCAATCCGCTCGCCTACGAATACTACCTGCGAGGTGTCGACCTCCACGGCCAGCACAAATTTCCTCTGGCAATCAAGATGCTGGAGAAGTCGACCGAGATCGACCCGAACTACGCTTCCGCCTGGGCGTACCTGGGAGCGTCCTATACCTCGGACGCCACGTTCGAGTTTGGCGGCCGCGAGCAGTACCGCCGCGCGCAGGCCGCTTATGAACGCGCACTAGCGATACAGCCGTCGCAATTGGACGCACAAATCTTTCTGGCGAATCTACTCGTCGACACAGGGAAAGTAGAACAAGCCGTGCCCTTGTTGCGCGATGCTCTCAAAACGAATCCGAACCACGCGGGGGCGCATTGGGAACTGGGATATGCTTACCGCTTTGCGGGCATGCTAAACGAGTCGGTCGCAGAGTGCGAGCTTGCACTCCAACTCGATCCCCTGGTCAAAGCCAACGGCTCATTCTTTAACACCTACCTCTATCTCGGAGAGTACGACAAGTTTCTTCGTAGCTTGCCTGATCTTAACGACTCCGCTTTCGTCTTGTTCTACCGTGGCTTTGGAGAGTACTACCTGAAGAACTCAGAGCAGGCCGCCAGAGATTTCGATCGTGCCTACGAGCTCGATCCTTCCCTGTATACGCAAATCGGCACGGCGTTCAGTAATTCGATCGCGCATAGGGATGCCAAGGGACTTGAAATCCTGCACGGTTTGGAGAACAAGATCGGAGAACGCGGAGTTGGCGACCCCGAAGGTATGTACAAGATTTCACAAGCTTACTCAATATTGGGAGACAAACCCTCCGCTCTCCGGGTATTGCGTCGAAGCATTGAAGGCGGATTCTTTTGTTATCCGTATTTCACAACCGATCCGCTCTTGAACGGATTGCGAAATGAGCCTGAATTCAATGCGCTGTTGAATGTGGCTCGCCAGCGACACGATGCATTCAAGACCAAGTTTTTCTGATGCAGCTTCGTGATGCCACTGCACCTGGCTCGTGTCCAGCCACCCCGGGACTTCCCCTAGGCCGACTTGTCGTTCCTAATCCTTTCGGTATACGCTCTGGTACTCAACTTGCGACTCGAACGGGGCGAATTCGCCTGAGTGGCGCATGAAGGACGCATGAAGAAAAATGACCGCAAATGACGATGACGACTTCGGACGGTTCCAGACCGGCGCAGCGAAGTACGCCGCCTACCTCGAGACGCCCGACGGCCGATTGCGCCTCGATCTCGCATTTGCCAACTTGCAGGACTTCCTCCCGCAGGCCACACGGTCTCTGCACGTTCTAGATGTTGGGTGCGGTACTGGCGCCATCGCGGTGCGCCTGGCCCGACTTGGCCTTCATGTCACATTGCTGGATGCGTCCGTACCGATGCTGGATTTCGCGAAGCGAGCCGCGCAGGAAGCAGAAGTTACAGAGAGGATTGCGCTGAAACACGGCGATGCCGCCCAATTCGCAAACTTGTTCCCGGCCGAGTCGTTTGATGTAATTCTTTGCCACAATATCCTGGAATTTATCGACGACCCGTGCTCTGTGTTGCGCAGTGCTGCTCGCGTCTTGCGAGACTCGTCCAGCATAATCTCGGTATTGGTGCGTAACCAGGCAGGTGAGGTGTTAAAAGCCGCGATACAAGACGGCGACTTGGCCGCGACCGAGCATAATCTCACCGCTGAGTGGGGACACGAGTCCCTGTACGGAGGAAGGGTGCGGCTATTTACGGCGGAGAGCCTGCAGGCCATGCTGGTCAAATCGTCGCTTACGGCAACCGCAGAGCGTGGCGTACGAGTGCTGTCGGATTACTTGCCGCAGAAGATTTCGCGAGATGATGAGTACGAGCGGATTCTGGAGCTGGAGCGCATACTGGGCAGGCGACCTGAGTTTGCCGCAGTCGCCCGCTACACGCATTGCCTCGCACATCGTGCAGGTCCAGTGATCAAAGGCGGCGCATGAACAACGTCACAGCCCAGTCTCCATCGTACGGATCTCGCATGACACCGGGTGCCGGTATTTCGCTCGGGCTCGGCCTTACCAACGAATGCAATCTCGCCTGCGCCTTCTGCTACCGCGATCCAACTCGCGCGGACCGTCTCTCCCTGGATCAAGTTAAGGCAGTCATGGAACGCTTGCCCGTAAGGTCGGTGAATCTCGGCACCGGCGAGAACGGCATGCATCCCGACTTCAAGGCGATACTGGCCTACTTGCGAACGAAACCGGTCAAGCTCACCATCACTTCCAATGGTCACAGTGTTGCTGTGTTAGAGGACGACGAGTTGCGCGCTTTTCACGATATTGAGTTCTCTCTCGATTATCCAACGCAAGCGGAACAAGATGCACAGCGTGGAGACGGCAATTGGGCCCTCATTCATCAGCAGGCAGAACGGTGTCTCAGGCTGCATATTCCTGTAACCATCATCGCCGTCATGATGAAGTCGAACTACTTGCGTTTAGCGGATGTGGCGCGAGTGGCCAAACAGTTCGACGCCCCTTTGCGAGTGAATGTGTACCAAGCCGTGCGATCGGACGTCTATGTCTTGAGCTACGAAGAGTACTGGGAGGGGTTCCGGCGCCTCTTTGAGGAAACCGATGTGATTGCGATTGGCGAGCCGTTGGTTCGAGCGATGGCGGGGCTCCCGCCGCTCCGAGCCGGTTGTGGCGTGAGCACTGTACGAGTGACACCGAGAGCCACGACACAACCCTGCGTCTATTGGCCAGGACCAGGGGAGCCGCTTCCAGACTTGATCTCGATGGGGCTCGACATTCTAGACTCCCCGGCCTTCGAGCAAGCCCGCACCCTTCCCGACGCATGCCAGCCCTGCGAGTTCCGAGACTCCTGTCACGGCGGCTGTGCCGGACGGAGGCGCTTGCAGGGCGCACTGCTACAACCTGACTCTTATTGTCCGATCATTCGGGGCGAGCGCCCACAACTCGAAACCCGCACGGCTGCAAATCGCGATCTGCCTAAGCTGAGCAGTTCCTGCACTACGGTCGTGATGGCGAGAAGCAGATTCGTGAACACTGTGTGGAACGAGCGCGTAGCGCCCGAGGCAGCGTGCGGGAGATATGGCGCTCTCCGGCACAACCAGCCTGATCGCATGGGGTTGCAATCTACGCAGATTGCGTAATAATATACGCATTATGCGTAAGAATGTCCCAGCGCTGGATAGCCTCTTCCCGAGTGTGCGACAGGGTGTGCTTGCGGCAACTCTGACCCGGCCAGACAAATGGTGGTATCTCTCCGAGTTGGCGGAATTTCTCAACACGCGGCCATCGAGCCTGCAACGCGAACTTCGCTCGCTAGAGCAGACTGGCATATTGCAACAGCGCAAGGATGGGCGCCGAACGTACTTTAAGGCAGAGACCCGCTCCCCGCTCTTCCGAGAACTGCGGAGCATATTTGAAAAGACGGCGGGACTGATTCCGACCCTCAGAATCGCGCTTCGGCCCTTTGCGCACCGGGTCGGCTGCGCCTTCGTATATGGCTCGATAGCACGCCGCGAAGAACGTGCAGCCAGTGACATTGATCTGATGGTGATTGGCAACGTAGGCTTGGGGGACCTTGCACCGCCTCTGCGAAAAGTTGAACAGCGGCTCGGCCGGGAGGTGAATGTGACAAACTACTCCGTGGACGAATTCCGCAAAAAAGTCGCCAGGGGCGATCACTTCTTGACAACCGTGTTGAGAGGTAGGCTCGAGTTCGTGAAAGGTGAACGGCGTGACCTGGACGCAGTTGCTGGCAAGTAAGGAAGTTCAGCAGCACAAAACTTCGAAGCGGGAGCTTGACAGACTGCGGGCAGTTATTTCCCGCGACTTGGCCGATGCGTTTTTGGATAGCGTGTCGGCAGACAGACGCTTTGCAACGGCATACAATGCCGCGCTGCAAGCAGCAAAAATGGCGATTGCATGCGCCGGTTACCGCGTCGTGGGCGCCGGGCACCACAGAATCTCTTTTGAAGCCGTTAAGCTCGCCGCCGGCAAAGTTGCGGGCCCGTACGGAGATTACTTCGACAGGTGCCGACGCAAGCGGAATGTAATTGACTATGACGACGCCTTTGTCGCTACTGAGACCGAGGCAACAGAGATTCTCGCGAAGACTAAAGAATTCATTGCGATTCTCGAACAGTGGATTGCAACAAATCACCCGTCACTGAAGGCGTAGCCGCGGGCGCTTCTTTGCTGTATGGAACACCAGTTCCGACCATGAACTACAGTCGGGCCCGTTATAATCGCGTCGATGGCCAGCGATGCTTTTCTCTCGTGGGCGAACCGGACCGTGCTTCGCCCGGGTCGCGAAGAGCCCTATCTGTCGATTCAGGACATCGTCGTTTTCGTCCGCGATCTGGAAGTGAGTAAGCGGTTCTACCTGGAACAGTTGGGCTTCGAACTCATCACAGAACAACGCCTTCCCACCGGCGAACGCTGGATCGAAGTGGCGCCTCCCGACGGTAGCGCGGATCTCGCGCTGGTGGAACCAAAGCCCGACTCGCCGGAATTCAAACTGATTGGTGGCTACCGCTGGGTCCTGTTCATGACCGAAGATGTCCACGCCAAATACGAAGAATGGAGCGAACGCGGCGTCCGTTTCACAACGGCTCCGGAGACACCGGGGTGGGGTGGCACCTATGCGCGTTTCGAGGATCCGGACGGGAATGCGTTTGGCTTGGAAGGCTTCGATGAGGTGCGGCAAAGCCTGGAGTTGCGCCGGCGGGCGCACGCCGAGAAAGTCGAATCCGAACGCCGCACCGCCCAGGAACTGGAAATAGCGCGGCAGGTGCAGGCGCGGTTGTTTCCACAGATTCAGCCGGAGCTGAAATCGGTCGAGTACGCGGGTATCTGCCTGCAGGCGCGGCAGGTCGGAGGCGATTATTTCGATTTCCTGAATCTCGGGCCGCAGCGGCTGGGTTGGATTATCGGCGATGTTTCCGGTAAGGGAATCGCCGCCGCTCTGCTGATGGCGAACTTGCAGGCTAGCCTGCGAAGCCAGTCGGCACCGGCCTTCCATCACCCGGAGGCGTTGCTCCGGTCTGTGAACCGCCTGTTTTATGACAACACCGCCGACAGTGCCTATGCCTCGCTTTTCTTTGCCGATTACGATGAGGCCGCGCGGCGACTGCGCTACGTCAATTGCGGCCATTTGTCAGGTCTCCTGGTAAGAAGCGACGGCAGGGTCGATCGGCTCGAGTCCACCAGCACGCTGCTCGGGCTGTTCAGAGAGTGGAATTGCTCGATGCGGGAGCAGGAGCTTTCTCCCGGAGACGTGCTTGCGCTTTACACCGATGGCATCACAGAAGCCAGTAACGAACGAGGAGAGGAATTTGGCGAGCGGTGCCTGATCGAATCGCTCCAGCAACATCGGGACCTGCCGTGCCAGGCTTTATTGAGAGCAATCGTAGATAGTGTTCAGCGATTCAGTTTTCAGGAGCAACACGACGACATCACGGCGATCGTCGCGAAGTTCAAGGCCACTAGCTGACGTGTCGTCGGGTTGATTGCTTTTTCCCGATGCACTTGTTGACTGGCGGGTGGCCCACTCAAGCTCGTCTATGTCTGCTAGACCCCGTTATGCCTTGAGTGGGCCACTCTTCCAATTATTTCTCTTATTGCGCGGGTATCCACTTGTCCGAACCGGTCAGCTTAACCGCCACGTCCGAAATAAAAATGTGCAGGGGCTTGCCGTCGGCGGTGCCGCGGTGCTCCGTGGAGACGAGCAGAGGACCTGCCTTTTTGTAGCCGGTCCAGCTTGCGTTGACCAGGCTCGGCTTCCTGGTCCCGCCGTGGTGGAAGACAAGGTACTCGACGCGGTTGTCTTTGCCGACATAGAGTTCCCAGGTGTCGCCGGGCGTATAACCGCCGGCTTCCGCGGGATACTTCACTGAGACTAACGTGGCTGAGCCGGCGCCCACCGGCAGTTTCTTCATGCCTTCATCGGTCACGGTAGCGCTGGTGTCCCAGTAAGCATGGAAGGGGAAAAGAAGCCAGTAATTATCATTGACGAAAGCCGGTTCGACCTCATTCTTCACCTGGTCGGATTGACTGCTGAGCTGCGAACTGTCATACGAAACCTTGACCGGCTTACCCTCTTTATCCGTTCCTTCGTAGCTGATTTTTCCGGTCTTAGGCTCCCATTCCCACTTGTGAGCAGCTTTGAAGAGTCCAGTAATCTCCCCGTTCCAGGTGTAGCGGATGGCCTCAATCTTGTCCCACGAATCGATACCGTAGGTTTTGGCAATCTGTTCGAGAATTGGCGGGCGATTCTGCGCCCAGGAGTTTGCAGCAAGGACCAGCACTCCGCAAAACAGAAGACCCATCATGGTTAAACGGCGGGCATTTCTCATAGAGTTCGCTCCTCGGTGAATTGAACGAATGGTGTCTTGGATGACGGGCAAAAGCTTTGGGATACAGGAATCGCACTTCGGCGCAGTACCCCAGGCCAGCCATTCACAGCCTTCGTCGGCTGGCCGCAAAATTATACAGCAGAGCTCAGGTAATTGTGTTCTCGCATGGTCAGAGGGCAGGTTTAATTTTGATGAAGATAGGCGGAAAAGGAACCGACTTCACAATTTATACACGAGTTGTTTCGGTATTAGGCTCTTGCTCTCTTGGCCCTCTTTGGGATGAAAACATCAGCGGGAAGTTTGAACCGGGCGCTCAATTTCCGCACCTGTTCAACCGTGAGATTCCGATGTCCCGAAAGAAACATCGAAACCGCACTCTCCGAACCAAATTGAGGAATCAGGTCGCGTTGCGTGAGATTCTGCTGTTCAATGAGAAACCGGACAACGGAAGCCGGATCAGCCGCAGGAATAGGATAATGCTCTTGCTCGTAACGTTCCACGAGCAAGGTTAGAAGTTCGATTGCATCCAATTCCGAGCGAGAGGGGCTTTCTAGAGCTGTTAATTGGAAGAGAGCGTCGGTATACACTTCAAGCTCCGCGTCATTGTGTATGACGCGGGAAGCGCCGTGCGCGATCATTTCTGCCGGGTTCGCGAGAACTTTGCTCATGTTGTCCCAAATCTTCTATCCCAGTTGCAGCGGTTGTTGTATTCCTTATGCGTCAAGAAAGATCGGACGTAAACATGTCCCTTGGTCTGCATTTCTTTCGTCGTCTTCGCATAGTGGATAACGGTGATAAGCTTGTAGCGGTTCCGTCTGATGTCAAAAATTACGTAGCCATCGACGTTATCGGCATCCTTAAACATACCGCGCACTTCGCCAAAATTCTGCCACCGGGCCCCCTCGACGATAACCACCCACGCTTCGATTTCGTTCGCCGCATCTGGATAGCGTTCCATTGCCTCGCTCAGATGCTTTCGCGTAACGATGACCACTTATCGAGAATACTTCACAATATGTGAAGTTGTCAAGATTGCAAGCGACTCGCCATCTAAATGGCTGTATTTTGATCGTTTAAGGGCATGATCGCTGGTCGTGCCAAGCGGCGAAACGCAATAATTGCACTAGCAATTGCCACGCATCCGTATTCCAGCAGCATTACCCAAACAGGAAGCGCTCCCCACGGATGTCCAAGTGTGCGCAAGTGCCACATGACGTAAGTCGGGAAAATGCTGACAGTCCAGATGATGATCAGCAGCGTCGAGGCCGATGTCAGAAATGGCAGCAGCCAGAGAAGATACCACGGGAATACGGCGGGTGCGCACAAAAGAGATGCTGCCATAGGCCAGGCGAACTGTTCCAGAGACATCTCGCGCTTTGCCCGTCTCATCCAGGTTGCAGTCGCTAATCCGACGAGCACTGCCAGCCCAGCCAGCAACTGCGGAGGCGCCACTCGATCGAGTGCCGCAAACACGGGACCATTAAAACGGAAAGTCTGCACGTACGTACCAAGCGAGCCGATCGGAATGCGGCCATGATTGAGAAATGGCAGGTACAGGACTGCGACCACGGCAACCGCCAGCGCGGCGTCGCGAATACGAACCCGCTTCCAGTAGAGGGGCAAGAGTACGACCGGCAGAAATTTCACTGCGATCGCCAGCCCAAGTGCGACGGCCGCTGTCGCCCGCCATCGGCGCACTAGCGCAGCGGCGGACACCACCAGCAATACCGTGCCAACAATATCAATGTGACCGCTTCCCGCCACCTCAACGGCCAACAATGGGTTCCAGGCGAATGCCAGAACCAAGTGCGATAGCTGCCGGGTACGACGCAAGACATCAAGCAAGACGAAAACGATTGCGAACTCGCAAACCACAAATGCTACTTTCAGTGCAAAGGTCGATTCCTGAATCGCGGTTACGGCGCGGAAAAAAAGCTCTGCTCCTGCTGGATAAGGGCTCGGTAGATCCGGGTTGTTCAAGGTGCGGGTTTCCGGAGTATGCAGCCTCTCGGCGGCAGGATCGCTGGGAACGACAATGTAGGGGTTGTAGCCGAGCCTCTGCAGGCGGCCATCCCAAACATAGCGATGAATATCATCATCGGCGCCGGCGGGCAGCCGAAGAAACGCAATGTTCCACGCGGCAGCCAGGACGAGCCCAATGACGACAACGCGCCGCGGAAATATTGGCGTAGCAAAAAACTCGAGGATCGCCAAGAGGTAAACGATGCCCGCAACCGTCAAAGAGGCCATGAAGCATGGCCCACCTCGATCGCCGAAGTTGTGTGAGCAGATCGTCAGCGCTAGGCACAACGCTGCGCCGAGGAGATACACTCGTTGCGCGGGGGTGGTCTTCATTATTTTCCTACACACGTTCGTGAGGCCGTACAGTTCGACCGTCGCTTAACCTTTCCAAGACATAATCTTGGGCATGAAACGCGATCAAACGAGCGAAATCGCGATTTTTCGCCAGTTTTCCGAGACTGATACGACTCAGCATGCATCACGACCGCGATTACGCAAGGGTGGGCGCAGGCCGAATATCCAGAAGGCAGTCATGTAAAAAAGAACCTGTTCCACCAACAGAGCCGGTATCAAATAGAGCCAGCCGAATGAAGCTAGGATAGTGACCACTACGATGCAATTGACAAGCAGCCAGCCGAACAGGAACGCAAGGAACCGGGGAGACCGCAATTCCTTTCGATACTCCTCTGCGGCCCCTGCAAAGAATCCTATGGATATCCAACTGAGAAATACCCACAGGGGATTGAAGTGATAAATTTCAGCAAAAGCGAAAGCACCTCCGCCCACTAAGCACACCAGCAGCGCCATGCCAACCAAATAAAAGCCGTCGAGCACTCGATTTTTTTTCCGCTGCACTGGGGACGCCTCGTGCAGCAATTATATGGCTGGATTGCGTCAGCATTCATGTAACTGCTGATAACAGGCCACAGAACTCATTGAGAATTGGCCGGCCGAGCGGTTGAATCCCACTCTTTCAGCCACACCGCCGTGCGTGGCGCCCTCGCCGGAGCCAGCCGCAACTCCTCTGCCAACCGAGTCAGGTCGTCAGCTACATCAATATCGTAAAAACGATCTGCGAAACCTACCGAAAGCTCAAGCGCCCGTGTGCGCGCCAGGAGTGTCTCCAACGCGCTGCTGGTGCCCATTCCGTCGCCTGCGAAAAGCGTAGGATGAGAAGCTTTTGCCCCGACGAGATAGTAGCCTCCGTCGTGCGTCGGTCCAACGACAACGTCATAAGCGGCCAGCGTTTCGAACGCGTCTTCGAGAACAGAACGCGGCAGATGTGGGCTGTCGCTGTTGAAGGCAATGATGCGTCGTCGGTGTGCATTCGTTCGATGTGCGCTCGTTCGACGACCTTCTGCGAAGTGCGCAAACACCGACGTGAGGCCTGCAGCAAGACCTTCACCTTTCTGGGCGACTACACGCGCTTCACTGCGTGCCAACTGCGCCAGCTCGTCGACGTCCGAGTCCGGGCACATGATTGCAACTTCCACATCGACCAAGGACCGCGCCAGCGCCAGCGTGTCGTCGAGAAGACAGCAATAGAAATCAGTAACAGCCGCAGGAGAAAGGCCGGGAGCCAGTCGGGTCTTGACCGCGCCCGGTCTTGGCGCTTTCGCCATGATGACGAGCGTTCGACCCTCGTTGGCTGAATGGGCTTTATTCTGGCTGCAGGCTTCCATAGCAGATTGTTTTTGCGAGGCGGTCGGCCCGCCTGCTGCCGGGTGCCCCGTTCTAAATTTCGCGCTCTTTGCCGAAATTTAGAGTGGGGATTTTCGCCCGGCCTTCGGCTTGTTTTTGCCTTTCAGATTGAGCGTCACTGCAGCGCGGATGAGATCCTTCAAGGCCCCCTCATCGACCTTGTCGCCTTCGTGGATGTCGATGGCGCGCCTGACATTCCCCTCGAGGCTGGAGTTGAATAGACCAGAAGGATCCTTCAACGCAGCTCCCTTGGCAAATGTAATCTTCACGACGCTCTTGTACGTCTCTCCCGTGCAGACGATGCCGCCGTGGGAAAAGACGGGAGTCCCCGGCGATGTCGCCCTGACCCACTTCCGTTCTTCCACGATCTCAGGGTCCGCCTCGTGTATGATTCCGCGCACTCTCGCGAGCATCTTCCCGCGCCAGTCCCCAAGTTCCTTGATCCTCTCATCGATAAATGCTGAAGCAGAGATGAATGCAGAGGCAGATTCCACCGCGACGGGCCTTTTCATGTACGCCTCCCAACTCTCGCACCTAATTTAACTGCGTTCAAGCGAACCTGCAACCTCCGCAAGTGGAAGCCTCTTCTGGTTCGGTAGCAGTTCAGAAAGATGGTGGCACCCCGCTTTTAACGATGATGAATTGTAAGCTCATAAATCAAGAGCGCGATAAAAGCAATTGCGCCGAGCAGAACTATCGCGAAAATCATTGCAACAGGCCAGAAAACCCAAGACCATGATTGTCTTTTTCTAATCTGTTGTATGGCGTTGTACAGTGAGACGGCCGTGGCGATTGCGCCCAGCGGAGTAAGAAAGAAGGCGGGCATAAAAGCATCGCCCTCCGGTCCCCTGCATCCATGCCGGAGACAGTAAATCGAAGGGAACAGAATCAAAAGGAAGTAAACGATGGCAATGAAATACGAAATTGCGAAGCCTAGCTTGCGTAACATAGACATCTTATTTTCGTTGACGTGCAGATAGCCACGTTAGCACAGAAGCCTTAGCGCTTCCGCGAAGCGGGTGCCCCATCCTAACATTGGCGGAAAGTAGTCCGATCCTAATCTGACCCTGAATTTGCGACGTTAGGGTGACGATTTTGACGTCGTGCCCTTCGCCCAACCCTATTCTTGAAACACACCCTAATGAGGAAAGCTACGATGAAATGCGGTCTCATAAATTACCCACGCGATGAAAACAATTGTACCGATAAGAACAATCGCGAAAATAGTTGCCAGAGGCCAGAAAACCCACGACCATGACTGTCTTTTTCTGATCTGCTGTATGGCGTTGCGCAATGAGAATGCCGTAGCAATTGCGCCAAACGGAATAAGAGCGAAAGCGGGCATGAAAGCATCGAGCTCACCCGGTCCCCTGCATCCGTGGCGGAGACAGTAAAGAGAAGGCAGCAGAATCGACAAGGTGAAAACGATGGCAATGAAATACGAGATTGCCAGGCCCACTTTCCGTGACATAGACCCATCCTTGAGTCTTATTCTCGCCGACGCACCGATAGCCACGCTAGCACTGAAGACTTAGCACTTCTGCGAAGCGCGATACTAGTGACTTCAACAAAGCAGGCGTTTCCCCTGTCAAGCAGACGATTTCTCGCCCCCGAAGATGAGCGCCGATCGAGTGGCCAGGTTTATGCTTAGGATTAGCCATGGTTATAAAATGTGGGGGTGGCCCGCCCTTCGTGGAAGTGTAACCGCCGAGCGTGGCGGCCCATTCTAGTCGCGTTCTTTGCAACTAGAGTGGGTACGCCACAATCTCGGCGAGGTCACCCCTGCCCAGCCCGAATATGCCGCGTATAGTGAAAAAGCTTTCCGATTGAGCCATTCTTCAACAAGGATTTCTGCCAATAGCGACATTTCTGTGTCCTGCCCGTTGTGGTGGTCATCAATTTTCGCTATGGGACGGGCGGCTCATCGGTGCCCGGTTGAGCGAGCGCCCCAGGTTCGTCTCCTAGTTTTGAACACGAGCCGAGTTCACTCCCTTCATGATTTCCGATCCGCCAGCGGCGCCCGGTTCGGCACTTCAACGTCGAACTGCTTGGCATACTCCGCGTGCAGGCGCTGCCAGCCGCTGAAGTTCATGGCCTCGGGGCCGACGATGCGGCCGATGGGCGTTCCACTGAGCAGGTGATCCAGAACATCGAAACAAATGTGCCAACTGGCAGCGCCCATGGCGATGAAGCGGTGACCGATGTTGGTCCACAGTGTCAGGCGTGTGCCGCCAGCAAAGGCTTCGAGTTCCCACCGCATATCGAAGCCACCCCAGTTGTACTCAAGCACCTCGGGAGCATCGGCTCGCGTCACGGTTGTTTCGGTGACGCGCAGCGCGGGCGCTCCCACGGTGGTGAGCTTCACCGTGGCTCCAACCGTGCCCAGGCTCCCATCGGCTACAAAGGGAGCCCACTCGCGCAGATGCGCCGGGTCGGTTATCGCCTCCCAGACTTTTTCCGGTGAGTGGCGCAGTTCTTTGACGAGAACGAGCGTCCATTTTTCTTCACCGTTTGGTCCCCGGTCCTTTTGGATCCGCGCCATGTTGGCCGGACCCGGCATGTATTGTTCGCGATCGATCATCTATTGCTCTTTACAGCGATGCTCCGTTATGAGATCCGTCGTTGGTCGTTCGTCGTTGGCAACATGCATTTTGGCCAACACCTCTGACCGACGACCAACGGCCAACGACAGGTTGGGCGCCCCTGCCGAACTTGCCTTACCAACGCTTCAGCTGCGTCAGCTGAATGAGATTGCCGCAGGTGTCGTTCAGCATTGCGATGGTCGAGCCGGTTACGTCGGTGGGCGGCATCGTGAACTCGGCGCCGCGAGCCTTGATCCGCTCGTAGTCGCCCTTGACGTCGTCGGTGAAAAACATGGCCGCGGGCTGGCGCTGTTGAAACATCGCCTGCTGATACTCTTTGGCCGCGGGGTTGTTGTTCAGCGCCAGCTGCAGCTCAGTGCCGTCCGGCTCGTCGGGCGAGGCCACGGTCAGCCAGCGAAATGGGCCCTGACTGAAATCGGCCTTCTTGGCAAAACCCAGTACCTCCGTATAGAAGCGCAGGGCCTGGTCCTGGTTGTCCACGTATACACTGGTGATTTTGATTTTCATTCGTTCCTCCTTTGTCACGTTCGCGGTTTGGGCCGCGTCGTCTTCTTATTTTGTCTTCCGTTTCTTTGGTGGTTTCTTGCCCATGCGGGGATTCATGCGGTCTTGTTCCATGCGGTCATTATTCATTCGATCAAGGTGGCGTTCGAGAGCATCCACGTGAGCGGACCAGAACCGCCGGAACTGAGCCAGCCAGGCATCCATCTCTCGCAGTGGTTCAGGTTTCAGCCGGTAGAGACGGCGCTGAGCGTCCACAGTGGACTCGACGAAACCGGCGTCGCGCAGCACTCGCAGGTGCTTGGACACGGCCGGCTGCGACATACGAAGCTGGCGCTCGATCTCTCCCACCGACTGTTGGGACGAGACCAAGAGGCTCAATATCGCGCGGCGGTTCGGCTCCGCAATGATTTCGAATACAGATTCCACGCTCCTTATATACTCCACTGAGCATATACGTGTCAAGGCATATATAAGTGGTAAAAATCCCTATAGCAGGCCTCACGCTCCACGTGGCGTCCCGGCTCTTCGGTGCCGGAAATAATAGCGCACGATCAAGCTGAGAATGAACCAGGCGGCGCCGACCGTGCCCTTCAGCGTACCGCTGATCTTCGATTTTCCGATACGCGGGTGGTAGCTTACCGGGACTTCAACCACGCGGAATCCAGCTAGTGCGCCTTTGAGGATCATCTCAACCGCCCAGCCGTAGGTGGTTTCTTCGAGGGCGAGAGCGAGCAGGACATCGGCGCGGCCAGCGCGAAACGGGCCGAGATCGGTGATTTCCACTCGATAAAGAAACCGGATCAGGGCGGCGGCGAGACGATTACCAAACGCCTGATGCCAAGGCAAGGCCCCACCGGAACGCCGCCCCCACAGGCGGGAACCGAGCGTGATGTCCGCGCGCCCCTCAGTGATTGGATTTAAAAGAATTGGCAGTTCCGAGGGCCGATCGCTGTAGTCGCCATCCAGGAACACAACCACGTCAGGGGAATTTGCCGCGGCCAGCCCGGTGAGGCACGCTCGCCCATAGCCACGGCGCGGTTCCTGAATGACGCGGGCTCCCATCCTTGCGGCGATCTCGGGCGTCCCATCATTCGAGTTGCTGTCAACAACGATGACCTCCGTCACGAGATCGGACGGGAGATCCGCTAAAACGCGCGCAATCGCCTGCGCTTCATTATGAGTTGGGATGATGACGGACACTCGCACGGGAACTCGGTTCCGATCACCACCAAGGCGAAGATGGCCAGCGCTGCGCCAGCCACGCGTCAACGCCCCATCGCCGGCCGGCGCGTCCGATCGCGAGCCCGAGCGATGCCATCACCGGAACCAGCA
>Ga0207048_10060_pt2 | contig 30243 bp, 35 predicted proteins | sample Alteio_BWMinCont_65_FD_153301 | JGI IMG/M metagenome (GOLD analysis project Ga0207048, IMG submission 153301) | Enriched cells from forest soil in Barre Woods Harvard Forest LTER site, Petersham, Massachusetts, United States -... | ecosystem: Environmental > Terrestrial > Soil > Temperate forest >...
GTCAGATGCTGTTGGCTGATTGTCTTGTCGACGGCGAGGCCCAGCTGCGCCCTGCGTGTGAAATCCGAGAGATTGCTGCCGATCCCCATGGCTTCCGCGGCGGCAGCGTTTTGCAATCCCAGTAAATTGGAGTCGTAGTTGATTCCGTAGCCTGCATACGGTGTAAAAGAGTCGGGCTGAGGCACGACGACATCCGGTGGCGGCATGACGTCCGTCGGCACCAGATCGTTAGCAACTGCCAATGCCGGTACACACGAACAAATCGGGATCAGAAAAATTGTTTTCCATGGCAGTCGAAAAAATTCTCTGCGGCGTTTCAATCGTCTGTTCATTACACACCTTTTCCAGCGCATCAATCTGCACCAAAATTTACAGATCCAGTTTCAATAGATCTTTGATTAATTTTTCTTGCCAAAACCGCGGCAGGACCAGCCGCTTAAAAGATGAATTCATCTTTTCGGAAGATTGAGAACGAACGTAGCTATCTATCTTTCGAAAGATTCAAGCGGGCTACGATGTTGTACGCAAAGCGCAAAGTAAACTAATAAGCCGTTGAGCTCAGTACGCGAACACACTTAGCACGAGATGTCAGTACCGTTATTGATCGTGGCAAGATTAAAATTGCGCAAAATCCGTGCATCGGATATACGTCAAAATGCGCCAAGGCAACCAAAGAAACGGGACGAAAAATAATGGATAGGATGCAGGGAACCCTTGCAAGATTCCTTGCGCGTTATTTGTCACACAAGGATCTGCTTCCGGCGAACGCCTGGCGCTCGCCTTATGGACAGCAGGTGCGTGCCTGTTTCTCTAACGGAGTTGCAATCTGAATTTGATGCGGGGCGCATCAAGGCGGCGTTTTTCTTGCATGATCTTTCCTTCCACAAAATACTTATCAGTCCTGGTACTGGCTGATATCAGGAATCGGAGTTAAGTCGGAGCTCGCTTCCATGGCCGTATTTTTAGTAGGCAAGAGAAGTCGACCCGATTTTTCGACATGAAAAGGAGTCGGATGATCAATGTTGCAACACAACATAATCACACCGCAAGGGACTTCAATTTATGCCCTGAATTGATTCAAGACTAAATTTTTTACATCTTGTAGCATTTCGATTTTCACATTGACAACGCGGGCATTGATCGTTTGAAAATGTAAAAACAAAAAAAACTCCACGCAAAAAAAATGTGACTTCAATGCTAACGAAGCTCGATCACCAAATGAACTTTCTTGCAAAAGCCATACAGAACGGACGTTAGAGAAGCATCACTCAATTGAAATAAAAAAACATGAACCCGAAAAATTTCTGAAATGTGTGAGATATTATTTATCCAATTTCCACACATCGGGATCATGATGATTTTTAAAAATGATACGGCGTCGATATTTCGGAGAGATTTTGTCGGCTGCCATTAGCCCTAAGTATCGCTCAAATAATTAATTGTGCAAGGCACAAATTAACATTTTTTAACAATCGACATACAATGTTTTCGCAAGGCAACTTAAACATGTCTGAGAGTTGCTTGGAGGCACCTCAAACGTTGGAGGCCGGGTCAAATGAATGATAAAGATTGGTGTTCTGACTTTCACCGGGAAGATCTTTTTTTCTGGTGATGTTTGCTGAAGAAATTGGCGTGGCGACAGCCGTATGGATTACGGTCACTACCAAACTGCCAGCACCAGATGCTGACAAGAAGAAAACGAAGAAGACGACATGCGCCCGAAACATTCGAGCCAGGTAATCAAACAGTGCGACCAGAGAAAGGCAGTATCATGTGGAACAATTATATGAACATTTCCGCGATGAATTGGCTGGGACAATTCACGATGATGTCAGGACCTTTCAATCAAATCGTTCACTTCATCTCCGGTTCCGATTTGTTTAAAGGCCTGCCCATCATGGGCGTGCTTTGGTATTTTTGGTTCAGAGATACAGACCCAAAATCAAACACCAGGGAAATCGTTATCGCGACCTTGATCGGAAGCGTCGTCGCCACCTTCATTGCCAGGGCCACGAACACCCTGGGGCCATATCAGCCGCGTCCATTTGCGAACACTGCGCTGGCACATCATACATACATCGGATTGCCGATACCGGAGAGCCAGGCTTTGTACATCTGGAACTCTTTCCCCAGCGATCACGCCGCTTTGTTTTTCAGTCTCGCTACCGGGATTTTTCTGATCTCAAGGAAGACAGGGTTCTGGCTCTATCTCTACGTGGCGATCTTTATCGCCCTGCCGCGGGTGTACCTCGGCTTGCATTACCCTACCGATATCGTCGCGGGTGCGCTGTTAGGAATCGCATGCGTCGCGCTCAGCACTCGCGCCGGCGTGATCAAGCTATATGGCCGGCATTGCAACATGCTGTTGAATCGTTATCCGGCCGCCTTTCAGGCAGTGCTGTTCATCGTCACCGTTGAAATAGGTACGCTGTTCTATGACGTTCGATTACTTCTTGAAGGCATCGTCAAATACTTTCCCCGATAAGAGCGGAGAGTTGTTTAGGATCCGGACGTGATCTGCTGCGCCGCCAGCCAGTCCGCCAGCTCGTCCAGTCCCTGCACGACATGATCGGGAGACTGGCCCAACTCGTCAAACGCGTTGCCGGCGCGGTTGATCCAACATACGGGATAACCGAAATGCCGCGCGCCGGAAGCATCCCATGCGTTTGACGAAACGAACAGAAGCTCCGAACGATCACAACTCAACTGCTGCTCGGCCAGCGTGTAGACACTGCCATGCGGCTTGAAGATTTGCGCATCGTCGGCGCTGATCAGATGTTTGAAACGAAGAACGAGGCCAGACGCCGCTACCACGCTGCGAATCGAATTGACGGAACCATTGGACAGGATTGCCAGCGGCAACCCCATCGCCTGCAGCCTGGCCAGTGCCTCCGGCACTTCGGGATACGGTTTGATCTTGAGATATTCGTTGCAGAGCGCGGAACGCGCAGCTTCATCAAGAGACAGCTGAAGCTGCCTGGAAGTAAACACCAGGGCATCACGGGTGGCCTGTTCGAAATCCACATAGTCGGCCATCAGGCTACGCAGCCAGGTGTACTCAAGTTGCTTCTGGCGCCACATCACGCTGATTTCCCGACCGCGCCCAGGGTGACACGCATCGCAGGCTGCAGCGACCGAATGCACATCGAACAACGTGCCGTAGAGATCAAATACGATACCTCTTATATTCTTCATTGCTCCCTCCCCTGTAAACTATCGAATCAGCAGCGCCGAGCCAGGCACCACCTGCCCTATGCTGCGCTATATGGCCATTGAATGCCACTACAGTGTAAATGAGAATATTGCTTGCCACTTTACTGCTGATCGCGCCACTGGTCCTGCACGCGCATGAAGTTATCCGCGTGGCCGACGGCGACAGCATAACGCTGCAAGTTGGGCCAAGGCGGCTCAAGCTGCGCCTGGCCGGCATCGATGCGCCGGAAATGAAACAGGCATTCGGCATCCAGGCCAGGCGATCGCTGCATCAGTTATGTTTTGGCACGGATGCGCAATACGATGCCATTGCCATCGACCGTTTCGGCCGCACCGTTGCGACGGTACGCTGCAACGGCGTTGATGCAAGCCAGGCCCAGCTTGAGCGCGGCATGGCCTGGGCTTTTCGGCAAAAAGACCGCGATCTGAAGGCGCTTGAGACAGCGGCACGCAGCAACAAAATCGGATTATGGTCAGACCCGCATCCTGTTGCGCCGTGGCGCTTCCGGTACGCCGGCTCCCAAGACGCCACTTGCCATGTCGGGTCACGTGGCGGCCGCTATCGATGGGTCAACGGGCGCAAGATGTACGGTTGTCCGTGATTGGCTCGTGCAGTGATCACAGTAAAAAATTGCCGGATAAGCACCGTTTCAGCCGTCATTCAACGACGTCCTGACGCCAGGAACCCACAGCGCGGACAATTTTGTCCATGCGCTCATTGCAAAGTTTATGTGAAACAGATAGTGTGCATGCAGCTTTATTGGCATTTTTCATCTCCAATATTCCCTATCAATTTTTCTAAAACATTTGAGCGGCAATGGGCAGATCTGGCGGCTGGAGAACTACATGAGCAGGGACAGTTTCCAGCAGATCACCCTGGTATCGGTAACAGGCCTGTCCGATGCACGTGGTGCGATGATGGCCCTGCAACTGAGCCAGGCGCAGATGCCCGGCACGCGCGCTTTGCTGTGTTGCCCGCAGAAACCTGACAATCTCGCGCCTGGTATCGAGCACGTGGCAATCGCACCGCTGAACTACCACGAGTACGGCTGGTTCATGATGTTCGCGCTCTGGCGCGTGGTACACACAGAATTCGCGCTTGTGGTGCAGGAGGACGGCTGGGTCGTCAACGGCGCCAACTGGCGCGACGAGTTCCTGGATTGCGACTACATCGGCGCCCCGATTCACCTCGCAAAGATCGATACCCCGCAGGGCACGTATTGGCGCAACAGTTTCGCATGGGCGGAAGAGCAACAGAAACCCGACCACATCGTCACGCCAATCCAGAACGGCGGCTTCAGCCTGCGCAGCCGACGCCTGATGCGAGCGTTGGTCGACCATCCCCACATCCGCGTCGAAATTCCACCACCCGATGTCGTCGAAGGCGATCCGCTCAGAATGCATTGGCAGCACAATGCCTTGCATGAGGATGTACAGCTAAGCGGAGTGCTGCGCCCTGCCCTGGAAGCCGTCGGCATACGGTTCGCGCCGCTGGAGTTGGCGCGCAGCTTCGCCATCGAGCATGCCGGCCCACAACTGCACCACGGCTATAACGCCATGACGCTGTTTGGACATCATGCGCGGGTACGGCAACTCGTCAGCCTTGCGCCGCTGACGCTACGCTCCCTGATCCCGTTGTCGCAGCTTGATGCCTGGTATGGCGAGCGCGATATCCTGCAGATGTTCGAACGCAACGGCTATCGCATCGAGTTCGCACCCGAGCCGCAGGCGAGCACGCCAGCTGCGGCAGTGCGCAAGGTGTTCGATTGTTTTACCTACAATGGCGAGGCAGACATCCTCGCGACGCGTCTGCACGAACTATCGGAAGTGGTGGATTATTTCGTAGTCGTCGAAGCTAACCGCACGTTCAGCGGCGAGCAGAAGGCGCTACGCTTCGACGCCGCCGATCCGCGCATCGCACCGTTCCTGCCGCGCATCCGCTATGTGGCTGTATACGATATGCCGGTGGTCAACGAACACGCCGACGCCACACCCGTGATCGGCGACTGGCATTCCGACACGCCGAAGTCCGGCTTCTGGATCCGAGAAAAATTCCAGCGCAACCAGATAGTGCGTGGCCTGCACGACGCCGCACCCGATGATCTCATTCTGATTTCCGACGTCGACGAGATTCCGCGGGCTTCAGTAGTCCGCACCATGCGCGACGATCGCCTGCACGAAATCTTCGGCCTGTGCCTGGCTTTTTATTATTTTTATGCGAACTATCGCAACGTGGAAGGACCGGAATCCGCTTCGGTCTGGACGGTGGCGGCAACGCGCCGGCAGTTTGATCGTCTGACGCCGGATCAACTGCGGATGCGCGTGCGCAGCGGCGCTCAACCCGCGCTAATCCTCGCGGACGGCGGATGGCATCTCTCTTACCTTGGAATGGACGAGGCTGCAGTGCGCGCAAAAATCCAGGGTTTTGCGCACCAGGAATACAACGCGCCGGAATTCCTCGATACCATCAACATTCCTGCGCTACTGGCTTCAGGCAAGGATCTCTACCGCCGACCCGGTTACGCCTGGCGGATCGTGGAGCATGCTGAGGCACCGCAGTGGCTGTCGAGTCAGGCGGAACTGGCCCATCTTTTCGCGCCGCTAACCTAGTCCGTCTCCAATGTGCCAAATGACTGTAGATTCTTATCATCACCGCTAAGTACCAGTGAAGCAGTATGGCCTGCTCCCCTGGCTTTTCTTTCCAATCTATGAAGCCAGTAATTTCTTTAGCGAATCAAATAAAACTCTATTGTCAGGAGCACTTGCCGCTGCCTCATAGATTGTTTCCGTTGCTGCTTCAAATGGGTCTTGATCCGCAGCATAGCGAAGCGCAGCTACAGTACGAGCTTTCCGAAAATACTCGTCGTATTGTTTGATCATTTGCTCTTGATCCGAACCTGCTTCTTCTGCACGTTCTTTGAGGTCAAAATATTTATCGTCAAGAAAATTCATCAAATCATCAAGTTGATCAATTACACCAGATCGATATAACTGACGTTGTCGCAAAGATTCAAGCGCATCGACGACAAGTGATTCAAATGGCTCGTTCAGGGCAACGGCAAACTCACAAGAAAGAACACATGCTTGCCGAAGACGCGCGCCGTCCGCTTGTTCGAGCATATCGAATAGCAACGGATCAAGTCTTTGTAAGTGTTTCATTTCACTGGATTTCAGATTGCGGCCGAATGCCATCGCGATCTATTCGGCAACACCATTTCGCCCAACTTGACCAGTCGGAAGCTACATTTTGTTCAACGACCCCATTGGCCACCAAGTTATCAATGTTGCCATTTTCGTCCAAGTCGTCCGTGTACACGCTGACTCGCAACCCTACACTCAGAAGGACAAGTACTCCACTCGCATCGAGCACGCTGTCTGTAGATGACAACACTACGAGATCAGGCTCAACCATATGGTTAAAATCAACATAAATTATAGGAACTCTCACAACTTCTCCATTTCCCACGCTGCGATTTTGGCACCGGATTAGTTAGACTCTTTGAACTTGCTAACATAAATGTGTGATTGCAAGACCTGATCCTGGTCTTTGTGGAACTACACGATCAACAACTCCCCTCGGCAAACCACCCTGTTTTCGTCAACACCAAGAGCCAAAACTACTCCAGCTAAATATTCAAATATCGTCTTTCCCGTCGATTTGACGGATTTGTTATTCTCGTCATAGTGGCAAACCAAATCTTTTTTTTCATCTCCTGTTTTGACAAAATAATATTGCGACTCAGATTCAATAGAAAGCAAAAATGGTTTTTTAACGAAATCCCAAGCGCCAATATTTTGCAAATCATCTATTAAAATTAAGCCTTTAATAATTTGAGTCCTAACAGGCCAACTGCTTCTATACAAAATTATTGGATCATCTCCGATTAAACCGCCATCAGACCTTCCGGCAATTGACAAAAATTGTCTTAATTGCCCAGCGATTTCGATTCCATATAATTTTTCAATTTTAGATAATTCGTCATTACCGTATCCAACCATTCTGCTATAGATGGTTGGGTAATCCCCCCACAAAAAAGTATCAGTTAAAAGTAGAATTTTCTTAAATGCGATTTTGAGGAAGTTTTACATGAAGACATCACGCTTTACCGAAAGTCAGATCATCAATATCTTGAAGCAGGCCGAGGCCGGCACGCCAGTACCGGAGCTTTGCCGTGAGCACGGGATGAGTTCGGCCTCGTTCTACAAGTGGCGTAGCAAATACGGTGGCATGGACGCGTCGATGATGACGCGGATGAAGGAGTTGGAGGACGAGAACCGTCGGCTCAAGAAGATGTACGCCGAAGAGAAGCTGAAGGCCGAGATCATTTCGGAGGCGATGCAAAAAAAGTGGTGAAGCCATCTCACCGACGTGAGATGGCACAAGCGGCAGTCCGAGCGCATGGAATCAGCGTAAGCAGCGCATGTGCGACTTTCGCGATCAGCCAAACCTGTTATCGCTACAAGGCAAAGCTATCGGAAGATAACAAGCGTGTCGCGGACTGGTTAATCCGGTTGACTGCGAATCAACGCAACTGGGGTTTTGGCCTTTGCTTTCTGTACCTGCGCAACGTCAAAGGCTTCGGCTGGAACCACAAGCGCGTCTATCGGATATATCGCGAGCTGGAGTTGAATTTGCGGATCAAACCCAAAAAGCGGCTTACCAGGGCAAAGCCCGAGCCGTTGTCGGTGCCAACGTCGATCAACGATGTCTGGTCAATGGATTTCATGCACGATCAGCTGTCGGACGGACGCAGCATCCGCCTGTTCAACGTGATTGATGACTTTAATCGGGAAGGCTTGGGCATTGACGTTGATTTCTCCCTGCCGGCGGCGCGCGTCGTTCGGTCGCTTGACCAAATTATTGAGTGGAGAGGAAAACCGATGACGATTCGCTGTGACAACGGCCCCGAATACATCAGTTCGACACTGGCCGCGTGGGCAGAAAAGCGCAGCATCCAGATCAGTTTTATTCAGCCAGGACAGCCGCAACAAAATGCTTATATCGAGCGCTACAACAGAACTGTTCGCTATGACTGGCTCGCACATTACCTGTTCGAATCCGTTGATGAGGTTCAGGAATTTGCGACGAAATGGCTCTGGACATACAATCACGAACGCCCGAACATGGCGCTCGGCGGCATCACCCCGAAACAAAAATTGGCCCTTGCGGCTTAGCCTCTACTTTTAACTTTGCTTAAAAATGGGCGGATTACCGTTGGATGATTTAACTTTATTGTTTCAAATAGATTTTCGTTCATGGATTTTTAGTTTTGTGCCTTCATGCAGGAGATCGGGGTCAAGTCTTGCAATGACACATGCACGAAGATCGAGCAGTAATTCACAGGTTGATCAAAGTGGATATTACCGATGACTCATGCATGCCCAGGCTTTTTCTAATGGCGACGCAATCCAATAAAACGACCGACAATGAGTCCAGCAAATGCCCCAAGTACAATTCCCAAATAAATCTGCTGTTTGTCGAAATACATATCAGCAAAAACCACTTTAAGAAAAAATGCGGCGAGCGCTGCGCCAACAAAGCCACCTATCCGCCCAAACCAATGTGCATCGAGTTTTCGCACGGCTTCTTGATAAGCTTTTGAGCCGGAACCTCCAACGACGCTCGTGACCAAGCTCGCTCCACATTTAGCGCAGTTAAGACTCGTTTCGAGATTTTCAGAATTGCATTTATTGCAAAACATATTACTTAAACCCTAGATTTCGTTGAATGGTGATAGCCCTGTTTTACCAGATGGGCAAGTAGCCATTTTTTGCCATAGAGACCGAAGATGAGCATGACAGATGGATAGGCAATCAATCCCGGAAAAACAAAGAACGGATTGCCATAATAATTAGCGGCATCAGTCGACAGCTTGAAGATCAATGCGCTCAACATGACAAAAGCACATGGACGCCACAAACCTTCGGAAAGCGCCCATAGCATAGGGATGAAAAAGCCGAACCAACAGAACCCGGTGCGGATAGTTCTGCTCTTTCCATCGTCACGCCTCAGCAAAATTATTTCTGTCATAAGACTGGTTCAAGCATGGCAAATAGCAGCAGATCGAACAAATGCATCATTGCCAGACCCTGGCTTTTTTCTTACGCGCTACTTATTTGTTTCCAGAGGAAGAAAACTCGATATCGGCTACCTGATTTTTGTCGTTGAAGGAAATGAGCAATGTCTTTCTAAAAAACTTGAATCCACCGATCACTCCACCCTTTGTAGAACTATAGGTATAGCCAATCGCATTACCTGAAGTCATTTTTACCATCGGTGCAATGTAAGTAGCACTAGGTCTTCCTAATAACTGAACTACTTCTTCACGAGTGGTCTTTTCTTTTTCAATTGCTCCAATTTTTGCATCGTCAAAATTTGTGTTATCGGACTTGAAGGATGAACCAAATTCTTGTCCGACAAGCGCGTCATTCAAAAAATAATAGGTCATTGCCCTGGCAGCGATTACTCCCGTTTCAAGAGCTTCCCCACCTGTCGACGCATATGCGTAAGTAATACTCTTAACGGTTTTTTCATTTTTAAGAAGACTACCTTCTCTTCTAGGCTCGCCGAGTTGCTGAGTTACCTGCGCATAAGTTGACGTACCCAATTTAAAGGCCTCCGGAGTTGGCCTCACAAAATCCTTGCCAGCACAACCGGTAAGCAGAATACCAATTGACATGATTAGCGTAATTTTTATTGATTGGAACATTTGAAAACCCCTTATTGTGATGGACAAAAAATTTAAAAAAACTGTGGCTGCATCATTCCAATTTTCATTTAGTCCTAAACCATTCTTCTATTCAGATGTTCCCAGCAATACGCCAATCAGCAGCGCGCGTGGTTTCAGGCGCACTGACACCACCTCCCTCACGCCAACACAATTGCTCCTGATCTGCATTGCATCCTCGACATTCTTCGGAATCGAGATACTACATGGCAACATCAGTAAGCAAAATAAAAATACTGCCGAATTGCAATGATTTACATTTTCACCACAAAAACGTGACAAGAAATATTTTGAAACACTTTTTCTATCGACTGTAACGGCAATATGTGAGCGAATTTAAGGGCTGGGCTTTCGACCCGAACTGTTTAACAGGCAATATGGGGATGGCATTGAGTCCCTGCGGGCGGATGGAAACAACGTTTCGGGGACTGTAGATTCAGTCGCGCCAAATAGGCGGAAACGATTGCATTGCAAAGGGAGGATTTGCAGAAATGAAAAACGGCCCGTAAAGGGCCGTTTTTCATGTATCTGGCGGAAGCGGTGAGATTCGAACTCACGAACGGGATAAACCGTCGCTAGTTTTCAAGACTAGTGCCTTCAACCACTCGGCCACACTTCCAAGGAGGCGTAATTATACCCAATTTGCGGAAAATTAACGATCCCGATCCTGCTTTTATTGGAATAAAAACAGGATTATTCAGGAAAACATCTCAATCCAGCAGGAACATCTGCTGTAAATCATTCAGAAACCGTTGTCCTAGCGCGGTAGGCTGGATGATCTTGTGGTCGCGGTACAGCAAGCCCTTGGCCTCAGCCTGGTTCAAGGATTTTTCTATCGTATTCAGAGCCAGTCCAGTGCGCTCGCTGAACAGATTCACTTCGAAACCCTTATTCAGGCGTAGCGCATTCAGCATGAATTCGAATCCGAGATCGTCGCGGCCGATCTCCGTTTCTTCCTGGACTACATTGCCCAGGCGGCTATGCTCGAGATAAGCCTTGGGCTGCTTGTAGCGCATCTGGCGGATTACGCGATGCGGGAATGACAGCTTGGAATGGGCGCCGGCGCCAATGCCGAGATAGTCGCCGAATTCCCAGTAATTCAAATTATGCCGCGCCTGACGACCGGCCTGGGCATAGGCCGACACCTCGTAATGGCCATATCCGGCGGCGCTGGTGTGGGCACTGATCATGTCCTGCATTTCGGCGCTGGCGTCGTCGTCCGGTACTACTGGCGGATACTTGGCGAAGTAGGTATTCGGCTCCAGCGTCAAATGATAGAGCGACAGGTGCGGCGGCGCAAAGCCGATGGCCGTGGCCACATCCTGCTGCGCTTCTTCCAGCGTTTGCGATGGCAAGGCATACATCAGGTCGAGATTGAAATTATCGAAAGTCTGATGAGCGATCTCGACCGCGCGGCGCGCTTCGCCATCGTCATGGATCCGGCCTAGCGCTTGCAGGTGGCGGCCGTTGAAACTTTGAATTCCTATCGACAGGCGATTGATGCCGCTATTGCGGTAGGACTTGAACTTCTCGACCTCGAAGGTGCCCGGATTGGCTTCCATCGTAATTTCGGCAGCGCCGTCCAGCGGCAGCAATGAACGCACATCCGACATCAGGCGATCCAGTCCGGCCGCCGACATCAGGCTGGGCGTGCCGCCGCCGATAAAGATCGTATAAATCTTGCGGCCCCAGATCAACGGCAGCGCAGCTTCCAGATCGGCGCGCAAGGCGGCCAGGTATTCTTCCTCAGGAAAACCGCCTTTAGCTTCGTGCGAATTGAAATCGCAGTACGGACACTTCTTCACGCACCACGGAAAGTGGATGTACAGCGACAGCGGCGGCAAGGCGCTCAGGTTGAGCGCGCCCGGCTGCAGATACGCCAGGGCCGCCTGGGCGGCTGCGGATGGCTTGCTGTCGGCGTGGCTTTTAGCCTGGCCCGGCATGCCGATGGGCTTGATCGGGATCATCGTAATTTTTCTACTAAAGCACGCAACGCCTGGCCGCGATGCGAGACGGCATTTTTTTCGGCTGCAGTAAATTCAGCTGCCGTCTTGTTCTGCTCCGGCAGCAGGAAATACGCGTCGTAACCGAAACCACCTTCGCCGCGCGGCTCATCGATGATGAGGCCGTTCCAGCGGCCGTCGGCAATCACCGGCTGCGGATCGTCGGCATGGCGCACGAATACGAGCACACAGTAATAATAGGCTGATTTGTCGGCATGCGATGCCAGATCGGCGACCAGCTTGCGATTGTTTGCCGCGTCCGATTTCGGTTCGCCGGCATAACGGGCCGACAACACGCCAGGCGCGCCACCCAGCGCGTTGACGCAGACGCCGGAGTCGTCGGCCAGTGCAGGCAGGCCCGTCAGACGCGAAGCATGGCGAGCCTTGGTGAGCGCGTTTTCAATAAAAGTCAGGTACGGCTCTTCCGCCTCGGGGACATCGAACTCGCCTTGGGGGCGAACGTCAAAATCGATTTGCGCCAGCAACTGGCTGAATTCTTTTAATTTACCGGCGTTATTGGAGGCCAGGACCAGGGTGCGTGACATGAGCGACTCGAAGCGAAGAAAGCCGGTACTTTAGCACCGGACAGGAGTTGTTGTTGGGTCGGCGCCTGCGAGCATGATCAATCAGGCAACATTGAGCATGACAGGCGAAAAATAATGGTGGAAAAACAAGGGCAAGGCATGGCGCCTTCCCCTGGGGATTCATGGCAAGAAGGAACGGGGTCTTATGCGACGCGCTTGCCCAGGATGACCAGATCGCGCTCAATGCCGTCCAGGGTAGCGACCCGTGGCATATTCGCCCAGCGTTCGAAACCGAAAGCGTCGAACAGTTTCAGGCTGGCTTGATTGTGACCGAAAATGAAACCGAGCAAGGTGTGCACGCCAATGGCCGGCGCATGTTCAATCGCCTTCCCCAGCAGGTAGCGGCCGAGACCCTTGCCGCGCGCATCTTCATGGATGTAGATCGACAGTTCGGCAGTGCCGGCATAGGCCGGACGACCGTAGAAATCGGAATACGACAACCAGCCCAGGATCGAGGCCGTGCCATCCGCGCCCTGCTGCTCTACCACCCACAGCGGACGCCGATCGGCGTTGTGCTGGTCAAACCAGGCTTGGCGCGACGCCACGCTGACCGGCTCGGTATCGGCGGTCACTTCGCGCGAAGCGACGGTGCTGTTGTAGATATCTACAATCGCCGGCAAATCCTGTTGGCCGGCTAATCTAAAGCTGTAATCCATAAGCTGTAACTCGTATCTGCAATTCAAAAATTCGTTGTTGCCGGTGTCTGCCGGTATTAATAAGTATGCGTCGGACGCGCCGATCCCAGCGCCGATCCCAGCACTTCTTCAATGCGCTTGCGCAGCCGCTGGCCGCTGTCGTCGTCCGGGAAATGCACACCTACCCCTTGCGCCTTGTTATTGTTGGCGTTCTTAGGTGTAATCCACGCCACTTTGGCGGCAATCGGGTATTTGGTGCCATCGTCCATCAGGCTCAAAATCAGATAGATTTCGTCGCCGAGATGGTAGCTCTTATTGGTAGGCACGAAGATGCCGCCGTTGGTCAGGAAAGGCATGTAAGCGGCGTACAAGGCCGATTTTTCCTTGATTACCAGCGACAAAACCGATGGCCGGACTAATTTGACCGGCTCGGCCGGGATTGTAGAGTTTTCTGCCATCGCTATCCTATAAGCAAAATTCAAGCAAACATTGCGGCGTAGTCCAACAGCATCTCTTCAATGAAGAGGCGCGCCGATAAAGGGTGTTCTGCAATTGCACGACGCTCGTTACTACTTTTCAACGCCCGCAGCAAAGCACCGGTTTCAACTCTGGCAGCCAAGCTTGCGAGGGCTTTTTCATAACGAGGATAATACCGGATTGTGCCGCATAATTTAAAGGAAAACAGGTCATACAGCCAACGTTGCTGCCAGCCGACCAGCTCGACGACCGGGGTTTTCTGCAAATGCTCGGCGCATTTCAGCGCGCCGTCTATGCCGGGCTTGGCCAAATGCTGCAAAAACTCGTCGATCAGCTCGCGCCCTTCGCTTTGCGACTGTGCGTAAGCGGTCAACGGCGCACCGCCCTGCTCTGCCAGCCAGACATCGGCATCTTTCACGTCTTGCTGGCGCAGCCAGGCCATGGCCTGCTCGCGCGATGGCAGCGGCATGGCGAATTTGCGACAGCGCGACAAAATAGTCGGCAGCAATCGATCGAGGCTATTTGAACTCAGCAGAAAGACGGTATTTGGCGGCGGCTCCTCCAAGGTCTTCAACAAGGCGTTGGAGGCTGCGGTATTCAGCGCTTCGGCCGGATACAGCAACACCACGCGCTGTCCCTGGCGATGGGTGGAGATATTCATGAAGCCGGACAAGGCGCGGATCTGGTCGATCTTGATTTCCTTGGACGGCGCCTTGGCTGCTTTGGCAGTTTTTTTGCCATCGCCAGCGTCACCACCTTCCTCGCCATCGCCCGCATCTTCGCCATCCAGGATCTCCGGCCGCACACGGCGGTAATCGGGATGGTTGTATTGCATGAACCAGCCGCACGAACCGCATACGCCGCAGGCATGGCCGTCCGCCTGCGGCTGTTCGCACAGCAGCGATTGCGCGAACAGTTCGGCAAAAACGGTTTTGCCGATACCTTCAGCGCCGTGAAACAGAATCGCGTGCGGCAAGCGTGCGCGCATTTGCTGCAGCTGCTGCCAGACGCCGTCCTGCCACGGGAACAAGGAATTACTCATTGATTTCCGCTTTGCTTATGGAACGTTATCGTCATTGGAATGATGCCTACCCGGCGCACAGGTTAGAGATGATGTGGGCTAACGCTTGCCGGACTTCGGCAATCGTTTTAGTCGCATCGATAATGTGGAAACGCTGAGGGAATTGGGCGGCCCGGCGTAGATATTCAGCGCGCGTGGCGGCGAAGAAATCGGCCTTTTCCTGTTCGAATTTATCCAGCGTGCGGGTCGCATCCAGGCGTGTCCGCGCCACTTCCAGCGGCACATCGAACAACAAGGTCAGATCCGGCTGCAGGTGCGGATGCACCCATTGCTCCAGTGCTTCCAGTTTAGCCAACGGCAGTTGCCGGCCGCCGCCCTGGTAGGCGAAGGTGGCGTCGGTAAATCGATCTGAAATCACCCAGTCGCCACGCGCCAGGGCCGGCTCTATCACCTGCGCCAGATGTTCGCGACGCGCGGCAAACATCAGCATCGCTTCCGTCTCCAGATGCATTTTCTGATGCAGCAGCACTCCGCGCAGCGCCTCGCCCAGCTCGGTGCCGCCTGGTTCACGGGTAGTGACGACCGTCAAACCCTGCTGACACAACAGCTCCGCGACAAAACCGATATGGGTCGACTTGCCGGCGCCGTCTATGCCTTCAAATGTGATGAATTTTCCTGATGCCATTGCCTTGCCTGTTGAGTTGCCTATGCGGTTTTGAAGAAAACCGGCGGATGCTATGGGTTAATTCTGCGGTTTAATGCTGCAATTATCGCCCATCGCCGCGATCCCTATCGCTGATATTGATTCACCGCCTGGTTATGTTCGCCCAGATTATTCGAGAAATGGCTGCTGCCGTCGCCACGTGCCACGAAATACAAGGCATCAGTCTGCGCCGGATGCATCGCTGCGCTGATCGATTCCGCGCCTGGCAAGGCGATCGGCGTAGGCGGCAGGCCAGCCCGGGTGTAGGTGTTGTAAGGGGTATCGGTAGTCAGGTCACGCTTGCGGATGGTGCCTTGATATTGATCGCCCATGCCGTAAATCACGGTCGGGTCGGTCTGCAGCAGCATGCCGATCTTGAGCCGGTTGATGAACACGCCGGCGATTGTGGTGCGATCGGCGCGACGGCCGGTTTCTTTTTCCACGATCGACGCCATCACCAGGGCTTCGTACGGTGTCTTGTAGGGCAGCGATGCATCGCGTCCCTCCCAAGCCTGGTTGAGGCGCTTGAGCAGTAAGCTGTGGGCCTGCTTATAGACCTGCAGGTCGCTCGATCCTTTTGCAAACAAATAGGTATCCGGGAAGAACAAGCCTTCCGGCATGCTGTAGTCGGGTGTGATTTTTGCCAGCAATTCGGCGTCGGACAACGCTGCGGTGTCGTGTTTCAGCGAAGTTTGCGCCGCCACTGCCTGCCGCATCTGACGGAAAGTCCAGCCTTCGATGACCGTCAGCGATTCCTGCGCAAACTCGCCGCGCACCAGTTGCGTCAGCAAACGCAGCGGCGTGGTTCCGGGTTTTAATTCATAACTGCCGGCCTTCAATTTGCCGCCCTTGTCGGTCACCCGCGCCAGCAACTCCAGCAATTCGGGATTGACGCCGACTCCGGCCTCGTCAATCTGCTGCACTGAACTTGCCAAAGTGCTACCTGACTTGATCGTGAACGGACGCACCGGGCCGGCTTCGAAAATTGCCTGCTTCGCCCAGTAAGCTACACCGCCAGCGGCCAGGCCACCCAACAAGATCACGCTCAACAATAGTTTTTTAAACAAGACCGGTTCGCTCCGAATGGTTTTCAGGCATCTCGCAAAAACGGCCAACTCCAACGCCTTTTTTGCGACATCACTATAATCAACCCAATATGATAATCGCTGTTTCGAGAATGCCTACAATTTATGAATGAAATAACAAGTACCTGGCTGGATTTTGCTCAGCAACAAGCGTTTGAGACACTGCCAGCAACGGTTGGTGCCGACGTATCTTTTTTTGCTCCATTGACAGATCTCGGCCTGATCGCCCTCACAGGGGACGAAGCCGCCAGCTTCCTGCATACCCAACTCACCAATGATGTCCAGAATCTTGCTGCCGGACAAGCTCGGCTGGCCGGTTATTGCTCGCCGAAAGGACGTTTGCTGGCTACCTTCCTGATGTGGAAGAGCAACGACACCATCTTCTTGCAGCTGCCGCGCAACTTGCAAGCCGCCATCCAGAAGCGCCTGCAAATGTTTGTCATGCGCGCCAAAGCCAAGCTGGCGGATGCGACGGATACGCACGCTGTGTTAGGCCTGGCAGGCAATGCCGTTGGCGCGGCGCTGGCGCCCTGGTTCCCGACGCTGCCAGGTGTCCCCTATGCCAAGATCGACAACGACCACGGCACTCTGATCCGTGTCGCCGACGCCAACTCCGCACCACGCTACCAATGGATCACCAGCCCCGGGCACGCGATCGCCGCCTGGCCGCAACTGAGCCAAAGCTTGCAGCCGGTTGCCGCGTCAGCCTGGCGCTTACGTGAAATCCAGGCCGGCATTCCGCAAATCACGCTGCCGACACAAGAGCAGTTTGTGCCACAGATGATTAATTTTGAAGTGGTTGGCGGCGTCAATTTCAAAAAAGGCTGTTATCCGGGGCAGGAAATTGTCGCGCGCAGCCAATACCTTGGCAAACTCAAGCGCCGTGCCGTGCTGGCCAATGTCGCAGCGACCGGTATTGCCGCAGGTACTGAAGTATTTTCCAGCGCCGATCCGGACCAGCCATGCGGCATGATCGTCAACGCCGAAGCCGATAGCGCCGGTAGCAGCAGCTGCCTGCTGGAGATCAAGCTGGCTGCATTGGAGAACGGTACGGTACATTTGGGATCGGTGGCTGGCGCGCAATTGCATTTCCAGGCGTTACCCTATTCAATCGTCGATGTAACGGACGTGGAACTGTCGGCATGATCGCACAATAAGCAGAACAAACAAAAATGAGCACCGATCTCTATATCTATTACCGCGTAGCCGCCGCCAACGCGCAGCAATTCGACACTGCTGCCGCGGCGATGCAGGCCGGGCTTTCGTTGCAGTATCAGATCGCCACCGCCCTTAAGCGCAGCCCCGAAATTAAAGATGACCATCACACCTGGATGGAGGTGTATTCTTCGGTGCCGCCCGATTTCACGGAAATTATCGAACAGGCGGTTACCCAGCACGGCCTCGCTGCTCTTATCGATGGCCCTCGTCATACTGAATTTTTTGTGAATATTTCATCATGTGCTTGATTGTTTTTGCGTGGCAAGTGATTCCAGGCTCCTCCTTGATAGCCGCCGCCAACCGCGATGAATTTTATGCGCGCCCTACCGCCCCTGCCAATTGGTGGGAAGACCGGCCCGAGATCTACGCCGGCCGCGACCTGCAAGACGGCGGCACCTGGATCGGCATCACCCGCGGCGGCCGCTTTGCCGCCATCACCAATGTGCGAGCGCCGGCTGAACGGCGCACCGATGCGCCTACCCGCGGCACGCTGGTGTCGGATTTTCTCGGCAGTAAAAAAACAGCGGCAGAGTATATCGCCGAGATCAGGGTCGATGCGGCCAAATACAATGGCTTCAACCTGCTGGTCTGCGACGGCAAGGAATTGATTTGGTACTCCAACAAAAATGAAGAAGACGCCCGCAACGGCCAGCCGCTGACGCCGGGCATCTACGGACTGTCAAACGCGTCGCTGGACGGTTGCTGGCCGAAGGTAGTGCGCACCAAAGCCCAATTTGCCAGCCTGCTGTGCCAAGGCGCGCCTGACGCCTGTTTCTTTGACATGTTGAGCGACACCAGCCGCGCCGGCGATTGCCGGCTGCCCTCTACCGGAGTCGGCATCGAACTGGAGCGCGTCCTGTCGGCCGTCTTTATCGAATCGCCCGATTACGGCACGCGCGCGTCGACGCTGGTGAGAATCAGGTCCAACGGCAGCGCCATGTTGCATGAGCGGGTGGCGTTGCCATCCGACTCTCCTTCACGCATACATACCCACGCTAAATCGCCATCGGAATCCCGTTGTTCGCGCTGACATAGCGTAGCGCGAACAGGGTTGCCGCCACGCTCAGCTGCCGCACTCAGTTGCCACACTAAAGGAGCAGATCATGTTGCTGTCATCCGATCCGAATTCGTCGCAAGCGACGCTTGCGCCATCTGATGTTGTACAGCAGCTATGGCGCACCCTTGGCCAGCCGGATGCGGCCTTGTCGCAACTATCGCTGAGCGGCAGCGAGCCGATACTGCCTTCATCGTTCGCTGTCGGCACTGCCGCCCAGGCCAGTATTGCCGTGGCGGCCTTGTCGGCTGCGCAGCTGTGGCAACTGCGCAGCCAGCAAAAGCAACAGGTAAGCGTCGACATGCGCCATGCAGCGGCCGAGTTCCGCAGCGAACGCTACTTCCGGGTCAATGACGCCCGCAGCGACGAGATCTGGGACAAAATCGCCGGCACCTACTGTTGCGGAGACGGTAAATGGGTGCGGCTGCACACCAATTTTCCGCATCATCGGGATGGCGTGCTGCGGCTATTACAATGCGAGCATACAGTCGAGAGCGTGCGGCAAGCGCTGCAAAGCTGGACTGCAGAGGGTTTCGAAGATGCCGCGGCCAGCACCGGCCTGGTAGTCACGGCCATGCGCTCGTTCGAGGAATGGGATCGCCACCCGCAAGGACAGGCGGTGCAAGCACTGCCTCTACTCACCATAGAAAAAATCGGCGATGCGCCGCCACGCGAACTGCCCTCGCCGGTCGCGCAACGGCCGCTGGACGGCGTGCGGGTGCTGGACTTGACCCGCATCATCGCCGGGCCGGTCTGCGGCCGCACCCTGGCAGCGCACGGCGCCGATGTCTTGCTGGTGACCGCGCCGCAACTACCGGCCATCGGCCCGCTGGTGATTGACACCGGCCGCGGCAAACGCTCATGCCAGCTCGACCTGCGGCAGCCGGACGATCATCGGACGCTGAGCCATTTGCTGCATGACGCAGACATTTTCGTGCAAGGCTACCGCCCGGGCGGACTCGATGCACTAGGCTTCGGCCCAGAGGCGGCGGCAAAAAAACATCCCGGCATAGTTTATGTGTCGCTATCGGCGTATGGCCACGTCGGACCGTGGGCCGACCGCCGTGGTTTCGATTCCCTGGTGCAGACCGCCAGCGGCTTTAACCATGCCGAAGCGCAGGCCGGACATAGCGACCAGCCGAAACCACTGCCGATGCAGGTATTGGACCATGCTGCCGGTTATCTGATGGCTGCCGGCGCCATGACAGCCTTGGCACGCCGCGTCACCGAAGGCGGCAGCTGGCATGTGCAGGTATCGCTGGCGCAAACCGGTCATTGGCTACGCCAGCTCGGACGGGTCGAGAACGGCCTGGCGACTGCCGATATCAGCTTTGAACAGATTCAGGATTTGCTGGAGCATAGTGAATCGGGCTTTGGCCGGCTGACTGCGGTGAGTCATGCCGGGAAATTATCACTGACCCCGGCACACTGGAGCCGGCCATCGGTACCATTAGGAACCGATGCAGCAACCTGGTAAGCGGAGCATTACACTAATCAGGCAAACACGTGGCGCATGCAGATATGCGGAATCCCGGCTTCGTAATATTCCTCGCCGTCGCGGCTGAAGCCGTGGCGTCCGTAAAACGCCTCTGCGTGGGTCTGGGCGTTCAGCACTACTTCGGTGTCGCCGCGTTGCCGCGCCTGTGCCATCAAGGCTTCCAGGATGGCAGCGCCTATTCCCTGGCCGCGTCCAGCTGAACGCACCGCCATGCGGCCGATGTGGCCATCCGGCAGCAAGCGGCCGGTGCCGATTGCGTGGCCGGCTTCGTTGTAGGCGACCGCGTGTATGCAGTGCTCGTCCATATCGTCCCATTCCAGTTCCACCGGAATATTCTGTTCGATGACGAATACATCGAAACGCACTGCGCGGGCGTCGGTTTTTTGGACTGCCCAGTTATCGACTGTCAGATTAAATTTCATGGCTGCTTTTCTATGCAATTTTTCTATTTAACATCAACCCGGCTTGATCTTCAGCGCCGCACGATGATGTTTGAGATATTTGAAGGTCCCCATCGCCTTCGCCACCAGATGCTCACCGTGCCATAACTCGGCATCGCAAAAACACATGGTGGTGGAACGATGAAACGCGCGGCCTTTGGCCACGATACGCGCGCCAGTGCGTCCGGCAGGTTGCAGGAAACTGGTTTTCATTTCCACCGTAACCGCCGCTTCGGCTTGCGGATACAGCGAACGGCCGGCCAACGCCATGACTACGTCCAGCATGGTCATCGAAACGCCGCCGTGGGTGACTTGCCAGCTATTCATGTGATGCGGTTGCAAAGTCAGCGCCAGTTCGGCCGCGCCCTCACCCATCTCGACGAACTCGACCCCGAGGTAAGTCAGGAATGGGTTATCGATAGGGAAAATATGTGAAGGAAACATGTCCGCCGATCAGCTCAGGTAATCCATGCATTGGCGCGCTTCCCGCACCGCGCCGAAAAACGGCTTGATCGCCACATGGGTCGGATGGTTCTGGTAGGCATCCAGCGCCTCCTGCGACGCGAACTCGGAATTGAGCACCACGTCATAGGTTGCTTCCAGCCCGGGCTGGGCAATCGCGACTTCGAACTTGAGCATGCCTGGCACAATGCCGGCGCAGCCGTCCAGCATGGCTTTCATCTGCACGGCGTTGCTGGCCTTGTCGGCGCCTTCGGCGTGTTCTTTCAATTTCCACATTACGATGTGTTTAAGGGTCGCGCTCATAAGATTCTCGGTTCAATATTGGATAGATTGCGCATTCAGCAGCAGCCGCCATTTTACCGTTAAGGGCCATATTCCGGTAAGGTTGGCCAGCTTACCTACGTTTCACACGAATTGACCGTACCTCTCAGTGGCCGATCAAATACGGTCAAGGTGTATGCTTATGCCGTAAATCCTGACAAAGTTAATCATCACATCGATGGGAAAGGCAAAGGAATTATGGCTACCGGCACAATCAGGCTTCATCGCGTGCTCCGGGCATCTCCGGAGAGAATCTACCGGGCGTTTCTTGATGCCGATGCCATGACTAAATGGCTTCCGCCAAATGGTTTCACCGGCAAGGTCCATCATATCGATGCCAAAGTCGGCGGCACTTATAAAATGTCGTTTACGAACTTCGCCACGGGAAACGGTCACTCCTTTGGCGGCGAGTATCTCGAACTGATACCCAACGAACGGATTCGGCACACCGACAAATTCGACGATCCCAATTTGCCGGGGGAAATGCAGACGACCGTTTCTTTACGGAAGGTCTTCTGCGGCACTGAAGTCAACATTGTGCAAGAAGGCATCCCGGAAGCCATTCCGCCCGAAGCTTGCTATCTCGGCTGGCAGGAATCGCTCACTCTTCTTGCGCAGTTGGTTGAGGCTGAAATTACCGGGTAATAAATTGGTCAGATAGATAAAGATTTCGCGCTATCGGCCTGCAGCCGCGCCTCAGTTCCTTCAATGTGATCCAGTCCCCAAGTCTTGATCTCGGCCATCAGCGCGCCGAGCGATTGTCCTTTCCCGGTTAATCGATACGCCTCCCTACCGGCAATATCGCTGGACGGGTAGCGTTCGACAAGACCGTTGGCAGAAAGCCGGGCGAGCCGCTCGGCAAGGATATTGGTCGCAATTTTCTCCGGCGACGCCAGGAACTCCTTGAAATGCGACTTGCCGTGCATCAAATCCCGAACCACAAGCAGAGTCCACTTGTCGCCTAAAAGGTCCAAGGTGCAGGCGATCGGGCAAACCGAGCGACGATTGTCGCCTGGAGCCAGATTCGCATTGTTTCCGGGGTGGGTAGCACCCTGCTTAGCGCGTGACAAGGAAGCTCCTGTGAAACGGTCGTCGTGACGGGGTCGATTTTTTGCTGTTCATACCTTGACTTTATTCAAAATACTTGCAAAATGCAAGCATGCACTTGCGTTTTGCAAGTTACAGTCCGATGCCGCCTTGCGGCGACCGGGTATCGGCGCTGGCGCAAGCTATGCGCGGCGTGGCTGAGCAAGGTTAAACGTCATCCACAGGCGCCGATGTCAAAAACATTTGATTGGAGTCTTGTATGGAACCCGTCAGAAACCTTGCAACGTTAATTCCCTTTGCTGCGAGCATTACCCTCGGCATTCTCGGTTGGGGGGCCGTTTGCCTTAACTATGTCTGGCCGCGTATGCGCGAGCTCCCCCTGCAGGCGGCGGTACGACCCATTCTGCATCTACACTTGTTTCGGTTCATAGGTTTGGCTTTCATCGTGCCTGGCGTCGTCGGTCCAGGACTTGCTGCGGGGTTCGCGGCACCCGCAGCGTACGGCGACCTCACTGCGTTGGTGTTGGCGTGGGTGGCTTTGCTGATGGGATCAGGCCGCTATTCACGCGTGGCGATCTGGGCGTTCAGCTTGTGGGGTTCTGCCGACCTTTTGTTTGCGTTCTACCAAGGCGTGATCGGCGTAGGCATCGACCCGGCTTCGCTCGGTGCTGCCTGGTTTATCCCGACTGTCGGCGTTCCGCTCTTGCTTTGGACGCATGTGATGGTGTTCGCGATGCTGTTGCGTACTTCCCGGTCCGCTAGCCTTCTCGCCAGTGTGGCGCAGTAACCACTTGGCAGCATCGACGCACCGTCACAGACGCATGACGGCCAATTTTTACCCGGGTATTATTGACGCAGTAATTTTACCAAGGTATTATTCGCTCATCCAATTAAGGATTGACGATGACAAACAAAAAAACGCTGAAACGACAGTATCTGGAGACGAAAACCCGAGCGGGCGTATATGCGATCCGTAACCGGATCACGGGTCGGGCTTTGGTTGCAGGAAGTACGAACGTTCAGGGCATACTCAACCGGCATCGTTTTGAACTGCAGCATGGACAGCATCGCAATGCGAGGCTTGCACAGGACTGGGTCGAGCACGGCGAGACCAACTTTCTCTTCGACGTACTCGACATGGTCAAACCAAGCGATGATCCAGCGTTCAATGCCGCTCGAGAATTGGAAATGCTGGTTAGCCTGTGGCGCCAGGAAATCCCCTGTGCCGGCGAACTCGGCTACGACGAACCCGGGAGCGAACCTCGATGAACACGAATCTCGGTTTCTGTTTGGCGCTACACCGTGCCCACGCCAGCCTGCAACTCAAGCTTGACGACGAGCTGGGTATACACCATGGCATCAGTTTCAATGACTTTGCGCTACTGAATTTGCTCGCGGAAGCGGACGGTGGCCGGGTAAGCATTCCGGAACTCGTGCGTCCGCTTGGTCAGCCCCAATCGTCGGTGCTGCGCCAGCTGATCGTGCTCGAAAAGATTGGTCTCGTGGTGCGCGAAGGTGCAAATGGATTTCGTCAGGCTGTGCTTCGCCCAGCCGGGCGTGCACTGGTGAACGCCGCACGCGAGACCGCCGATAGCATTTGCACCGAAGCCGTCGAATCAATCGCCCCCGCAGCGGTTGAGATGGTTTCCGCGACACTGGTAACGCTTGCACGCACGCCAACTTTAGCACTCTCATGAGCCGCTACGTGGCCACTTGCACAGCCTGGCGGTACATCCGTTGTGCTGTAGTGAAGCCGACCAAACGAAATATCGGAGCGGTCCAAAAAAATTGCGCGACACAAGAACATTTAAGGACCACTCGCCATGCCTAAGACTAAAGCGAACGGAATCGAAATTGAATACGATTGTTTTGGCAATACCGATGCGGAAGCTGTTCTGCTGATTTCCGGTATGGGTACGCAGATGATTCGCTGGAGCGAAACGTTTTGCAAGATATTGGCAAATCAAGGCTACCGCGTGATTCGCTTTGACAATCGCGACGCTGGCCTTTCAACTCACTTCGATAGCGCGTCGATGCCAGATTTCGCTGCAATTGTCGACGCAGTCTCTCGCGGCGAAACGCCCAATGTGCCTTATACGCTGTTCGATATGGCGAACGACGTTGTAGGACTTCTCGATTCGTTGATGATCAAACGAGCGCACTTGGTTGGGAGATCAATGGGCGGCATGATCGCACAACTGGTGGCCAGCGAGCATGCTGAACGGGTTCTATCTCTGGCTTCCATCATGTCGAGCACTGGCAATCGTGATCTGCCGCAGGCCAGCCCTGCAGTGATGGCGGCGATGACCTCGCCAGCGCCACATCCGTTGAAAGACGAACAGGGCTATCTCACACATTGCGTTGCCTTTTCTCAAGTGATCGCCGGCCGAGGCTATCCGTTTGACGAATCCGCTCAACGAGATCAAGCCTTAGCCGAAGTCAAACGAGCATACAACCCAACCGGGTTTTGGCGGCAAATCGCCGCCATCGCGGTAGCCGGTGACTTAAGAGCGCGACTAGCTAACATAATTGCCCCGACTCTTGTGTTACATGGGTCAGACGACCCACTAGTTCCCCCTGCAGCCGGGAAGGACACGGCGGCCAATATTAAAGGAGCCAAACTACTGATAGTCGAGGGGATGGGCCACGATATTCCGCCCTCGCTGTTTGGGTTTGTGGCCGGAGTCATCGCAGATAACGCACACCGCATGTTCAACTAGAGACAGAAGAAAGCCCTGAGTCGCAAAATGAAAGCGGAAAAATGTCGGCGCAGCAAATCAACCAGGCTTCCCACCTGCGCCTATTCACTCAACAATTTATAAGCAATAGCCCACATCGTGATACCGACAACAACTTCCAGTACACGCCACGACATCGGCTTGGCAAAAATCGGCCGCAGCCACGCGGCCGCATAACCCAGCGAAAAAAAGAAGACAAACGACGACAGCATCGCACCGGCGGCGAACAGACCTCTTTCACCCGGGAACTGGGTTGAAACGGAACCGATCAGCAGCACGGTATCGAGATAAACATGCGGATTAAGCCAGGTTAGCGCGGCACAGGTCAGCAGCGTTGGCAGCAATGCCGCTTTTACGTCCGCGGCCTGCAGCAGTACATCTGACGAACGCCAGGCGGCGATGAAGCTTTTGGCGCCATACAAGACCAGGAAAGCTGCGCCGCCATAACGCATGACGGGCATTAGCCATGGCGCGCGGTCGATGACGATGCCAAGGCCCATTACACCGAACAATATCAGGATGGCGTCAGAAGCTGCGCAAGTCAGGCATACCAGGAAAACGTGCTCGCGCTTAAGGCCTTGTTTGAGAACAAAGGCATTTTGTGCGCCGATTGCGAGAATAAGAGAAAGACCGAGGGAAAAGCCGGAAATTGCCGCGTTCATAAATACTTCATGAAATTGTAATCATAGCGTTTCCCGCGCGGCTAGTGCAAACCCGTGGCCGGAAAATCTTCATCGCTTTCGCCCCACGACTGGCCGTCGATGCGCCGGCTAGACACAAACCGGGCCAGGGCTGGATCGGTGATGAAGCTGGCGGCGGAACTGGCGGCCAGTATCGCTTGCGGCGATTGCGGCTTGGCCACGATATAACCTTGCACATAGTCGACGCCCAGCTTCGCCAAGGCTTCGATCATCGCGCAGTCCTCTACCCATTCGGCGATGCTCTTCATGCCGAGGTTGCGCGCCAGCTCGACGATGGCTTCGACAATCGCCTCATTGGCCGGGTGCGTATTCATGCTTTGAATGAAAGCGCCGTCAATTTTCAAAGCATCGGCCGACAAGCTCTTGAGGTAAGTGAACGAGGTGTAGCCGGCGCCGAAATCGTCCAAGGCGATTTTCGCGCCCAGCGCCTGCAGGCGCTGAATGATGCGGCTGGTATGTTCCAGATCGTGCAGTGCGACGCTTTCGGTGATTTCGATGCATAGCATGGGCACCACTTGCGGATGCCTGCCCAATATCACAAAAAGATCCTGGATGAATTTTTCATCATTAAGCGAAGCGCCACTCAAATTCACGCAGACAAATTTTGTCAGCGGCAGCTCCGACTGGTGCTGCGCCAGCCACTCCAGCACCGTACTCATGACCCAGCGGTCGATCACGGCGATGTTGCCGTTTTCTTCTGCGGCCGCAACTACCCTGGTTGCCGATACCACCTTGTTATCCGCATCGCACAGCCGCAGCAGCACTTCGAAATTGAGCGAGGCTTCAGGCTCGCGCAACGACATGATCGGCTGCATTTCGACAAACAAACCCGCCGGCAGGAATTCTCCGCCCAGCCGTTCTATCAAACTGAGTTCTTCGAGCCGCTCGCGGAATACCGGCGCATTTTTTTGATACACGACGATATGCTCATCGTGCGCTTTCTTCGCTTCCCGGCACGCGCGATCCGCAGCTGAGATGGCATCCTGGACGCGCATGCCAGCATCCACTTCAATCAGGCCTATCGAACCTTTTACCTGGAATGCGCGGGCGCCGATGTGATACGACTGGTAGCTGATTTTTTGAATAATGGCGCGACAGGTCTCGGTCGCGGCGCCAATCTCTTTATCCCGGAACAGGATAATGAATTCATCACCGCCGATACGGCCGATATAACTATCGCCCGTCAGCAATTCCTGCACCCGTTGGCATAGCTGCTTCAGCACCTCATCGCCGGATTGATGGCCAAACAGGTCATTGATCAGCTTGAAGCGATCCAGATCGAGATAGGCTAATGCCAGCGGCCTGTCATCGGCTTGACGTTCGATCGCCTGCTCCAGCATGATTTCAATACCGCGACGGTTAAGGACACCGGTCAACGGATCGTGCTCGGCAAAGAACCGCAGGCGTTGCACGGTCTGGGACCGATCCGTAATATCCTGCAGGGAACCTTCGATACGGCCATTGGCGAAGGTGGCGGTGACCAGGTAAAAGCTGGCTTCGCCGTCAACGTTGGCGATGCCGCGCAATTCTGCTTCATTGCTGCCGCCGGCGGAAACGATCTGCAGCAATTTGTCGCGTGCACCGGGTTCGAAATAATCGTCCCATTTTCCCATTGGCCGACCGCTGGCGTCATCGCTTGCACCATCAGTTTTACCATGCTTCAGGATCTTCTCCAGAGCCGGATTGGTACGCACAAAACTACCGTCCGCAGCCAACGTAAACAAGCCAATTGGCGTTACCTCGTAAGTGGTCCGCAGCTCGGCCTGGGCCAAAGCCAGCTCGCGTTTTCCGGCACGCATTTGTTCTGCAAAGGCGAACGACGCCATCAAGCTCGACAACAACGCCACGATCACGTTATTGGGCACTTCGTCCAGGGTCTTGATGCCGAACGCGGCGGCGATCACTTCATCGACTCGCGTAAACAACACCATGAACATGGAGGCGCAGTACCACAGCACCGCTCGGGTGCGCGCCTTCCAGACGATACGCGCCAGGAGGAATACCAGTATGACGATGCCGGCTATCGTCCAGACCCACAAAACGGGGAGAAAGCGTTGGTACGGCAGGACCACGGCGGCCGCCAGCAAGACCAGTCCCAACCAGCGTAATACGTTTTGCAGGAAAACATAGCCGACCTGCTTCAGCTCGGCCTGGAACAATCGGCCGAACAAGGTGAACGTGACGACGTAGTAGGTTGCGAATGTGATTTTGCGGACCCAGGGTAGCCATTGATTCGGAATTGTCCATATCAGCCAATGCGCATCCCACCCCATGGCGTTGGCGCCAAGACGCAAATTCCCCAGCAGCCAGATAGCAAACAATACATACATCCACTCGCGATTGATGAATGCCGCCACCAATACAAACAAGGTCAATGTCAGCAGCCCGCCTTCCATCAAGCCGATGCCGCGGAAGAATTCCTTTTGCGACTGTGCGAAATCGGTATATGTCCATTGGCGCACTGAAATCCGTGCGGGACCGGAAAAGACGCCCTTGCAAAGCAAGTTAAGCGGCAGCGCGTCAGGCGCCAGCGACAAGATGAATCCGGTTTTTTCGGCTTTGATCTGCCCTTCCGCTCCCTCGCGGCTGGCAGTTCCGAGCAAACGCTGGCTGGCGCCATCCCAACAGCTCAGCTGCTGCGCATGGCGCGAAGGCAGCTCGACCACCGTCTGCCCGGAATCCGTGGCTGCCGGCACCGAAAACGAAAACCAGAACGGGGTTTCCAGCAATTGCGTATTGCTGAATGTCTGTAGCGGCGTAGCCGCCAACTCCTGCGATGCCTGCGCGGGCAGCAAGCGCTCCTCAGGATCGCTCAATACATGGAACGGCGACGGACTCGGATCGCTATGCCCGAAATGCGTATCGAGCGTAGCGAACGCGACGATCGTAAATACAGTAACCAGGACCGGTACCAATACAACCGAAAAATAAAACCCCATCCAGTCTTGGGGCTTCATGTTCCTGTTAAATTTTTTCGGCGTATCGGCATGAAAAAGCCACATAAACTTCACATCCGTATAGAGAGAGGGTTCTACTGTACTGTAAAAAAAGATACATTATTTCTTTTTTGGACAAACAATAAAACCCTCCCAATAGTAGGTATTTAACGATACCTAGTTAAACGGCTGGCTAGCAGCCTTACCAACAGGCTTGCGGACGTCCTGCCTCACCGCCGGCCTACCCTGGTTTGCCGGCTTGAATTGATCGGCCAGCATATTGGGTGGCGACTCCATCATCAGATCCGGATGATGCATCTCGAACATCAGTCCAAACAGCGGATGACTTGCCGCGGCCCACCGCTGGCGGGCCGTCGCAACGTCGAATGCCATGACGCGATGCGGCAAATTGCCGACATGCTGCATCGGGATGAATTGCCGCCCCTGAAAAACGTCGCGGAATAACAAGGCGTCATATTGCCGATCCAAAGGGAAACGCGCAGTGATCACCATCCAGTCAATGCCATTTTCGACACAATATTCAAAGTAGGCTTTAAACAACATGGTCTTGACGACCTTGCCAATTTGATTTGAGGTAACGCCCAACCGTGTCGCTTCCGCCAGGCTGCGGCCTTGCAACCAATCCGGCAAGGTTACCGACTGTTCCAGTCCCAAGGCCTGGAACCGGTTGGTTTGAATGCGCATCGTGCCTAACGACGAGCCATCGAGCTTGGACTCTGCCAGCAGCACAATCGTATCCGGTGCAAGATCCGCCGGCTCAAAGCGCAGCAGGTTCTGCGCCAGCTCCGGCAGGTGCCGGCTCCCCACCGCCTTCTGCAAATCCTGCTCGTCGCTCACTATCTTGATGGTGAATGGCAGACGTTCCTCGGGCAGCCTTGCTGATGCAACGCCGCCGGGGAAAGATGATGGCATGTAGCTGTCCTCGGAGAAATGGGAGGACGTGTTTACTGTCTGGTCTTGTTTCATTTTGAATGCTCCGAAGTGAAAAGATGGTTGACCGCGTTATGCATGCATTGCTACTAATTGCATTGCGGTATTGCCAGATTCTCACGTTCGGAACATTGAAGAAAACTAAACCCTGTTTTTACTTGTTTTTATCGTGCTTACAATCCTGTCTTTGGTACAAATAATTGTCGTAAAACAATTTTTTGCATCAAATATTTCCCCAAAGGAAATAAATTGTATTTATCAGTGCTGTCCGCCACCCAGATAGGCGGCTTTGACTGCAGGATCGTTCTTCAACTTTTCTGCCGGACCATGCACTGAAATCCGCCCATTCTCAAGCACATAACCATAGTCTGCGACATTCAACGCCGCTGCCGCAAATTGTTCAACCAGCAGCATGGTTACGCCCTCTT
>Ga0207048_10023_pt1 | contig 29965 bp, 31 predicted proteins | sample Alteio_BWMinCont_65_FD_153301 | JGI IMG/M metagenome (GOLD analysis project Ga0207048, IMG submission 153301) | Enriched cells from forest soil in Barre Woods Harvard Forest LTER site, Petersham, Massachusetts, United States -... | ecosystem: Environmental > Terrestrial > Soil > Temperate forest >...
AGAAACTGGGGGAAGGAATTCAGGCATCAAGATTCCGCAGCTGTCAGGGCTAGAGCAAATGCGGGCGGGAACGCCCGTATCTCCATCGTACGCGAGAAACCGAACTCAGTCGATGGACTGCAACTCCTTGCCCGGCTTAAAGCGCACGGCTTTGCCCGGCGGAATCGAAACTTCGGCGCCAGTTCGCGGATTGCGCCCGATACCGGTTTTGCGGGGCCTCACGTTGAACACGCCAAACCCACGCAGCTCAATGCGATCGCCTTTGGCGAGCGACCGCTTCATGCTGCCAAAGACGGTTTCCACAGCCAGTTCGGCTTTGGTCTTGGTGATTCCGGTCTTGTTGACCACTTCGTTGATGATGTCGAGCTTGATCACAGGTGGCTCCCCCGAGCGATGGAGTCAGTACGACTGCACCAAGTGATTGATGCTAAGGAAGATATAAGAGATTGTCAACCGAAGGTTATCTTATGAGTCAAATGAAGAGACGCGGCTTCGGGCTTCAGGGTAGGCAAAAAAGCCTGAAGGACGAGCGATACCCCAAATAAAAGCGGGATCTCAAAACCGGAAGCCCGAAGCCCGGGGCCTATTTCCGAGCGTTCTCGCCTTCCTTATACATGTACTTGATCGAGGGCTTGTAGATCATCAGGTTGGGAGAACTGTTGCAGTTCACCTTAAGGCAGCTCTTGTCGTACCACTCGATGACGCCATGGATCTCTTCACCATCGCGGAGCACGATGACCATCGGAGTTCTCGCCTGCATCTGCTTCTGATAATAGAAATTCTCCGCGTTGGTTTGCTCAGGTGGAGGCGCCTTGCGACCAGAGCCATTCCGGTCATTGCGATCGCTGCGCTCAAAAGATCGCTCCGGGCGATCACGACGTTCGGCCACGGGCGAGGACGCATGGTTGTGGTCGGTGCGGTTTAGCGAAGGGCGAATCAGTTTCCGGTTGGCGAAACTTTCAGGCTCGATTGCCCGTTCGCCCGGCATGGAATCAACCGCATCTTTTATAGCCATAGCACCACCTGTTTGACACGCTTTTTTACGCGGGCCACAACCCGGCGCGACTGTGATTGTGGATTGTGAAAGGCGTGAACTTTCCACTACCGTAGCACAGGAGCGGCAGAAATGACAATCCTCAACTTGTGAGTTCTATTGAGGCGCGGGCTCCCAAGAACTCCTCGGCGGGGTGGGATACATATCAGCGGCGTCCGGCGATTTTCTTCCATCATCAAGCGAGTGTCCAGCGGGAACCAGCGACTTAAGATAGCGCACGATCTGCCAGCGCTCGGGTTCCGGCAGCTTGGACCATACGGGCATACCGCGGCGGACAACTCCGTTCGTAAGTATCCAGAAAAGCGTGCCCGGCGTGGCCTGTTGCACCGGTTCGGCGAGCAGACTCGGAGCCCTCCGTCCACCTTCAGCCATGTCGCCGTGACACTCGGCACAATGCAGCTCAAACAGTTTTCCGCCCGCAACCGCGGCGTCGGGATCGTTCTCCAATGGATTGGGCCGAGCGACCGCTTTCTTCGGAGCTTTTGCCAGCTCAGCATACACGGAAGTGTCTTTCTTCGCGGATGCCGGGATTGTCTTCTGCGCAGCGGCGAGGGAAACGGCCAGTACCAGGACGCTACAGACGCGATGCGTGGCAACTCTCGTCTGTGTTTTCCTGGTTTCCGATTTCGTCGTGGTCACTGTCTGCATTGCGGTCATGGCTTGCGGCATCCGAAAAGACGCTCGATGGTTTCGCCGAAGCCGGAGAACTCACGCGAAACTCCCCAGCGCAGCAGAAAACGGTGACTATTGTCGTTCAAGCCGAAACCCGGCGAGAGGCGCAGAGTCCAATCCGAGGGCAAATTCCAGGCGACGACCGGCGCGAGGTATTGCGAGGTATCGCGCAAGCCGAAACTGTGTCGATCTCCGAGTCCGCCGTACATTTCGACTCCGGCGATAAAGTTCTCACCGCAGAAATTGCACCGGTTTACCGAGGCTTTCAGGGCCAGTGGGCGGCTGGCGCCCATGGCATAGCCGAACTCCCAGGGATTGCCGCCCGTAAGATTTTTTGTAGCGATCGTATTTTCCGCAATGTTCCAGCCTTTGAAAGTGCTCGAAAGCAGAAGCTTAAATTCAAGCTCGTGATCGTGTTCTTGGCGAGCAAGCGCATTGGGGACGGCGTAATCAGATTCGACGTCGTGGCCTTCGACTTCCTTCAGGATCTTGTCCGCGCCACTGGTTTGTTCGTATTCGATGTAAAGAACCGGATTGATCAAATGCTCGCGCTGCAGCAGACGAAAGCGGTTCTCCCAGCGAAAGCCGGTGAAGAGCGTGCTGTCGTCGAAGGTGGTCTGCCCGTCGAAATAGAGCTCCGTTGTCCACCACGCCGTTGCGCCGTATTCGAACTCGGTCCAGAAAGCAACAAAGTCATTGCCGCCGCGCTGCGTGCCAAAGGTTGAAAAGTACTCCACCTCGAGACTGCCGGGCTCCTCAAGGTAATGGTCATAGGTCACGATGTAGGGACTTTCCTGCGCCTGCGCGGGCGAGGCAAATCCGGCCAGAAAAACGACACCGAGAAAAAGGGAAAAGGCACTGAAGCGCAATTTCAGGAGTGTCCGGATGACGGGTGGAGATTGTGCATGGAACCTAAGGGAGTTCATGCGATGGGCTTGATTCCTTTCTACTGGGTAACCGGCGAACCGATATAATTTTTAAATGCGACTCATTCGCAACTACGGGCGATGGTTGACTTCCCGATTCTCGAGGCTCATAACGAGATGTTCTAGTTGCAACCGAGTCGCATCTGAGGTAATATTCATAATGTTGACGCATGGCTCTTGCTATCGTCAAGGACCGCCAGAAGATTCCGTCGCAGGACGATTGCGACCAGTTGCGACAATCGAGGAGCCCACAATGCCACTGCCTCAAACTGAAATGCCAGGCCGTCTGCAGGCCCACTTTGCCGACCGCGGAATCCGCATGACCCAGCAGCGCCGCGCCATCCTGCGAGTGATGGAGACGGCCAACAAACATCTGGATGCGGCACAGCTTTTGCGCAGGGCGCAAAGACTGGATGCCAGCGTCGATCGCAGCACGGTTTACCGGACGCTGCAACTACTCAAGCGCCACGGGCTGATCGACGAGCTGGACCTGATGCATATTCACGGCGAAGGACACTACTACGAGCGCAAGCTGAACCGGGACCATATCCACATGGCCTGCCTGCGCTGCGGCAAGATCACGGAGTTCGTCAGCGACATCTTCGAGAAGCTGAAGAGCCAGGTGGAGAAAGACTGCCGGTTCCGGATTGTGGTCTCGCGATTGGAGATTGGCGGATACTGCACGACATGTTCGAAGTAGAGAATCGCAATCAGGTTTTCCGAACAAGATCATCCGAGGAGACTCCAACCATGAGAGCGACAGGGAAGACTCAAGAGTAGGAGTTTTCCACTATTTGGCAAGTTTTTTCAACCCAGTGGTGATCCCGCGTGGAAATACTCCATTTCTTTATTGAACCGTCGCGCCACTCGTGATTAGCTTGATCGGCACCATTCTTGCCACGTTAGGAAGAGGAATATGAGGATGTTCCGAAGGTTTGGGTTTTCGCGCCTGAGTGCGGCGTTGGTCGCGGTTTGTCTGGTTAGTGGGTTTGCGTTCGGTGCGAACAAGCCCCACTACGTGGTTACAAATGACGACACGCCCCCGGCCCTTTCGTCGAGCGCAACCTTCTACACGGTTGGCATGAGTGGTCTGCTGAACATGAAAGCCAAGGTGTTAACCGGCCGAGGCGGTATCGCGGGGGGATACTTTGCGGCCAACCGGGTGAGCGCGCTCAACAGTGGGAATGCGCAGTGCGTCTACACTTCCCAGGCTCAGACCGGCGAGATCGAGGGAATCGCCATCAAGACCCTGGAAATTGGTGGCCATGCGGTGGGTTCCAGAAAGGACACCGGCGCCTCCAACGGCGTCGGCTTGGCAATGAACGCCCAATACCTGTATGCCAGCTTCACCGACTCAAGCACGATCGGAACTTTTCGAGTGCTGCCGGGCTGCAGCCTAAAGTTTGTTGGCGACGTTTCTGTCATGGGCCTGCAAGGCGGCGTGATCGACGGAATGGCAATCCACGGAAATATCATGGTCGTCACTTATGGAGATAACTCCATCGAATCTTTCAATATTTCAGGCGGGGAGCCGGTCTCGAACGGCGATGAACAGAATTCCACCGGTTCGCGCAATGGCAACACCTACTCCAGCGGGGTGGATATTACGCAAGATGGGCACTTTGCCATCTTCGGCGATACGTCCCCGTTCACAATAGTCGAAGTGTCAGATATTTCCTCCGGCAAGTTGGCCCCGACCGTTGTCTACCACCTAGGGAATGAGCTTAACTCCAGTAACGTCCTGCTCAGCCCGGATGAGAGCCTCCTCTACATAAGCAACAATCAATCAGGCACAGTCACTGCTGTTTTTTTTGATAAGAGCACCGGTAAACTTTCAAAAGGGTGCGTCTCCAGGCCCCTCAAAGGCTTCGATGCCGACTGGTCCTATATCGCGTCGTTGGCCCTGGATCAAACGACGGGAACTGGCGGAGTGGTGTATGTGGCCGAGTATGGCGCGCCATCCTCCATCGGAATGATTAACGTGAAATCGGCAGGAGGGAAGTGCACGCTGACGGAATCCTCACGCTCGCCGGTGTCTGACCCAAACAGCCCGGGGTTGTTGTCGATTGGAGCTTTTCCGCCCCGGCCGTTTTAAGACTAGGTTCTTATCACCTGGTGGAGTTTCAGACATGAGGAATTGAATATGCGATCTATGTTGAGACACGTGCTTGCGATTCTAGTGTGTGGAGTTTCATTTTTGAACCTGGAGGCGCAGTGTCCCAAGCGCCCCGACGCCGGTACCGTCGTCCAGGATGCCCTGAGTATCAACAGTGTGAATGGCGTTCTTAAGGCCGGATTGACCATGAAGCATTCGGTCGATGACGCCGGCTACACGCACTATTGCTACAACTACGAGAACATTCAAGGGGACTCTGAGTCTCCGACGTTGCGTCTCAACCAGGGTGATCGGCTGCTGCTGGATGTAAGAGATCGCATCCAGACCGATGACTCCGCGGGGATGATGGAAATGCCGGCTACGCCCGGCAAGGTTTGCGGCGATGGCGGAATGATGATGTTGTCTTCGACTAACGTTCACTTCCACGGTCTGAACGTTCCGCCAATCTGCCATCAGGACGATGTGCTCACGACTCTGCTTCAGCCGAACGATCCAGCGTTCCAATTTAACATTCAGATTCCAAAGAACGAGCCCCCGGGCCTTTATTGGTACCACCCTCACGTGCACGGCTTCACCGAGTTCCAGGTGAATGGCGGGGCAGCGGGAGCGCTGATCGTCGAGGGGATGGAGAAGTTTCACCCTGAGGTAGCTGGACTAAAAGAGCGAGTCTTTGTCATCCGGCAGCAGTACCTGGTTCCATGGGTGCCCGGGCCCTACCAGCTCACCATCAACTATCAGGTCGCAGCTTTTCCGAGTTATCCTTCCCCCATCATCGACATGAAGCCTGATGAAAAGCAGTTCTGGCGAGTGGCCAACGCCACCATCCAGGACTTCCTTCCCTTGCAAGTGTGGTTCAATGGGAAGCCACAGAAACTCCAGTTGATCGCTCTCGACGGATACCCCCTTCCCCAGTCTCGATTCGAAGAAACCATTCTGATTCCTCCTGCGGGCCGAGCGGAGTTCATCGTGCAGTCTCCTCCGCAAAACAACGACGCGATTTTCATCGCGCTCGGGTATTCAACCGGCCCGACTGGCAACCCGGACCTCGAGCAACAACTGGCCAAGATCAGTGTCAGCGGCAATGAAGAAGAGAGGCCGGAGACAAAGCAAAAGATAAACCCTACCGAACCCGCACCCCAGGCTTCGATGAAGAGCATCAAGTTCGCAGACTTGGAAAAACAGAAACCCACGACCGAGCGAAAACTTTACTTCTCGGAAGAATTTGGCGGTACCAACGGCCCCATCCAGTTCTATATCACAGTGGACGGACAAAAGCAGAAGGTGTTTGAAGCCAATGAAAAGCCCGTAATCACCACCCACGTTGGTGCAGTGGAAGACTGGACTGTGGAAAATCACGCTCTTGAGACCCATGCCTTCCACATCCACCAGATCCATTTCAAAGTGCTGGAAGTGGATGGAAAGCCCGTTACCGATCAGGACCTGCGCGACACGATTGAGGTTCCGTTCTGGGAGGGCCCGGGTCATCCCTACCATAGCTTCAAGGCTCGTTTCGATTTCCGCGATCCAACCATCGCAGGTACTTTTGTGTTTCACTGCCATATCCTGCTGCACGAGGATCTTGGCATGATGCACAAGATTCTAGTTCTGCCAAAATGACGCGTGGTACCGACCAAGGAGGGTTCATGCTAAAGAGGATTCTGTTCGTCGTAGGTACCGCGCTTTTGCTTGCCGCCGGATACCTGGTTGGAAACAGAAGCGCGGCTGTCGCTTACGCCGAAACCCCAAGCCGCGGTACTGTGCCGAAATCATACGGCCGTCTGGTTACGGCGATTGCGGATCAGATAGGTACGGGCTTAGTTTTCGAGGGCAGCGACGGCGTGATTCGCTTCGTCAGCATAACGGGCATGAAAGAGGGGGAGTTGACCCGCTATGACCAAACCCCGACGCACGGGGGAATCCCCAAGTCGTATGGTCGTCTGGTCACGGCAGTGGTGAACTCTGAAGGAACCGGGTTGATCTTTGAGGATAGCGAGGGCGTGATTCGGTTCGTCACCATTGCAGGTAAGAAAGAAGGTGAACTAACCCGAAACTGAGGGTGTTTGCGTCAGTCGTTCTGAGCGAAGCTAGGTGTGGCTCTCCTTCTCTGCCGACGGCGGCCTTGACCTGTGCTCACAAGCCGATGTGTTGATGCAGGAGTCTCGCATCATCAACCGCTCGACGGGTTTTCCGCCCACGATGTGCGAATCAACGATTTCGTCGACGTCTGCCAGTGTCACTCCGCCGTACCAAACGCCTTCGGGGTAGACCACCAGGTTCGGACCGTGCTCACACTGATCCAAACACCCGGATTGATTCGCGCGCACACTTCCCTTTAGCCCGCGTTCCGCCAGTTTTTGCTTGAACAGCTTTTGTAACTCTGCCTTTGCCTCGGGATCGCAACAGCCTCGCGGATGCCCCGGCGGCCGCTGGTTCCCGCAGATAAAAATGTGCTTCCTGAACTTGGCCATGAGAACAATGTACAGGACGTCGGAAAAATTCGTCAGTCGCGACCGGCAAGACCTCTGACAGATAGTAGGAAATTTCCGGGAACTGGGCGCAGAGGCCGGCTCAGTCCTTCAACGGGACTAGCGCCTGATTACCGCGACAGAAGGTCGCGACATGCTGCAAGTCGCCGTTTGGCTGTTTCACCAGCATGACTGGACCGTAGCAGAAAACGGCATGACCAGTCTCCGCCATGTACCACATACCGCCCGCACGTGCGTGGTGTACTGCGGGTAGATCAACCGGCGGGGGCAGAGGCGTCGCCAACTTGGAACCGGGTAAGGATAGAGCTAATAGTAGCGTTGCCAAGGCTTTCATACACTCGCCTGGCCCTGAAATTCAGATCGTTTCCACGATCCTGCGTCCGTCCACAATGTCCGAAATGCCTAACGGAGGCTTCGGCGGCACCGTCTTTCGCGATTTGCCTGCATTGTGGCTGCTCTGGGCGTTGCCTCCCGGTTTGTCCTGAGTCATTGGAGCCTGGGTCATTGGAGCCTGGGTAGACGGGACTTGGGTCAACGGAGGTTGCGCCTGGGAGCGACTTCCTGCCTTCGCCTGGGCCTGGGCGTCGGCATAGTGCTTTTGAATCAACTTACCTTTAAGATTGCTCAATTCCGAGCTGTCGCCGAGCAGCGACTGGATCAAGTAACGCTGTGCAGAAATCGTCCGATCCTGCTCCACCGCCAGCAGGCACATCAATCCGTAGGAAACCAGAAACAGTACGATCAGAACCGGGAGCATCGGATGTTTGCGCTTTGATTTGCGCGCAGGCAATGCCTGCGGGATTGCCACCACGGTGTCCTGCGTCCAGCTTAACAATTGAGACCCCGATCTGCGCCCCAAGGCAGCGGGCATGAAGGGAAATGCAGCTTGAACACCATCGCGGCGAGCTTTCCCAAACCGCTAAAAAACCGGCACTTAGCCCTTATTCCCCGGCCCCTGGCAGGTTCGGCAAGTGCAACACGATGCACATTTAGGCAACAGAAGTGGGGAAACGTGAAGAGGGTGCGCCGCGTCAGGCTTGCCCGGTAACCTCGGACTGGACGCCCCAGGTCAATACGAGCTTGCCGTCAACGACGACGCCCGTCATGCTGTTCAGGAACACCTTGGGATTCCCCTCAGCGTCGACTTCGTGCGATTCCCTCTGCCATACCTGATAGCCGGACCGGATAAACGCCCGCGTGAGTTCGATGTTATTGGGATCATCGGGCAGCACCATATCGGTCATCCGCTTGCCGATCAGATCCTGTGCCGAATTCAGACCATACATCTTGGCCTGTGAGTCGTTACAGTCGGCTATGTAAGAGTCGCGGATAATGTGCTGAATCTGCTCGTCCTCGGGCAAATCCACGGGCATGGGAGAATCCATCTCTACACAAAAGAGGCCGTCACGGCTTACGTCCACCGACAAGCGGTAGCCTTCCAGTCTGGCACGCGGCTCCGTCAGCTCTTGCGACGCTAATCCCTTGCTGACAAACTGCTTGCCCTGCAGAACCGCTTCCACGGCGGAAAGCAGTTCGCTTCCGGCTTGGATCTTAACCACATATCCCCGTGCGCCCAGGCTGAAGGCTTCATGCACTACGTCGTCGGAGGATTCTTGGCTCAGGAACAGTATTTTGGATTTGGGAACAAGCTTGCGGATTTGCCGGGCAGCTTCAATGCCATTCAACTTCGGAAGGCCGATGTCCAGGACAATCAAGTCGGGCTGTAACTCTTCGGCCTTCTGAACCGCTTCTAAGCCATCGGAGACGCCGGAGACGACCTCTAAATCCGGCTGCCCTTGGAGCGTCGAAGAGACAAAACGACGCCAAGGTTCCAAGTCATCCACCACGAGAATCCGGACCACTGCCATGCTACCCCCGACCCGGGCGCGATCAACGTGCTCCAGACTAGGCTCCTTTGCCGCTTTGCGGAATGGCTCCCATGTGCTATCCGGCGGCACCATTGGGCAACAGGGAACCGCAACGCAGTGCAGAGTCCCACAGCTCAACTATCGTGCTTCGTAGAAGGCGATTCAACAGCAAAAACTACTAGTCTTGCGCTGAATAAGGAGTCACCGACGCCGCTTGCGCCCGGGCCTTGATGTTGGGGTTTAGAATGTCAGTAGAGGTTCTGATCGTGACTACCCTTGGCGATATCGTCTACCAGCACGTGCGCGAAGGCGAACTCTACGAGAAACTCGACCGCAACCGGGTTCGCTGTTACGCCTGTGGTCATTGCTGCCCAATCCCCGAGGGCCAGCCCGGAGTTTGCAAGGTGCGCTACAATCGCGGCGGAACTCTCTACGTACCTTGGGGATATGTCGGCGGCGTCCAGTGCGATCCGATGGAGAAAAAGCCGTTTTTCCACGCCTACCCGGGTGCCCTGGCTTATAGCTTCGGAATGCTGGGATGCGATCTGCATTGTGGCTACTGCCAGAACTGGGTTACCTCGCAGGCGTTGCGCGATCCCAATGCAGTCTCGCCCCCCGTCGAAGCATCGCCGGAAGCGCTGGTGCGGGACGCGCTGCGGCAGGGTGCAAAGGTTCTGGTCAGCACCTATAACGAGCCGCTGATCACCAGCGAGTGGGCGGTCGCGGTGTTCAAGGAGGCCAAGGCTGCCGGCTTGATCACCGGATTTGTTTCGAACGGCAACGGCACGCCGCAGGTCCTCGAATATCTGCGTCCGTGGATCGATCTGTACAAGGTTGATCTAAAGAGCTTCGACGATCGCCACTACCACGAACTAGGCGGACGCATCGGTCCGATCCTCGACACGATCCGCAGCCTGCACCAGATGGGCTTTTGGCTGGAGATTGTGACGTTGCTCATCCCCGGCTTCAATGATTCTGAACACGAGTTGCGCGGATTGACCGAGTTTCTAGCCGGCGTCTCGCCAGACATTCCCTGGCACGTGACCGCCTTCCACAAGGATTACAAGATGGAAGATCCCGACGACACCCGGCCGAAGGATTTGTTGCGCGCGGTCGAGATCGGCAAGCAGGCGGGGCTGCGTTACATCTACGCCGGAAATTTGCCCGGCACGGTGGGAGATCACGAAAACACCAAGTGCCACCACTGCGGCGATACGCTGATCAAGCGGCGCAGCTACTTCGTCGAAGAGTATCGTCTGACTCCGGATGGGCGCTGTCCATTCTGCAGCGCCTCAATCCCGGGCCGTTGGGCGCCTCAATTCGAGGGACAGATTACGGATCGTCCTTTCTTGCCGCGCCGCAGCTCGCGTTTGGTTACAATCCTCAACTAGATTAATAATTCGGCTCAACCGAACTTCATGCGGAAACTGCGAATCGCGCTCGCCCTGGGATTTGTGTTCATCACCGCCGCTTGCTCGCCTCGCGATTTTCTCACCCGGCGTTTGGCCTCCGATCTGATCGTCACTTCCGATACTTTCAAAAGCGCCCAGCAGTTCTTTCTCCGGACTGGGGTCATTTCGAACAAAGATTACCTCTCGCCGGAATATCTTGTGTTGCAGCGTCGTGGCTGGATTACTGGCGCGAGCAGCCCCTGCCCACCGGACGTGACTCCTCCGCCATGTTGGGAGGTCGCGCTGACTCCGATCGGAGTTGACACGTTTCACGACCTGATCCCCACCGGAGCGGCTGACGCAAAATTCTTCGGCGTGCCCGTGGCCCGCAGACAGCTGACCGGGATCACGGGGATCAGCAAAACCGGCAACGCCGCCGATGTGGACTTCCTGTGGAAGTGGGTTCCGTTGAATGAAGTGGGAGCCGCACTCTACGCCGGCGGTGTGCAGTACAAAGCCACGGTGGGCTTTCGCCTATACGACGATGGCTGGCGGATCATCGAAGGCAGCGCACCCAAAAGCAATCAGGGCCTCGACGATGCTCTGAAGGACTCAGAACCCGCGCCTTGAGGTTGCGATTAACTCAAAGGCGATGGGAGACTAGCGTCCGCTCCCAGCGCACGAGCTTCGACGCCGGCAGGGCATTTTCGGTGATGAGCGATGAGTTCGACTGGAGTGCGAGAGCCTATCTCCCCGTCGCCTTCGCCGAGGCGCTAGCAATCTTCACCGGCCGATTGGACGCCTGGTAGCGGGCGATCCCGCTATAAAGCGCTTCGGCAATCTGCTGGCGGTAAGTTGAGCTTTGCAAATTGTTCTCGTCGGTCGGACTGCTCACAAACGAAACTTCAGCCAGAATCGCAGGCATGGACGTTCCAGTCAGAACAACGTAGTGAGCTTCCTTTACCCCGCGATTGGGCAGGCCGGGATTCTTCGCCGACAACATCGCATACAACGACCGCTGCACGCTGGCTGCAACTCGTCGCGACTCGTGCACCTTTTCGCGGATGTCGACATTCGTCCAATCGACGGCCTTTACCCCCGCTGCCGCCGCTTCGTCCGCTTCTTCGGTTCTCGCCTTTACCGACGAATAGGTGTTTGTGTAATAGGTTTCTACGCCCCGAGCCGAGGGGTAATCGCTGTAATTGGCGTGCACGGAAACGAAAAGCTTGGCCTGAGCCACGTTCGCAATTTCAGCCCGCTTCTCGAGCGCGAGATAGCTGTCGTCTTTCCTGGTGTAAATGACTTCCGCCCCCAGGCGATTCTCGACCAACTGACCAAGGCGTTGCACAATATCGAGCGTTAGATCTTTTTCCAATAGTCCCTTGCGGCCAACCGTCCCCAGATCCCATCCGCCATGGCCAGCGTCGAGCACAATGCGCAGTTTCGGCGCGGAAAGGAATGGGACCGTACTTAGCGGATTTTGGCTCAAAGGAACATTGGCCGTCTTCTGATTCACCGCAAGCTGATCCGCCGGTGGCTGATTGGATGGAGCTTGCTTGGTTGCAGTCTGGTCCAAAGGCGCCGAAGTGACGGGAGCGAAAAGATCAACCTTGGTTCGGGCGCCCGGCTTGGTTCCAAGCTTGCGAACTTCAATCACCAGACGGTACGGGTTCGGTTCCAGGCTTACCGAGAAATCCGATGCGCCGTTGGTCTCGAGCACCACGCGGGTCACACCCGCCATCGGCTGCGCGACGCGAACTCGTTGCAGGAGTGCATCGTTCACCGTAATAATCCGATTCGAGAGCGCCGGTGCCAGCGTAGTGTCGTGCAGGTCAAAATAAATTCGCTCTGGATGCGGAAGCCGATGAGCCTCGTACTGCACCTGATCCTGTATGTCAATCACCACGGTGCTGGAGTCGGCGGACGACCAATGCCGGATGTCAGTGACCCGAGGCAGCACACCAGCTTCCTGATTTACTGGCGAAGCGTCGCCCGAGTCTTCTGAAACCGTTTCTGCGGCCGACGCCGGCGCACTTGCAACCGGCTCTGCGGGCGAGGTTGCGAGCTGTGAAGTGGGTGGCGGAACTGCTGGTGTAGCCGTCTGAGTCTCTGCTTTGGCTGAGTGCGCACGATGGCCGAGGGTCCACCAGACTCCCGCGCCCAGAGCAATCGCGAACAATACCACCACAGCAACCACTGCAAGGCCGGGCCGGGAATGGCCGAGTTCCGCTCGCTCTGCCAGGGCATGCTCTACGCAAGCGACGGGATGGTCGGTCGATTTCAAAGCCTCAACCGCAACCAATTCTGAATTCTCGACCGAGTTTTTCTCCCAATCTTTCTTCGGGCTCAGAGATTCCGGGCTCCGGCCCAAGTCCGCATTGGATTCCGGCACCACCTTTGCGGCTTCACTGGCTACGGAAGAACCCTCCCCTTGGAAAGACAAGCCATTCAGTTCTGAGGTTCGTGGATTGATTTTCTCCGCAGCTTGTTCGGGCTCGACCGCGACCGCGTGAACGACTCGCCGTGAAATCTCGCTCAGCCGGTCTTCCTCTTCCGGCTTCATTGCGGAAAGAATCAACTCCGCCAGCAGGCCCAGACTGCGAACATCGCTGTCATTGAATCCATAGGGCTCATTGGAGAAGGCCTCGATCAAACCAATGACATTTTGTTTCGCCGAAAGCGGTACCGCCAGCATGGAGCGGACACCAAGCCGGCGGCAAGCCGCAACGTTCACTCGCGGGTCGCTCTCGGCATCGTCGCAGCGCACGACGCGCCCGGACACCAGGCATTCCCCCGAAAATCCTGAGTTCGGATCGAGACGAATTCCCGCATCCGGTGCGATGCTTCCCGCCGAAGCCCGGCAGACGATGGCATTGCCTTCCGCCAATGCGATTGCTACACCGTTAGCCCCAGTGATTGCCAGCGCGCGCTCGGCCACCAGTTGGAGCACTTCATCCAGGACGAATTGCTCGAGTTGCCAATCATCCTCGGGGCTCGGACGCCCGCCATCGCGTAGCTGCTTTGTACGCCGCGTACGTATCTGTTCGTGCAGAGCGGAGAAGGCGAGCAGAGCCTGCAAAGCTTCGTGGCCCAGTGTCGCGGTTGGCGATGGAGTTCGGGGTGCGCGTGCGGGAACTTCCGCGGCTTCTTCTTTAATCAGCTCCAGGCCCGCATTATTCAGAGTCGCGCTCATGGGAATGACGGAAGACGCCCTTTGGGACGATCAGTCTTAATCGGCCGGCCTCACGCTCAATTCAAACCGTCAATCTTGGGGGAGAAATATTTTTCTGATTCATCAGTTGAACTTCCGCAGATGGCCTCCGCGGAGTTCCTTGCCTTCGGCCGTGGCATTACTCGTAAGTTACAAGGGTTTGGCGGTAATCGCAATATTTTCACCGCACGAAGGTAAGGATCGTTGCCATGCTCTTTGGTAAGCTGCGGAAACCTTGCCGATTCATAGCTTTCCGAAAACCGTTGCGCGTCCATGGATTTCAGCATATCCTTAGCCTTTGGAAGGACTTACAGGTTGTGGCAGGTGAGTGAACAGAAAAAGAAGTCGGGTTGGTTGTGGCCTCTGGGTGTGGTTGCTACTGGGCTGGGAGCGGCTGGAGTAGTGATCTTCCGCGGTTGCTGGCATGGCAAGATGAGTTGGCCGGTTCGCTTCCAGGATCACTCGTATCAGGTTTGCCTCGGTTGCGGCATCAAACGTCTGTTTGACGAGCAAGCCTTCCGCGCTTACGGAGCCTACAGCTATGACCTCAATCGCCTCATCGCCGCGGACGTGGCTCGAACCCAAAAGACTCATCCTGAAGCCGAGCCCGCCATTCACCGCACCGCTTCTTGAAGCCCGAACCTCCACGGTTACTGATGCATCTCTTGGTCAAGGCTAAGATTTAGTCATGGAGCCACAGTCGAATCTGGTCGAATCCCAAAGGGGTAAGCTGGGGGGCGTTCCACGCATCTCGCGGCGTCCTTATCGGCAGAAGATTCGCACCCTGGCCCACGTGAACATCGACGCCGCCAATGGAGCCATTCTCCGCGATCTCAGCGAATTCGGGATCGCCATGCAAACCGTCACTCCACTGACTCCTGACCAGCCGGTTCAAGTTCGCTTTGATCTGCCATCTCCACGGCTGCGCATCGAAGCCGCAGGGCGAATTGCCTGGACCGATTCCTGGGGACAAGCCGGAGTCCAGTTCGTCGATCTGCCCGAGCCTTCCCAGCGTTTGCTGAAGGAGTGGGTCTTTATTCAGATTCTTTCAGCGGCGTATCTGTTCGCACCCTGCGAGTCGGCAGCGGTCAAGGGCAATCATGCCGAGGGCGCGACCGAATTGCTGTTTTCAGCCTCTCCGCGGCCGGCCATCCCGCTTGAGCCGCCAGTGGCCGCTCCTATTCTTCTGCCGCGTCCAGAGCCCCAACGCGTGCGGCTTCACTGGTGTCCGATTCCAATTTCCCTGAACGCGCTTTCCAAAATGCTGGACGGCCTGATCCTGTTGTGTGCAGTCCTGCTCTTTGCCGTAATGGCAATGGTCATCACCGATGTCCTACCCACATGGCTAGTCACGCTACCCCTCGCCATCGCGGTCACGGCGATCTTCGTGGGCCTCTACTGGTTTCTATTTGTCTTCTGGTTCAGCAGCACGCCCGGCGAGCATTTAGCCCGGATGGCATGCTTAGAGTCGGGAATGTACGGCGAAGAAGAAGACCATCCGCGTTTCCGCTAATTTAGTCTGCCAAGTTCCACGACATACCCTCACGCAGTCATCCTGAGCGGAGCGAAGAATCTCTGCTCTCTGTCTTGAATTAGACCGTGCGCGGATCGTCTTTTTCGACGTTAGGAGTGGGGATTTTGACGTGTGGGCATTTTTTCCACCGTGGGAGCCGGGAGGCCCGGGTTTGCAAGGCAAAGGAAGCCTCACTTGGCGCCAGACGACCAACGACGATCGACCAACGACTGCTCTAGTGCGTGAGATACTGCTGAGCCAACCAAAGCTGCAAGTCGCGCCTCACTTCCGGCTTCATTTCCAGGAAGCGAATTCCGGCGTTGCCCATTTTATCCGTCCAGGCAACTTCTCCCTGAAGCTTCATTTGAATCTTGCTCTCCGGAAGCTGAAAGCTCACTCGCACCGGACCGGGCAACGCGACCGGGCGAGGCAGGCGGATCCCAACTCCACCTTGGCTGAGGTTCATGAGATGGGCCTCGACCTTTTTTCTGGAGCCGCAAGCGAGAGAAACCGTCAGGTCAAGAGCGTGCCGATTGTAGCGGAGCCTGCCGTCGAGAATCATGTTGCGTGCAGCGGAAAGGGTCCGCACCGCCTGCTCCACCGAGATCGGCTTCTTGAAAACAAATGTGGCGAGTGAATTCTGCTGCTGCGTGTGCCCGTTCGTACCGCTGACAATGACCAGCGGCACCGCGTTCAGCCCCGTTCCCAGACCACGCAGGAAACTGGTAGTCCCATCGAGATCGCAATCCACGATCAAGGCGTCGATTTTTGATTTCGCCAGCTTGGCGCGCGCCCGCGCCGGTTCCGGTTCTACGTCCACACCAATGTGCAATCCGCCAAGAATGCACTCCAACACACTGACTTCAGCCCAGTCGCGAGAAACCACCATAGACGAGAGTGTCATACCGCAACTGTAGTCTGCTGCGTAACCCGGCTACAGATAACCAAGGTAATGAAGTGGAGAATAAGGCTTCAGGCTCAGGCCAAAACCTTCATCGCAATCTTCGCGCGGAAGCCCGAGGCCTGCCTCCTCACGCCATCGCCGACTTTTCCCGCGAGCGATACCAATCGATAGTGCGCCGCAGCCCTTCTTCGAAGTTCACCTGCGGCTTGTATCCCAGATGCTTTTCTGCCCGGGACAGATCAGCCAGCGAGTGCTTCACATCTCCCGCGCGCTCCGGACCATGTTTCACCTCGCCGGGATACCCAGTGAGTTTCTTGAGCACGCCGAACATTTCATTCAGATCAATACGTGTGCCGGTCGCCACGTTGAATACTCGTCCCGCCACTTCGCCCCCAGGCGCTTTGCAAGCCAGCAAATTCGCATGCACCACGTTATCCACGTAAGTGAAATCGCGGCTCTGCGAGCCATCGCCATGAATGGTCGGTTGTTCTCCCTTCAGCATCTGCGTAATAAACTTGGCCAGCACTCCGGAGTACGGAGATGACGGATCCTGCCGCGGCCCAAAAATATTGAAATACCGCAGCGCCACCGTCTCCAATCCATAGCAGCGAAAAAAAGACGCCATGTAATACTCACTCGCCAGCTTCGCCACCGCATAGGGAGAAATCGGATTCGGAGGCATGTCTTCCCGCTTGGGCAGCGTGGGAGTATCTCCGTATGCCGAAGATGAAGCCGCATAAATCACCCGCTTCACCTTCGCATCGCGAGCCGCCACCAGCACGTTAACCGTTCCATCCACGTTAGCCTGATTACTCTCCAGCGGATCCAGCACCGATCTGGGGACGGACGGAATCGCAGCCTCATGCAAAACGTAATCGACCCCCTGGCAAGCCGACTGCATCGCCTCAAGATCCAGCAAGTCGGCCTCGCGCGCGTCAATTCGATCCAGCAACTCAGCGATGTTGCTTCGCTTCCCGGTAGAAAAATTATCCACCCCGCGCACATGGTCACCCTGCGCCAGAATCGTCCGCGCCAGCGACGACCCAATAAAGCCCGCAATTCCAGTAATCAGATAAGTAGACATAGTCTGCTAGATCATAACGGATGTTCGCCAATTCAGAAATTCGCGCAGACAGGGAAGAGCACGACCTCAGGCGCGATGCTGCTCCACCGCGGCCCGGATCTCCTTCCACAACTCTTCTTGCCCAGCCGCGCTCCTGGCGGAGAACGGAACAATCCGCGCCTGAGGATACTCTCGGCCAAGCATCTGCAGAGAGTTGCGCAACTGGTTCCCCGACAGCTTGTCACTCTTGGTGCCAACAATCAAAAACGGCCGCCCGCTCGACGTAAGAAAACCCAGCAACTGCCGGTCACTTTCCTGCGGCGGCACGTTGACATCCACCAGCACCAGGCACAACGCCAGCGAAGGACGCCGCTCCAGATAAGGTTCGATAAAGCCCGCCCACTGGCTCGAAATCTCCCGCGAGATCTTGGCATACCCGTAGCCCGGCAAATCGGTGAAAATCAGCTCCGGCTGCGGCTTTCCCGCCCACCGCAGCTCGAAAAAGTTAATACTCCGCGTCCGCCCGGGAGTCGAACTGGTCTTCGCCAGCTTCGCTCCCACCAGCGAATTAATCACGCTCGACTTGCCCACATTCGATCGTCCCAGGAACGCAACTTCAGGAAGAGTGGGAGCGGGGAAGTGGCCGGCATCCATCGCCGACATCATGAATCGAGCCAAGACGCGCATGCCCCAGTGTGCAGTCTCGACCGCTAACTTGCAAGCGCACCGCGAATCTTATCCCAACCCGAGCGGTCGCTTGTTCTCGATATCCTTTTCCTGGATCGGCCTCAGCTTATGCCACAGAAAGAGAATTCCCGCCACCACCAAACCAATTGCCAGGCTGATCAGGAAAAACCAGCGGTAAGCAGGGAGCGCAATCAGAAGAATTACCACCACGCCAACGGCAACGATCAAACCCGTGGCGCCGCGGGAGGACGCCTCAGGCTGGGAGGGTTTCAAAGGTTCCATCGCAGCACCCCGCTGATTCCTCCATTTTAAAACGGCACGCTCTATCGCCGAAACTGTTTGCTCAGCGCGAGCGCCTGCTGCTGATACGACGAACCGATTTTGACGCCGTAGATCTTGTCCGGCCTAGACAGCAGAGGCATATAGTTTAAACGGCCGACGAACTGGCCATGCTCGATTAGAAACGGAACCTCGTGGGCTCGCACTTCGAGCACCGCGCGTGTACCCTTTATGTCGCTCGTACCGTATCCAAAGCCGGGGTCAAAGAAACCTGCGTAGTGAATTCGGAACTCACCGTCGGAGGGATCAAACGGAACCATTTCCGCAGCGAAGTCAGGCGGAACGCGAACCTTTTCCCTGGACGCCAAAATATAGAAATCCCCTGCGTGGAGGATGAGGCCCTTACTGGCGCTTTGATAAAGAGGTTCCCAAAATTCGTCGGGCGGGTAGTGATCGATCCGATCCAGTTCGATCATCGGCGCATTCCGCCTTGCTTTATAGGCAATCACTTCGCCCTTCTCGCTGGCTTCCAGGTTGACGGTGATCCTCAGGCCTCTGTCCAATCGCGCCTTGGCCGGGATATCTTCATCCATGTAGACGAGTGTCTGCTCTCGATCCAGTTTCTTGATGTCCTTATCCTGAGAGTCAGCATTTCCCTGCACAAATCGAAGCTGACTTAGCTTCATCCCGGCTCGAATACCGACGGTGAATGTGCGGGGAACAATTTCCGCGTATAGTTTGCCCGTGTATCCCGCTGGCACGCGGTCAAATTCGACGCCATAGTCCGTAATCAAGCGGGTGAATATGTCCAACCGACCCGTGGTGCTTTTGGGATTGGCTTTCCCGCCAATTCCGCTCGGCAAATGCAACTCCTCCAGCAAGGGCACAATATAAACGCAGTCCTTTTCGAAGACGGCCGCGCTGGTTAAATCTACGCGCGTCATCCGCAGTTCTTTGATCTTTGCTTCGACCGTGCTGTTTGGCCCGGGCAGAAAACTCGCGCGCACCCGGTGAGCAATGTCCCCGAGACGCAGGTCGAGACTCGCGGGCTGAATCTGTTCTTCCGTGATCGGACGGTTGCCCGTGATTTGCCCCCGAGCAATCAGTTCTTTGATCGTCTGCGACGGTAGGATGCCTGTCGTTCGAGCCTCGCTCGGTTCACTTGGCAACTCCCCGAACAATCCAACTTCACCGTTCCTCACCTCGGAACTGGACATAGTTCAACACTCCTGGTTCTGCTCGATGGTCTCTGAAGGCGGCCTGCCCTCGGTTCATTCTAGGCTGGAAAGTGCTGTCAAGCTACGGGTGTTTGTGCGCGCTGTCAAGAGTGGCTTTCGATGGCCGATTTTGCTTTTTGAGGGACGTCATCCCGAAGCCCGCATGGCGAGGGATCTCGCGCGTTGCATTTCAAACCTGGCCTGCGCTCAGCCTACTGATGCGCCGTGGACCCTTCCACCGGAGGCGCCAAAGGCGTAATCGTCTGCGCACCCTCAACTTGAGGCACCGGCTCGGGCAGCGGACGCTCCAGAGCCACGGCCAGCACCTGGTCCATGGTATCGACGAAGTGCAGCTTCATCGCAGTGCGCAGATTTTCCGGCACTTCGGCGAGATCCTTCTCGTTATCCTGAGGCAAGATAACCTCGAACAACCCGGCCCGATGCGCCGCCAAAAGCTTTTCTTTCAATCCGCCAATCGGCAACACTTTGCCGCGAAGCGTAATCTCCCCGGTCATCGCCAGATCGCGGCGAACCGGAATCTTGCTAAGCGCGCTCGAAATTGCGGTCGCGATCGTGATCCCTGCGGATGGCCCATCCTTAGGAATGGCCCCCTCTGGTACATGCACGTGAATATCGATATTGCGGTAGAAGTCTCGTGGCAATCCCAACCGCTGCGCCCGCGAGCGCACATAAGACATCGCCGCCTGTGCCGACTCCTGCATCACGTCGCCGAGTTTGCCGGTCAACGTAAGTTTGCCCTTGCCATCGACTACAGTAGCTTCCGTGCTCAGGATCGAACCGCCGACCTCGGTCCAAGCCAAGCCTGTGACGAGCCCCACTTCGCTACGTTCGTGCGCCAGGGTATCGCGGAACTTGATTACGCCCAGGTAGTCGTTGACGTTGTCCTGCGCGATCGCGATGTTGTAGTCGACGCCTTCTTTCACCACTTTGCGTGCAATCTTCCGGCAGATGTTGCCGATTTCGCGTTCGAGGTTACGCACCCCCGCCTCGCGCGTGTAGGAGCGGATCAGTCCGGATATGGCTTCGTCAGAAAACTTGACGTTCTTGTCGGTCAGACCGGCCTGCACCATCTGCTTCTTCACCAGGAACTGCTTGGCGATTTCAACCTTCTCCTGCTCGGTGTAGCCGTGCAGGCGCAGCACTTCCATGCGGTCCTGCAGCGCCGGTGGAATGGTGTGGATCACGTTGGCAGTGGCGATAAAGAAAACCTGAGAGAGGTCGTACTCTACGTCAAGATAGTGATCCACAAACATAAAATTCTGTTCGGGATCGAGGACTTCGAGCAGCGCCGCCGACGGGTCGCCGCGGAAATCCATCGACATTTTGTCGACTTCGTCGAGCATGAAGACGGGGTTCTTTGTCCCCGCCTTCTTCATCATCTGGATAATCTGTCCCGGCAGGGCGCCGATGTAGGTCCGGCGATGGCCGCGAATTTCGGCCTCATCGCGAACTCCGCCCAGCGACATGCGCACAAACTTCCTGCCGGTGGCCTTCGCAATCGACATGCCCAGTGAAGTCTTGCCTACGCCGGGAGGTCCGACGAAACAAAGAATCGAGCCTTTGGGATTCTTCACCAACTGACGGACGGCGAGGAATTCAAGAATGCGCTCCTTGATTTTCTCCAGCCCATAATGATCTTCGTTAAGAACTTTCTCGGCGCGCGAGATATTGCGAATTTCCTTCGACCGCTTTTTCCACGGCACCGCCAGCAGCCAATCCAGATAATTGCGCGAGACGGTCGATTCCGCCGACATCGGCGGCATGGCTTCCAGCTTTTTCAGTTCCTGGATCGCCTTGTCGCGCACGTCTTTCGGCATGCCAGCAGCGTCGATCTTCTTCTTCAGTTCGTCGAACTCGCTCTTTTCGCCGCGGCCCAGTTCCTTCTGAATCGCCTTGATCTTTTCGTTGAGGTAATACTCTTTCTGCGCCCGCTCCATCTGCCGCTTCACCCGCGACTGGATGGTGCGATCCATATTCAGTTTCTCGATCTCGATGTCGAGCACATCCCCGATGCGGCTCAAACGCTCGGCGGGATCGAAAATCTCCAGCAGTTCCTGCTTCTCTTCGATGGACAGCTGGAGGTTCGCGGCGATCGTATCCGTAAGCTTCGCCGGATCTTCCATGCGCACGGCCGCGATCATGGTCTCGTAATTCAACGACTGGCAAAGTTTTACATACTGCTCGAACAGACCCGTGACCCGTTGCATTCCAGCTTCGATCTGCGGATTGGTCTCGGTGGCATATCGAGCCAGGCGCACCGAAGCCTGCATGAATCCCTCAGTCTCCGTGACCTGCAGAATTTTGCCGCGCTCAATGCCTTCGACCAGCACCTTTATATTGCCGTCGGGCAGCTTGAGGCTCTGCACGATGTTGACGACGGTTCCGACCTGGTAAATCTCGTTGGGCTTCGGTTCGTCGATGCTGGCGTCGTGCTGGGTCGCCAGAAAAATCTTCTTGTCCGCGGCCAGCGCCTCTTCGAGCGCATGCACGCTCGACTCCCGCCCCACCACGAACGGCGTCATCATATAGGGAAAGATGACCACATCCCGGATGGGCATCATGGGCAACTTCTTAGTTTCGAATTTTTCCTTGGATGTGGTCACTGATTCTCCCAAAATCGCTTCTAGCTTTTGGCTCTTAGCCTTTAGCTCTTTAATGTAGGCCCGGGCCTCCACGCCCGTGCTGGCCCACGACAGTCTACCTTTGTGTACCTTTGTGTCCTTTGTGGTTAACGACGTTGAAATCCATGCTCAACCAGAATTCCCAAGGCGGCGCTTAGCTAAAGGGCCAAAAGCTAACAGCCAATGGCCTGCTTTATCCCGCCTTCTCCATCACAAACGACGCACTATGCTTCTCCACCATCTGCTGCGTCACTTCGAATTCCTTTACCTTCTTCTGACTCGGCAAATGGTACATCAAATCCAGCATCAATTCTTCCAAAATCATGCGCAAACCGCGCGCCCCCACCTTGCGAGCCATCGCCTGGCGTGAAACCGCCCGCAGAGCGTCCTCGCTGAATTTCAGCCGTACATTCTCAAACTCGAACAAGCGCTGGTATTGCTTCACGATGGCGTTCTTCGGCCGAGTAAGGATCTCGATCAGCGCAAACTCATCCAGATCTTCCAGGACTCCAACCACCGGCAAGCGTCCGACGAACTCTGGAATCAGCCCAAACTTGATCAAGTCTTCCGGCTGCACGTCGCTGAGCAGCTCGAAATTCCGTTTGCGTGCCACCGTCGGCTCTTCAGTTTCAGTCTCTTCTCCCATCTTGAAGCCGAGCGATTTCTTGCCGGCTCGCCGGCCGATAATCTTTTCCAGACCAACAAACGCGCCGCCGCAGATAAACAAAATGTTCGTCGTATCTACGGGCGTGAATTCCTGATGCGGATGTTTCCGTCCACCTTGCGGCGGAACATTAGCAATCGTGCCTTCGAGAATCTTCAGCAGCGCCTGCTGCACACCTTCCCCGGAAACATCGCGGGTGATCGAGGGGTTCTCGTCCTTCCGTCCGATCTTGTCCACTTCGTCGATATAAATGATGCCAGTCTGCGCCCGCCCCACATCTCCATCCGCCGCCTGCAGCAGCTTCAGGATAATGTTCTCCACGTCCTCGCCGACGTACCCTGCTTCGGTCAAGGTGGTCGCGTCCACGATCGCGAAAGGTACATCCAGCATGCGGGCCAGCGTTTGCGCCAGCAGCGTTTTGCCCGTCCCCGTCGGCCCGATCAGCATGATGTTCGACTTGGTCAGCTCGATCCCATCGCTGGTCCGTTGACGGTTCATGTAGATCCGCTTGTAGTGGTTGTAGACCGCGACCGCCAGCTTTTTCTTGGTCTGCTCTTGGCCGATTACGTACTCATCGAGGAAGGTTTTTACTTCTTGCGGTTTGGGAAGCGTGTTGGGTGTTGCCGCCGCCGGCGTCGCGGCCCGGTCGTCTTCCAGGATCGAATTACAGACCGCCACACACTCATCGCAAATGTAGGCCCGGGGATAGTCGCTTGGCGATGAAATCAGCTTGGCAACAGCGTCCTGCGATTTATGGCAGAACGAACAGCGTAGGATTTCCTCAGTGCCTGTTCTGTTTTTCACTCGGCTTAACTCCTTGGTGCTACCTTAACCTCCCGGCACTTTAACCATCATTGCCCTGGGGCAATCGGGGAAGAAATCTTTCTGCGCCGAGACCTCCGAATCCAATCGGCGAATGCCGATCATACGCTTCATCTGGTCTTATAGATGATATCGTCTATGATTCCGTATTCCTTAGCCTGCTGCGCGTTCATTATGAAGTCGCGCTCCACGTCCTTCTCCACCTTTTCCAGCTTTTGCCCCGTATGCTTCGCCAGTAACTGGTTTGTAATCTCCCGCATACGCAGGATTTCCCGGGCGTGAATATCAATATCCGTGGCCTGACCCGAAAGACCGCCCATCGAAGGCTGATGGATCAGAATTCGCGAATTGGGCAGCGCCAGTCTTTTCTTGTTCTCTCCAGCCGCCAGCAGAAGCGCAGCCATCGAAGCCGCCTGCCCTATGCAAATCGTGGTCACGTCGTTCTTGACGTATTGCATGGTGTCATAAATCGCCATACCCGCGGTAATCGATCCACCCGGCGAATTCACGTAAAGCTGAATGTCCTTCTCCGGATCTTCCTGCGCCAGAAACAGCATCTGCGCGATCACCAGATTGGCAATGTTGTCGTCAATCGGCGTCCCAATGAAAATAATATTATCCCGCAGAAGGCGCGAGTAAATGTCATAAGCCCGCTCCCCCCTCCCGGTCTGCTCAATCACCATCGGCACGAGCACTGGTCACCTTTGCCTTTCACACTCCTGCTCCCTGCACTTTAAGCTTCTTGGGGGATCGGAAGCGAACTACGCGGACTGACGATATAGAAAGTCGAGGGTCTTTTCGTTGCGGATTCTATTCCGGATTCTATCCAGCGCCCCATCGCGTGTCAAACGCGACCGGATAGCTTCCGGGGTTTGTTTCGACTGCTCAGCCAGAGCTTCGACTTCGCGATCGATTTCCGCATCACTGACCTCGAGCTTTTCCTCCTCGGCGATTTTTTCCAGCAACAATGCCGCTTTGACTTCCTGTACGGCTTGATCTCGTTGTCCCGCCCGCAGGCGGTTGAGATCCATCTTCTTCATGTCTTCGGTCTTCATGCCCTGGGCTGCGAGCGCGCGCAGTCCGCGGTCCAGACGAATATCGATCTGGTGCTCGACCAATGCTTCGGGTACTTCGAAGTCGTTGCGCTTTACCAGTTCCGCCACCAGTTTGTCTTTGGCTTCGCGCTCGGCAGTGTGTTTCTTCTCCGCTTCCATGCCTTCGCGGATTCGTTTCCGTACTTCGGCAAGGTCGGCAAATTCTCCCAGATCTTTGGCGAACTGGTCATTCAATTCCGGCAAGGATTTCTGCTTGACCGCCTTCACCTGCACAGTGTAGGTAAACGTTTTTCCGGCGAGCCGCTGATCGGAGAAGTCCTGCGGATAATGCACATCGAACGTCCGCTCGTCGCCCGCGGATGCGCCTCGCAAATTCTCGGTAAACTCGGGCATCGTCCCCTGCCCGCCGATCTCGACCAGAATGTCATCCATGTGCACGGGATTCGACCCGGCTGGGCCGGGCTTCGCTGAACTTGCGGCCTGGCCCTCAGCGTCCTTCGGTTTTCCGTCGAGCGAAACCTGGGCAAAGTCGCCGTCCCCGAGCGGACTTCCCTCGATAGTGGTGAAGGTGGCTCGCTGCTCCTGCAGATTTTTCAGCGACTGCTCGACTTCTTCGTCGGTCACGGAAACGTCCGGCTTGTCGGCGCGGAGCTCTTTGTAATCCTCGACCCGGATGGTCGGCATCACTTCAAAGCTGGCTTTAAAGCGGAGAGGCTCGCCGTCGTGAACATGCAGATCGGTTACGCGGGGCTGGGACACCGGGGTCAGCCCGAGTTTGTCGGTTTCCTTGCGGAAATATCGCGGCACGAGGGCATCCACGACATCGCTCTTGATGCCTTCGGCAAAGCGCTGCTTAATCACGGAGGCGGGGGCATGGCCGGTGCGGAAGCCGGGGATGCGGGCCAGCTTCTGGTACTTCTGGATCAGGGTCTCGGTTTCGCGGGCGACCTCGGCGGCCGGGATCTCGACTTGGATCTCCCGCTTGGTGCTGCTGCTGGTTTCAGTGGGGCTCACGTTTACCTTTCGGTGTGTCCGTCCGCGGCTTCAGGAGCCCGTGCCAATTCGGTCAGCTCTGAAGCCATCGGCGTACATTCATGAGTGTAAAGAGTAAAGGAGAGCAGCGTCAAACGGCGGAGCGCATTTTTCTGTGCCATTTTGGGACTTTAGTAACTGGGAACGATGGAGGGCATGCATCGGTTGGTCCCGTTCGGCGAAGGCTCTAACGTCAGAGGCGTGCCACGCCCCCAGTCACGGGTCTCAGTGGAGATTAATAGATGGGAGGAATCGGTGCTGCGCGGCTTTGGCCTTAAAGAAGTCTTCCCGACGGCGGCGCGGGTGTGCGGCTTCTTGCGCAAGTTTCTTTTCTTCACCAATACTAAGGAAGGAATGGCCGACGATGCCTGCCCTGCTGCCTTCGAAAAGCATAATCGTGCCCGGCGGTGGTGTTGCACTGGGGCGTCCTTCCGCAAGGGCGACCCGATAAATGCCGAGTCGTGCAGGCCCTAGGCCGACGAAGGGTGGCCTGAATGAGTTAATATGCGTCTTAACAAGGGTATCAAAGATGTGTTCGGCGGCGGGGACGGCGCTTCCAGCCCCCGCGAGTTCAGCGGTCGTCTTTGCAAGAGAGAGCATGGCTTTCGCATCTTCGCGGCGGAGGAACTTCTGAATTACCTGCCGCAGTCTTTTCAAGCCGATGAGTGGGTGCTTCAGATAGCCCAATCTTCCTGAGGCTGAGACCATGGCTTTGAACTCGGCGTTGTCGAGCAGGTCCCACGCGGCAGGCGAAAAGCCGCCTTCGGCAGGAGTTTCAAGAGCGAACGATCCATGTTCAACGTCATGAGGCTCGTAGCTGCAGATCAGCGCGACGAGTTCTGCAAGTCTGAATCGTGACTCGCCCTTGAACTGATCGGGCCGGATAATTGGTACAAATTCTCTCAGCACTTGGACGGAGTCGGCTAGTATGCCAGCTCGGTGCTTAGCGCCGAGTGCGACCTGATAAAGAAAACCCTCCAAAAAACCAACGAATGCATTTTCTGGCCACTGGGAAACGTCGGCGACGAGCGGTCGCAAGTACTCCCGTACGCGCCGTAAGACCTCGCCGTTCTTGTCAACGATCTTGACGCATGAACGCCGTTCAGCGGGCAACAGCTCTATGCCCTGGATCGTGCGCTCAACTTCGTAGTCGCTGGGGCAGGGAACCAATATCTCGTCTGCGCCCCGTGCGGCGAGAATCAGCGCGGATGCGCCGATGGCAGGCGTCTTAACTTCCTGCCCGCCGATAACCCCGCAGGCGTCTTCGTGCTCAAGGATAACTGGAAACCCCATCCCTCATCCTTCACATGGACCATATCCGTGGTCTAACTTCAACTTGTCGCGCAAGAGTATGCCCTTTGTTTTGTTGGCCACTCATCTAGAAAAGAGTGCCGCATTAGTTCCTATTTAGGACACTTGTATACCACCGGATCGTCCTCAACATCGACACCGTCAGTGCATGTGAACTTGTCCGATTTGACAAGAACCGAATGTTTTCCCTTCGAGACTACGAAATCCTTGTCAGTTAGTCCCCTCGCCCCATTGTCAATCTTGATGGCCGCCCCGGGCGGGAGCGAGGTCACCGAGAGAAAGCCCGGATCCCTCAAGATGGCCTGCAGGTGAAGGTCCTGCACGTACGTCGCGAATGAGAAGGCCTGAACGTCCGCCGCGCCTAGCTTAATCTGGGAGCCACGAGGCAATCCCGTCTGCTCGTACTTTCTGTCGCGGAGCTCGGAAATATATGAGCTCACTAGAAGATCGACGCGTTTATCCGCAGGCTTAGGCCACGCATTGACGTCGATCGGCTGGCCCTTAATGTCTGAGCGGCTAGCAATATCACTCGCTATCTCGCTCGTGGCTGCGGGGTCGATTTGCACGGAGCTCTTGTTAGCTAATTTCCAATTCGCAACTGCGCGGGAAAGGTTTTGGTAGCTGACGCCGGACACGCCCGAAGGAGAAAGTTGCGCGGCAAGCGCGGAAGATAGAACGACAGTCGATAAAGCGCGCATGAATCTCGCAGTGAGCCGAGGTAAGTGTGTTATTGGCATAACTCCTTATTCCTTGGCGGCTAATACGAAGTCCGCAAGTGCGATGATCGAAATAAAAAACGCAAGGAACTGAAGAAGGCTTGTCGTGGTTACTACACGGTGGTTCAGATCGAAAAACTGGTGGTCCAGCATCCAAAGCAGATAGCGATAAGAAAGGTATCCGAAGTACAGAGACAGCGCCGAGCTCGCAGCAGCCGTCACCAATTGAGGTGTCGGGTTTTTTTTGGCTTTCCGCCGATCCCATATCAGAGCGCCAATTCCGCCTAATGCGAACGTGGCGAATCCGGAGAGAAGGCTATTCATTTGCAGAAAAATATCGACCTCTTTTTGTTGCAGGTTATTGAGGTCTCTGACTCTGTCTTCGACAAACGACATGCCGCCCATAATGTGGTTGAAGAGCACGAGCCCAACGACCAGGATAGCAACTACGATAAGCAGTCCAACGCGGCGCATAAATATCTCCGAATGCCATGGCTTCCGCGTCCCGGGAACCGGGACGATTCGCCTCAGGGCCCGCACTTCCTGCCCCCTCGGTGGGAACTGCTCTACTGAGCGAATTGGGCACATTCTGCACTCAGGATTAATCTCAGTCAAGAAAAAAGTCGATAGGAAATAGATCCTTCTTTGGTAGAACAATGGGCCGGCTCGCCCACCTAATTCTCTGCCGCGCTAATGAGGAGGCCATCCTTTTTGCGAGCATGGATAACGTCGGTTTCGAGGACTTCGCAGCGCCTGCCCGAAGAAGCACGAAGATGCCCGTCAGTCGCGGAGTTCGAAGTGCCAACCTCTCGAAAGGGCGATGGGAAATGCGCCCGGGAGCCTGGATAGTTCGAGTGAAGTTGCCAGCCTTCGTGGCTTGGCGAGGCGAGTGCAGAGACCCTTCGTTGGGGGTCCTTGGCTTTCGCCAGGGCTCCGCTGCCTCAGGATGACGGGCGGTGGCGGAGGGAAGTTCGTTGCCCCACCGCTCAACATTTCTTGTCGGAATTCCCCTCTGCCGTATTTTGATTGGCGGCGCCATAGGATCTTTCGACTGCGTAGCTTCTTCGCTTCGCGACGAAGCTACTGCGCTCAAGATGACAGTGTCACGGGAGAAATGGGGGCTGGCTGCAAATGGGGTCGCGCCCTGCGGGGCCTGAGTCGAAATCGGAGTCGTGGCGGCATGGCTGAAGCCATGCCCTTTCAAATCTCGCGGGCGGCGGCGCCCGCGCTACGCGAACTGGAAGACCGCTTCGGCTGGTCCGGCGGTTCGCGTCCCCGGGCGAGGCCTGACCCCGAATCGGCGCCGACGGCTGTAATTAAGCCGTTTCGGGACATCAGGTTTACATAATTCGGAGACTGAATTACCACCGTTCCGCCCTCGCCCTCGCCCTCGCCCTTGCCCTTGATCTATAATCTCTCTAGACCTACAATTCACCCGCGAATCGGTGTTGTCATGGCGCTCGAACAAGAACTCCAAACCTACAAAGCAAAACTGCCTGAGCTGAAAGCGAGTGAGGGAAAGTTTGTCTTGATCCACGGCGATGAGGTTGTGGATGTTTTCGGTACTTATGAAGACGCAATTAAGGAAGGCTACTCTCGCTTCAAATTGGAGCCGTTCCTGGTGAAGCAGATTCATTCCATCGAGCAGGTACAGTTTATTTCTCGTCTGGTCGATCCCTGCACGGCGCCCCAGTAAACGCAAGTGCCTTACTTTACTTTGCAACTATCTCCGCAAGGGCCTTTGCTGAACGCTTTCATCGGTGTCAGTGAGGCGCGTAGGGGTGCGCTGACGGCTGCTGGCCAGCCGATACCTTCCGCCGTCCACATACGTGCGCTTATCGACACTGGGGCGAGCAACACATGCGCGGATCCATCCGTGTTGCAGACGTTGGGGCTGACACCGACGGGAGTGGTGACGGTCAATACACCTTCCACCGGAAGCCAGCCGCACAACGCCGACCAGTACGATGTCAGCCTGATCGTGCCCGGTTCGGGGCCTACTCAAGCTCCACTCATCGTTAACAATCTTCCTGTGATTTGCGCGGAACTGGTCTTGCAGCAAGGCTTCCACGCGCTTGTTGGGAGGGACATCTTGGCGCAGTGCCTGCTTGAGTACAACGGGGCGGCGGGACTGTTTACGCTCGCTTACTAAATGTTCGATGCTCACTCTGTTCCTGAGCGCTGAACCTTCTTAGCGAGCTCCCGGAGCACTTGCTCGCCAGGTATGGTTTTGACTTTACCGGATCGGATGTCGTCGACGCGACCCTTGATTTCTTCTGCCCAAGCTTCTTCGACTCCTTCTTCGCGCGGGCCGTCGTCGAGGCTCTCGATCAAGC
>Ga0207048_10072_pt1 | contig 29494 bp, 24 predicted proteins | sample Alteio_BWMinCont_65_FD_153301 | JGI IMG/M metagenome (GOLD analysis project Ga0207048, IMG submission 153301) | Enriched cells from forest soil in Barre Woods Harvard Forest LTER site, Petersham, Massachusetts, United States -... | ecosystem: Environmental > Terrestrial > Soil > Temperate forest >...
TTTGACTCGTTCTCGCGGTGCCGTTCCCAACCAAAGCCCCATAAGGCAGCCAACGAACGGTGGTATTTGGGGACTGGCGCGTCCTTTTGTTTGTCGGAATCGCTCTTGGCGCTTTCTTCTTCCTTGTGAAATTCTTCCCTTTCGTATCTTTCCTGTCGGGTCTGAGGTTCCGAAGTATTTTGATCCGAATCGGTCTTGGGAGCTTCCTCCGGCGGACTTTTGTCCGGCTTGGCGGAGTCTTGCTTGGACTGTTCGGCCTCTGCTTTTTTATTTTTCTCGGTAGCTTTCTTGTCTTCGTCGGAACTTGATCCGATCGGGTCTTGTGGTTCAAACGTGATGATTACCCGCCCCCCATGCTTAACATAGGCATCAAGCTCAGAGATTTCCTCCTCGGAAAAAGACATGATGTCGTCGGCGTTCAGGCCAAGATAAAATAGCGCAGCCGGTTTTTCCTCCACTTCCCGGTGTAACGAAACGAAGCCACGGGAAACCGTGTAGGGATTCATGGACTCCAACGCCTCGTAAAAAGCACGCGTGCCGAGGGGATCGGCCCGCAGGGTCGAGTAGGCGGGATAGATGTCTCCGCGTTCGTAACGAAGCATCAGAAACCGAACAAGAAAACAGAAAAAAAGAACCAATCCGACAAATGCGGCCGCAGATAAAAGAAAATTACGTGGTCGCATGGTTTCGCACCTGTTGATGATTGGCCAGCATCGTCTCGATGATGACGGAAGTCACGGCGTGGGTTCCGTACCATGAGGCTTCGAAAAGATTGATGTTTTCCCGAAAAAATTGAACAGCCACCGCATTTCCACGCACGCGACGGGTTAACTCCAGGAGATAGTCACGGTTAGACTTGGCCGCGCCCAACCGGACAAGTTGGCTTTGGGCCAGCACAGAGAGAGTAGCCAGGTAGAGCGCGCGCAAAGCCAGGCGCAGTTCACCCCGTTCAATCAATTGGTGAGCCATTGAAAGCCAGGAGTCTTCAGGCAAATCATCTGCTCGCACGTTGTCCGCTTCCAGATCAACCGTTTTGACCGGTGCGGTTGCCAATACCGCTGTTGAGCGGACGCCACGATGACGAAAATGTCGTACTAATATCAAAATCAAACAGCCTACCACGACAATCAGGAGGATGAAAAAAAGCAGTCGCCAGGGGATTTCCCCGAAATTCATCCACGTGCTATTCGATGAATCGTGCTTCCGGTTGGAACTGAACAACCATTCCAAAAACTTTGCCAAAGACTCGAATAATTTATCGAAAGCATGTCCGATAAATTTCAGGAAATTGCGAATGGCTCGAAGGATGATCCCATCGTCCCGCACTTCCATTTGCTGGCGCGGCAGACGCCAGGCAAACTCGTCTTTTTGGAGGGTTTTTTGAATGGCCTGATCGAGATTGGCAGCCGGGGAATGAACGGCGAGGCCTTGGGAAACCGTGGGAGGAGTTGTTTGTGCGGCACTGTTTGCCAGGACCGGTGTTGCAAAAGTTGTGATAAGTAAAAATACAAGTATCGCGAGCACACGGGCCGGAGCCTGTTCGCTTCTCATCAAATGTTGCCGTCTAAGCTCCGCCTTGAGGTCGGCGCCATTCAAACGGGCGCGGCCATAAAAGCAGCGCAAAGCATAGACGGCCTTATTGAAGGGGTTGAGAATGAGAAAACAGAAGATCAGCACATCGAGATAAAAGCTGCTGTTATTCCAAGCCGATCCATTTTCGTCAAAAATCGTCATAATCCCGAAGAACATGTTCAGCATGCTCGGAATCATGGAGAAGAAAACCGCCAGATTGACAAAAAGAAAAAACAGGGCCGCCAGCAGAATCCCCATGATCAGATGGTTCTGTTTCGGCCATAAACGCGACAGCTCCATCGCTTCGGTCAAACTCGAGCGCAAGGTGCTCTTGGAACTGGTCGCAACAATGGAAATATTATGATAGAAGGCGCTGACCCAACCAAAGGGGATCGTGATGATCAGAGCCAACGGGTAAACGATAAAAAAACTGCCGCCATAGATGATTTGCAGAAGAGCGGTATTCACCCAGCGTTGTATGTTCCATGGTTCCACATCCTCCCCTTCCAACAGGATCAGGAGTTTACGGGCGAAAACTGCCTGACAGGTTTTCATCCAAAAGTAGAGCCCGGTCAAAAGCAAAGCCTCGCCCGGAAGATGAAGCTCGGCATCCGCGCTTTGCGTCATATCAAAATAGAAATAAATGAGAGCCATGCAAAATGGGAGCGCACCCAGGTAGTAAATGGAGAAAAGCGAAAGAGGTGCCTGTCGAAGAAGCGAGACGGCTTCATCCAGAACCTCTGTGGCGCTCGGTCCCTTGAGCGAACCCTCTGTTGAAAAAGGTTTTGGCGACGAGGACATCTACCATCCTCCATGACTATGAAAATGTGAAGGAATAGATAGGAGAATATTTCCAGTCAAAAGCATTGTAAGATAAACCACGGCGGCAGCGAGAAAGGCCAGGACCAGTTTTGACACCCATGCCAACGACTTTTTGCCTGTCGTTTTCTTGATTGCTAATTTGGCCAGGCATGAGGCGCAAAGAACACGATCTTCGTGCTCAGTAATGCATTCCCGACAGAAAAACCTTCCGCATTCCGGGCAGCGGGCAGAGGCTTCGCGTTGAGGATGATGGTCACAACGCCGTTGACGGAGAGGCGCAACCGAAGTGCTCATAACTTAAGCCACCGGTTGTGTCATTTCGGCGGACTCGAAGGCTGCCGTTTGGGTTCGGAGAAAGCTGATTAGTTTGGTGACTTTGCGCGCACGTCCAGGAACGGGAAGTTTCAGGGTTTGCACATTGGTGCTGATGTAGCAGTCGCATGTGGGCCCGCGAAAGAGATTAACGAGTATCCAAATTACAATGGGAAGGCTGCAGATGACGGCTACCAGGGTCGGCGCGTTTGCAAGATAGAAAATGAGCAATAAAAGCAAAAAGATGACTCCGGAAATGATGGTCTGCCAAAGCTGCCCACGGTTCTTGCGAACGTCGATATAACGGATGTCCCGATAAAAAATCCGCTTATATTCCTCGGTGTAACCGGTGCTTAGCACGATTAGCAGATGATCGGGGCCGCTATAAATCCGTGATCGGATCAGGACCTGCAGTCTGCCTCGCCCCGAACCTATGCCGGGAATGGGATTATAAACTTTAGCCATGGTGTTTTATTTTCCTGGATGCGAGATGAGCACTCCCACCATTGCAATCCAAAAAAGTAATGTTCCAATAGCGATAAGAATGGCGATGACAAATCGTGTTTTGCTTACGCCCAACAAACTGCCTGGACTGTTCCAGTGACGAATGGCCATATAGATCGCAGCGGGCGCAAGGAAAATTGCCAGGATATAGAACAGCATGCCAAAAACAGCCAGGGATAAGGCGATGCTGTCGTATCGCATGCGATTATCCTCCAGATTGGTGATCTTTCCTTTTTTTTTGCCTGTTGAAATACAGGCCGGACAAAGATGCTCTGTTCCGAGGTCTACAGAACAGAGAGCGCAAATCAAACGTCCACAGCCGTCACAGACCTGAAGAGCCTGCTTTTGAGGATGATAAAAGCAACTGGCTTCGGTATGATCTATCAATGCTGCGGGAGTGAGCCCGACCTGTGTTGGACGAAAAAATGCAGGAAAAAAATAAGCTTCAATAAATGAAGCGCAATCGGGGCAGGTTGAAGCGACCTCGGTGATCCCTGGCTCAATAACTAGAGCCACCTGGCACTTAGGACACGAAAAAGTGGCTGAAGGCATACATCGCCGGACTTTATGAGGATTGGGTGGTAATCACACGGGTTTTACAAATTCGATCGTGAAGCGCCCGTTTTTCGTCATCCCAAAACGCCATCAAAAATCCAATATAAAGAATGAGCCCACTAAGCATTTTGGCAAAGTAACGACCTGTGGCCCGCCCATAGCCAATTCGGTCGCCATCGGGCGCCACCACCTTGATTTTCATCAACATTTTGCCTGGCGTGGCGCCATATTTCCCAATGAAAAATATTTCGAATGCCGCCGGCAATCCATATTCCAAAAGGAGCATGATCGGCATCACCCAAACCATCGCCCCACTGGCGTTATCACCTTGTTTTGCGGCCGCAATCATGGCGGATAACACGATGATGGGAACCATGATCACGAGCATAATAATGATTCCGTCGATAAAGACGGCCACAAACCGTTTGCCAACCGTGGCAAAAATGAGACTGCCACGAGGGGCCACCCCTTCCTTGACCCGCTGGAAGAAGACCGGCTTGCAGGCCGCGCAAACCCATGAATGCTCATACTGAAGCATCTCATCTTCAGGAAAAAGTTTACCGCATTCAGCGCAAGTATGCGTACTAGCAGGTTGGCCCTCGACCGATCTTCCCGGAAGTAATGCGCTTTTTTGGAAAGGTATCCACTCGGCCATGCCTTCCGTCCATACGGGAGTGTCAAGCATGACAATATTTTGTTGATGAAGACCTTGTATCTCAGTCTCCGTCACTGGTCCCTGACTTGCCCCATTCAAAACGTAGTACCATGCCATAAATTTCTCTTTTGAACTGAAGCTAGTTAGTCATGCCTGATGAGAGGGGCAAGCAAAATAGCTTAACGAGTCTTGAATTTCGTTATCACTTTTAAACTCTGAGGGTTTGCGACATAAAATTCGGGAATGTGCTCAAGACATTTCTCTTGTGCCATTAGTTTGCTCGATCCAAGAATTGAACATCTTTTTGCAGGCGAAGAGGCGGACCCTGGTGATAATAAAAATCAATGGCTTCACGTTGTTGAACGAAGACATCGGGTACTTGTCCCGTGCGAATCAATTCGAGATTTCGCTTCGCGCGGATGGTAATAAAACGATGTTCAATTGTACGAGCCGCCGATTTTTGGCCTGTGGCGGGCTCGGTGGTGAGCGAACCAGGGCGAACACGGCGAAAATAGGAAAAGGCGGGCAAATTAACGATGCTCCCTTGAGGCCAGGCACGATGGACAAAATCGGTGTCGGCCGCCAGTCGAAGACTTTCGTTGAATCCCCCGATTCGCATCGCCAACGAACGGGCAATCAAGCTGGTACAGTGCAGAAGGTAATGTCCCGGACTTTGTGCCATGGCTTGATTCACATCGGCAGGATATCGACAAAGTTCAATTTGGGTTTTCTCCTGATTGAGTCTGAACTCATGCGTCCCAATAAACTCTGCTCCTGTCCGTTCTGCCGCCCGCAGCGATAATTCGAGACGATCATAGGCCGACCAATCGTCGGCATCCTGCACCATGTAGGCATCGTAGTCGGTTGCCTTGATGATGTTGTTAAGAATTTTTTCCGGACCGATGTTGCGCGTGGTCGAAAGAAGGGTGACGTCGGGAAACGCTTCAAGAAGCGCAATCGGCAAAGCAGGTGAACTGTCGTCCACGACGACGATATGATCAGGTGGACGGCTCTGCTGAACAAGTGAGGTTAGACAGGCATGAAGCCATTCTTCGCAGCGGTGAAAGGAGATGACGGCAAGAACGCTGGATGTGGTGGAGAGAATTGACGGTTTCGACGAAAGCGGATTTTCATCGGAAGAAGTACTCAGAGGAATTGATTGCCAGCGAGGCGGATCAGACCAGTGCTGGATTCTATCGAATAATTGCAGTGGAGAAAAATGTAGCGTTGCCGGTTCGCGCAAAATCCTCAATGCGAGATCGTGAGTAGCTCGCCAGCCAATCCAGGAAGGAACCGTTTCCACAGTTTGCGAACCGTGTGATGGCATTGGAGGAAAAAGCGGTTGAAGAGTAAGGGAGCCATAGAGTGGCGATAGTTTTCGAAAAAAATCGAAAGAGATCTGACTTGAATCGGGAAGAAAAACAACTTCATCATAGCCGTACAATGGCGCAGTTAAATCACCGGAAATGTCAAGAATGGTGGAAGGGATCTCGCGTCCCACACTCCACTGGACAAGGGCTTGGTGATTTTGCTCATCGCAAAGGATATATGGAATCAGTCCGTGACTTCTCGCCTGTTCACAAAGAGTCGGTAATGCCGCAAAATTTTCCGTGGAGTGAATGAGGCAGGCCCGGTTCATAGATGAGAAGATTTTTCGCGCATGACCCACAGACGCGAAATGGGCAGACCCAAATGACGCGGATCAGTCGGAGCAGGCCAGCGTTGAATCGACCAGCCAAGTGTCTGCTCGCCATTTGGTTTCAACCAATCTGCCTTAACATAAATATCGAAGAATCGATTTTGTGGCTGCAAATAGTCCCGCGGAATCTCATGACCATTGATTTGGAAAGTAAGGTCGTCGGCAAAGAGTCGCGCAAGGTCACGCAGAGGGCGCATTTGTATGCGGATAAGATGAGGGACTGAGGACATCGATAGGCACATCGAAGCTTCCGCTCGAGTCCAGCGAAACGGACTGCCAAATTCTTTTTCGACCGGATAAAATCCATGCAAATCCTTTTCCTCAAATCGAGTGATTAGTCCACCGATAGGCAGAGACTGAAAATTAAAAAGTCGTCCGATGCGGAAAAACAATTCAGCAAGATCATCCCGCCATTTGTTTCTGGTGGAAAAGAATTCTTCGCGGAAGATGGCGGACCATTCACGTTTCCCATGAATGAAAAGACGTAGGTAGAGTGGAAATGCCCGGCTGGCTTCTCGCAGTGGCTGACCTTGTTTCAACTTCAAGTAGTGACAAAGCGCGAGGCCAAACCGGTGAAGGAAGCCTTCTTGTTTTGAGGCGGGGCGTCCCGCCAAAAAATACTCAATGCGCTCGGGAAAAGCGACGCTCTGTTGGGAAAATTCCGTCAGAATTTCACGAGGAATCGAAGGTTCGAAATGACGATGCAGGTAAGCGAGAGTATTTCGCATGACCAGGGTCACTTGAAATTTACGCGATTGGTCGAGAAGCCGGGACCAATCAAACGGCGACGGCGAATGACGAAGGATGAACACGGCATCCACGAGCCACTGCAGAGCCGAAGCAGGTGAGTGATGCTGACCGTGTTCGCAGGTGTGGAGAAGTTGATCGGCCGGATAAAGAATTTTTGTGGGGGTTCCTTGATAAGAAAAATCGCGAGCTGCCGCCCACAACTCGACATCGCGTTCTTCCTGACAGTGAGATCGCATGACATGCCAGTGGAGATCGACCTCACCAAATTCAGGATGAAGAAAAGAACAGGCGTGAAAATATTCTATGGTCATCGGCACAGCGTCAAAATGCTGAGGAACCCAATTCCGTTCTATCAGTAATTGCATGGCTTGAGTGGCAGAGGAAAAGGGCACAAGAAAATCCAGATCGTGCATACCCCGTGTAGTTGGCTCGGGATAGACGGTGCGACTCAGCGCGGCTCCTTTTAAAAGCAAAGTGGCGATACCATTAGTCTGGAATGTACGGAGTAGTTCCGCCTTTCCCCGTTCCGCGAGCTGATTACGGGTCCATTGGTAACGATAGATGCCTTTGATGCGTCCCAGATCGGGATCATTGATGCCGAGTTCGATAAGTCGGCGATAAACGAGACTGATGATACGGAAGGATGAGTAATCGAGGTCGTCGAGATCGACTCGCTTCTTCCATTTTTCCCATGCCTGGATCGCAACCGCACGATCCGTCAAAAGACAAAATTGTAAAAGCAGGAACTGATCGGGATTCGGCAAAAAACGCTTGTGAAACATAGACGTCATCGCTTCACGCCAGACGCTTGACGTTGACGATCGAGACGCTGCTTGAGGACTTGTGCATAGGCGGTATGTAACCGACGTCGATCATGAACCGTGTTCGTAAGATGGACTCGTCGAAGAACGAGTAAGTCGGGAAGAATCTGATAACGGATCCCTTTTTCCTGTGCTCGTCCGAACCAGTCAATGAATTCCCCATCCCGAAGTTCTGCTTCAAAAAGTCCCACGCGCGTAAAGATTTTCCGACGAGCTAGTAGGCTAGTCGAATTGCACGCGGCAATTGCTTTTTCGTCAAAGGCAGGAACCGTCGTCGGATCGATCTCTGGACTCAGAAACGATTTCATGTGACAGGTGACAAGATCGAGCTCGGGATGCGCCTGAAGGAAAGCGATCTGAATTTCCAGTTTGCGTTCCAGCCAGAGATCATCGCTGTCGAGAAAAGCGACAAGATTGCCGCGCGTGGCTTGGAGTCCAGCGTTACGTGCGGCACCGGCTCCCTGATTGGCTTGCGAAAGACAGCGAACGGTCTTTCCAAAAGATTGGGCGATTTCCGCCGTACGGTCGGTGGAACCATCATCAACAACCACAATCTCGTCGGGCGGTCGCGTCTGTCGCAGGGCACTTTCGATCGCTTCACCAAGATATGCCTCGCGATTGTAGGCCGGGATGATGACCGAAACAAAATCCATGGAAAAATTCTGACGACTTCCCAGTTTTCCGTCCATCTTGAAACATCTCTTACGCCTTCATGATTTCATCATAACGTCGCAAGAGTGCCTCTTCTGAATAAAGTTCCCGGCAAAGATGGCTGGCGCTTTCTGTAATGCGGCGACCCAAGTCCGGTTGATCAATCAACGAGAGACATGCTTCGGCAAAAGCCTCGGCCTTATCGGCCAAGAGAATATTCTTATCATGAGTCACTTCAAGACCCTCAGCACCGATAGTTGTGGAGACAACGGGCCGATTGTAGGCAAAAGCTTCGAGAATCTTTAACCGCGTTCCCGTGCCCGCACGCAAAGGGACGACTGTCATAGTGGCGCGGGTGTAAAAGGGTATGAGATCGTCCTGATATCCCGAAAAAATTACACCAGGCAGATGCCAGATGGGTTTGAGTTCCGGTGTATTTCCAAAACCGATGACGCGAAAGAGAACGGAATCGCCCCGTTTTTGTCGAAGCAATGGAAGTACCTCGCGACAAAACCAGAGTACGCCGTCCTGATTCGGAAAATAAGAAAGAATTCCCACAAAAAGGATCTCGTAAGGAGCGGTCTGAGGCGAAGGAGGAAGCGCTGATTTGCGCGAGTGAATATTGGGCAGCACGGAAGGATGCTGAAAGGTGGTATGCTTGCGCACCGCCTCGGCTTCCACTTCCGAAGCGACAAAAACGTGATGAAAACGAGAGAGCTGGGTTCTCTCCAAGACTTGGGAGGTGATGTAACTTCTCTTTTCGATCGGATCGAGCGGACCCTCTTTAAGACTGGTGATCATACGGTCGCGACGAGAGGGAAGCTCATCCAAATCGAGCAATCTCGTGGAAAAAAAATCGAGACAGCCTTGAACGAAGAAGAGCGTTTCAATACGAAAAACAAACACCTGCTCAAGATGATGTTTTCGAGCGTAGCCGCTGATAAAATCGGCAACTCCAGTCAGCGGGCAATCCACCGTGGGTAATTTGGGATAGGGAACTTCACTGGCCACGCGAATGCAATGATCGGCAGTGCCACTCTCAGGCAAGATGCGTAAGTAACTAATTGCGGCATAAGGAAAATTCGAGGGTGGATCGCAGGGTCCAGGCATTTGCTGATAGCGATTGACGATTATGACGTGCACCTCGCCACGTGCGGCGATCATGCGGAGAAGAGCCGCCGATCGAATGTAGGGTCCCGATCCGGCGAAGGAAGGACATTGGTAGGTGAGAAAGAGTGTTCCAGGTCGCACCGTTTTTTTTGAAGAAAGCGAGCTCATGCGCCAGGTGAATTTTCGGGAGCGCGCAGCAGGCTTCGAATCAGTTTCAACGTATGCTGTGAATCCCGTCCCATTAAGAGATGCCACGCTGGAATACTGTTGACCGCCTTGAGCATGATTTTCCCTCCTAGGTTATCGGACTTGGGAATCTCCTTGATCGTCCAGGGAACGATGCCGCGGATGGCATCCATGCCGGAAGCGGGTTCAAGACAACTGGATGGTTCATTGACTATGCGCGGCAGAATAAGTGCACGAACAGGCGCTGCTTTGAGCACTTTTTCCGGGAAATGTTGGTGAACGTAGAAGAAAGATTTTTTTTCGTCCGCCTCCTGGAATTGCGACAGCAGGGCGTGGAGAGATTTAAAATTGGGCAAACTGTCCTCACGCAGCTTGGCGATGTTGTAAAGACTGAGTGATCGGGGTTTCTCTTCGGAGGTGAGAATGCAGATGTCGTCCGATTGGTAGGAAAGACCATCGAGTAAACAGTGGATGGCCAGCGTCGATTTGCCGGCGAGAGGAGGCCCCGCAAAAAGTAACGTACCCTCTTCTGTCCCGATTGACGAAGCATGAACCAATTGCATGCCGCGCTGATTGAGAATCGTATTAAAGATCGCGCGCAGGGGCGCGGAAACTTCGTACATGGGGAGTTTCGATGCTTGAAGATAGCAACAGTAGGCCGTGCGCGATTCCAAATCGATGGAGGAAAGCATCGGAAGCCAGTCGACGTAAAAAGCACGGAAACGCGAGTTGGTCAGGACCGGCAGGCAACCGAAAGCGTGATCGTGAAGCATCCATTTGACGGGACGTGGCATGATCGCACCAGTTCCTTCATCATCCCAGCAGCAGATGGTAAAATCATGCTGCGAATCTGGTACTTCCAGATGCGCGAGTGTGGGCCAAAATTTGTTCTGCAGGTCTTCCCCGGCAAAGCGAAGACGAATGCGTAAACCATCGATGGCGATAAAAAAATCACGGTTTGAATCCGTCTCCGATATCGCACGCGTAAATGTCTGCGCGGCTTCGGCAAAATAGGCTTCCGGCAAATGGTCACCGATTGTCGTGTCGGGCCCTGCCTGAGAAGAAGCTTTCGGCATGGATCAAGCAGGGGGCAAAGGCTTGGGCCAGCCTGTTTCATCTACCTCATGAATGGGATCGGAAAGCAAAAGAGCCTGCATATCGTTGTATTTTTCCAAAGCGGGAAGCTCGAAGGGAATTTTATCACCAGGCATCGCGGCAGCTGGATTCATTTCGCCAGCTTCCTCTTTTTTTTCGATGATCTGTTCCGTTGCCAATAAATCAAAAAAGGCATCGAGCCCCTGGATTTGATCGGGACGAATTTCTTGAAAAGCATCGATGATCTGCTGGCGATTTGCCCCAAGAACAATCCACTGCCAAATCTTTGCGGCCATGCCGTTAAGACTATAATAATTACCGGTATCGAAATGAATGACGATGGCCTCACCGTCGATGATTTCGTGGGCGACTTTATTGTCCAGAATTTTGTAAAACGTGGGCATGAAATTCCCGAAAAAGTTGGATCAAAATGGACGCAGATGAAAGAAAGTTTCTTCGAGCTTCCATTTCGCTTTAGCATTAACGCAGTCTCAAAAGCGGAGCCAAGAGATTATCGGAATGTCGATCGGACTGCATGTAGTAAGAGGTTTCATTGGGAATATCCAAGATGGAATCAGCGATGATCTGGAGTTCAAACACGGGCATCCCTTTGGCGGATAAACGAACTTTATAGGAGGACAAGGACTTGAACTGAGGTTTGAGGTCTTTGGGTACAGCCGTGTAGCGATCCGAGGTCAAAAGTTCGACAAATTGCCCAATCGCCTTGGCATTGTGAATGGTGAAGTTTTCCGAACCACCCAAATCATTCGTTCCGGCAACCTCAATGTAATCGACGGTCTTGATCAGTTTTATATAACTCTCTGGGATTTTGATGTCCGGCGGATCGCCAAAAGCGGAAGAACAAAAAAATGCCAAAAAAGCGAGCAGAGAGAATTTCATAGTTACAAACTAGAGAGGTTTTCGGATAGTTGGCGACTCCGGTTTTCCAACGACAGCACGTTTACACCAAAGCTTGCGCCCCTTGAATTCAATCCCATTGAGTTTTGATACCACGAGTTCCGCATGTTCTTCGGCCACGTCGACAAATGTCTGCTTGGTCTGTAGTCGAATGACGCCAACAATCTCCTTGGACAATTTCGTGATGCCGACGATGACCCCGAGCACATCTCCTGGTTGAACACCGTGATCGCGCCCCACACCGAGAGTCAACCGCGACATGCCGAGCTCGTGCGAAACCTCACCTGATTCGCGATCTGCTTTAAGACCCGTTCCCGTGGCAGTTGGGCTACTTTTATGTGGTTCTGGACGTTCCCTGCGCTCCGGATATTCACGGCTTTGCGGACGTAAGTCGTCATCCCGGCGCACTGGAGCAAATCGTTGCTCCCGGACGGGCTCGGCAGGTTTAGCATCTTCGTCGCTGAAGAGATGGATCAGCGCAGAGGCAATATCAGTTGCGACATATCCTTGATCCAACAGACGACCAATAAGAGCGTCCTGCCGCTCGTATTTCCCCTCCTCCAAAGTTTTGTGAAGCGAATCATAAAAACTGTTTGCCCGCTTCCTCTCCACTTCCTCTTCCGAAGGAATTTTCTCCCGCCGAATCTTCCCTTTCGTGAAGCGGATAATGCTCTGCATCTTGTAAATTTCACGGCCCGATACGAACGTGATTGCCCGTCCGCTACGACCCGCACGACCCGTGCGCCCGATGCGGTGGATGTAGTCGTCCCCGTCGTGCGGCAAATCGTAATTGAAGACCACTTCCACATCATCGACATCGAGCCCACGCGCCGCGACATCGGTGGCGACGAGAAAATCGAGCCCACGCTTGCGAAATTTTGCGATTACCCGTTCCCGCATTGCCTGGGTCATGTCGCCATGCATTTTATCCGCCGCATACCCGCGTGCAGCGAGATGCTCGGTCAATTCATCGACCATCATTTTGGTCGCGCAAAAAATGATTCCAAAGGTGATGTCCTGCAAATCGATCAACCGGCACAAGACATCGAGCTTGGAACGGCGGTCCACCTCGTAATAGACCTGCTCGATGGCGGGCATGGTCAGCGCTTGCGTTTCAATCGTCACGTTCACCGGATTCTTCGTAAACGTCTTGATCAAATCCTGAATCGGACGCGGTAAAGTCGCCGAAAAGAAAACCGTCTGACGCGTGGTCGGCGCCTGTTTCAGCACTGTCCGTATATCGTCCAGAAATCCCATATCGAGCATGCGATCCGCCTCGTCGAGGATAACCATTTTCACCTGGTCGAGTTTCAAGGTGCGGCGATCGAGATGGTCCATGACGCGACCGGGTGTCCCGATGATGATCTGGGCGCCGTCCTTCAAACCACGCAACTGGCGGTCGTAGGATTGGCCACCGTAAATGGGGATCTCCCGCACGCCCTTTTTGAACGAAGCCAGCTTCGCCACTTCTTCGGCCACCTGCACAGCCAGTTCACGCGTTGGACACAAAATCAAGACCTGCGGCGCGCGCAGACGAACATCCACCTTTTCGATGGCTGGCAAAGCAAACGCGGCGGTCTTGCCCGAACCAGTTTGCGATTGTCCCACCACATCAGCTCCGGAAAGTAGAGCGGGAATCGCCTGCGATTGGATATGGGTGGCTTCCTCATATCCCATCTGAACCACAGCCTTCAACAGTTCCGGTGACAAACCGAGTTCGGTAAATAGTTTCTTCTGCATTCAGTCTTGTACACGAATGCCTCCCTCTCAACACATCTAATCGAATGCTTGCATCTGTTTGGCGACCCAGCTTTGCTAACTTCTTAGAATCGCTCACGAGACCTTTGGAAGGAAGGGTTATCTATGGAATTACCCAGGTGAATCTCCGGATAACTCATAACCAGCCCATGCGTAAAAAATCTTCTCCAGTCAAAATTCGCTCCGGTCAAATCGAATTTCACAAGCTCAATGTCGAGCAACGCGACCTGCGGGATATTTATCATTGGATGCTCACTCTGAGTTGGCCTCAATTCGCTGGTTTTGTTCTGAGCATTTACATGGCAATCAATCTCGTCTTTTCGATCTTTTATTATCTGGGTCGTCCTTGCATTGCCGGAATGGAGTCTTTTTCTGACGCCTTCTTTTTCAGCGTGGAAACTCTGGCTACGGTCGGTTATGGGCATCTCTATCCCGACACCTTTTATGGGCATCTGATCGCCACGGTGGAAATCATGGTGGGCATGTTCGGCTTGGCCGTGATCACAGGCCTCATTTTCGTGCGCTTTTCGCGACCGACGGCCCGCTTGGTTTTTAGCCGCAGGCTTGTCGTCAGTCCCTTTGACGGACAGCCCGCCCTGATGATGCGCGTGGCTAATTTGCGTCATCAGGCAATGGCCGAGGCCGAGTTTCGCATGATGCTCATTCGCAATGAATTTGTTAAGGAAGGAGAATACATGCGCCGCTTTTACGCGCTTCCCTTGCAGTTTGACCGGTTGATCACTTTCCCGGTTGCTTTGACCATGCGCCACATCATTAACGAGCAAAGCCCCTTGTATGGCATGAAAGCGGAAGATTTGGAAAAGGATGATGTGCGGATTATGGCATCCATCGTCTGCATTGACACGGTCATCCCCGCCTCAGTGCAAAGCCAGCAGCACTACACGTGGAAGGATATCCATTTTGGCCATCGCTTCGTCGAGATTTACAACGACATCGATGATCACAGCATGACAGTTGATTACGGTCTTCTGCACGAAATTGAAGCAGTGCCTAAAACCAGCACCACGTCGCCTTAAAACTGCAACCCAGAAAGATAAGTGAAAGAGTTCTAATTCTTGATCATAGGGTTCAAGACTCCTATCGCTGTCTCATACTCACAAATATTTTCCGCCTCCCGGATTTCGACCTATTTGTTGTTAGTAAAGGCTATTTTTAGTCTTCCATAACAATGCATCTCTTTGAGAATAAAAGAGATGAGCGGGTGACGAGACTCGAACTCGCGACATCAACCTTGGCAAGGTTGCACTCTACCAACTGAGTTACACCCGCATGCTGGCAGGTGGGGAAAATAACGGAAGTAGGAGGTGGGTTCAAGCTTTTCCTGAAAAGCAACGATGTCCTGCCTAGATGGCAAAGTTTCTGCTCAATGTGTGCCGTTTCCGTGTTAGCCTAACTTAATCTCGACTCTCTCCAACTTGTCGGCATTTGTTGCCTTGAACCTCTTACTTTTCCCATGACTACAAATCCGCACTTCCAGAGTTTTTTTGAGACGTCGGTTTCATCGATGAAGGAGTCGATCCTTCATCATTTGAAATTCAGCCTGGCGCACGATACGCAGACGGCGACCAAACGGGATTGGTGGCTGGCAACGTCGAAGGCGGTGCATGAACGGATTATCGAGCGAATGATTGCGACGCAGGCGGTGCACAATCACCAGGACGTTCGCCGGGTTTATTACCTTTCACTGGAATTTCTGATGGGGCGGCTTTTTTCCAACAGCCTTTATAGTGCGAGAATATTTAAGGAGACGATTGAGGCGTTGAAGGAATTGGGGCTCGATTATAACGAGTTGCGCGGGGAGGAATATGACATGGGCCTGGGCAATGGCGGCTTGGGACGTCTCGCCGCCTGTTTCCTCGATTCGTTAGCCACACTCGATTATCCGGCCATCGGGTACGGCATTCATTACGAGTTCGGTCTTTTTCGCCAGGAGTTCAATAACGGTCACCAGATCGAATTACCAGATGACTGGATGAGGTACGGCACGCCGTGGGAAATCGTACGGCCCGAATATACTCAAACTGTCCATTTGTATGGGCATGTCGAAAATATTTTCGACGACAAGGGGAACTATGTTCCGCATTGGGTGGATACACAGAAGATTATCGGTATTCCCTATGATATTCCGATTCCCGGTTATGGAACGAACACGGTGAATTTTCTCCGCCTGTGGGAATCACGGCCTTCGGAAAAGATCAATTTGGAGGCCTTTAATCGCGGTGGTTACAGCGAAGCGTTGTCCGAGAAAACCCGAAGCGAAACGGTTTCCAAGGTTCTTTACCCCAATGACAAGACCGAGGCGGGCAAGGAATTGCGCCTCGTGCAGCAATACTTTTTTGTCTCGTGTTCCCTGCGAGACATCATTCGCCGCTTTCATCGGATGCCTCGTCACTGGAGCGATTTTCCGGAGAAGGTGGCCGTTCAACTCAACGATACCCATCCCTCGGTGGCGATCCTGGAGTTGTTGCGCATTCTTCACGATGAAGAGGAACTTTCTTGGGATGCAGCATGGGAGATTGTCACCAAGACTTTTGCCTACACCAACCATACGTTGCTGCCGGAAGCGCTGGAAAAATGGAGCGTTCCGCTTTTCCAAAAAGTTCTGCCGCGTCACATGCAGCTGATTTTCGAAATCAACAAGCGGTTGCTCGAAACAGTGGAGGCCTGCTGGCCGGGCGATGCGGAGAAGAAACGGACCATGTCGCTGATTGAAGAAGGCGGCGTGCAGATGGTTCGCATGGCCAATCTCGCAGTAGTGGGCAGTCACTCGGTTAACGGCGTTGCGGCTCTCCACACCGAATTGCTCAAGAAACATTTGTTCTCTGATTTCAACGCATTTTATGTCGGCCGGTTCAACAACAAGACCAACGGAATCACTCCTCGCCGCTGGCTTCTCGCTGCCAATCCGCGCTTGTCCGACCTGATCCATGGGAAGATCGGCGATGGATGGGTGAAGAACCTCGATGAACTTCGGCGGTTGGAGCAATGGGTTGACGATCCCGCTTTCCAGCAGGATTTCATGGCAGTGAAACATGCGAATAAAATCGATCTCGCCGCCATCATCCAGAAGGAATGCGGCGTAACAGTTAATCCTACCGCGCTGTTCGACGTGCAGATCAAGCGACTGCATGAGTACAAGCGTCAGCACCTGAATCTGCTCCATATTCTCGCGCTCTACCGGCGCATTTTACAAAATCCCGATCTCGATGTGCAACCGCGCGTCTTTATTTTCGCGGCCAAGGCCGCTCCCGGTTACGACTTGGCCAAGTGCATCATCAAAGCAATCAACGCGGTCGGGGCAAAGATCAACAACGATCCGCGCGTCGGCGATAAACTAAAAGTCGTTTTCCTACCCAATTATCGCGTCTCTTTGGCGCAGCGTATCATTCCAGCGGCAGATGTCTCCGAGCAAATTTCGACCGCGGGCAAAGAAGCCTCCGGCACCGGCAACATGAAACTTGCACTCAATGGAGCCCTCACTGTCGGCACGCTCGATGGCGCCAACGTCGAGATCCTCGAGGAAGTGGGGTCCGATAATATTTTCATCTTTGGATTGACGGTGGATCAGGTTGAGGCCCTTTGGGCTCGAGGCTATCGTCCCCACGATTACTATCTCGCCGACGAAGAACTGCGGGCCGTCGTCGATTGGGTCGGCTCGAATTACTTCACTCCCGACGAGCCCGGCGTTTTAAGTCAACTTCGGCACAGTCTGCTCGACGGTGGCGATCCCTACTTATGTCTGGCCGATTTCCGATCCTACAGCGATGCACAGGCAAGAATCGATGCAGCTTATCGCAATCAGGCACACTGGGCGCGCATGGCGATCCTAAATACCGCGCGCGTCGGCAAGTTTTCCAGCGACCGGACGATTCACGAATATGCGCGGGAAATATGGAATCTCCCACAAGTTCCGGTGTTGTAGAAATTATTCCTTCGGCGGTGGTGGTCCCGGTGGCTTGAGTTGATCGAGTTTTTTCTGCTGATCGGCATCAAGAATCGGATTAATCTTTGCCTTCGTGTCTTCCATCAGCTTTTGCATCTGAGCAACTTGCTGCTCAATGATGGGACGCAGTTTGGTTTTCTGATCGTCGGTCAAGGAAAGCTGATTCACGAGATGGTCGGTCATTCTATCCGCCATTTCAGTTGGGCTGGGCGCTCCGCCCATAGCCATCATTCCCCTTCCGGGGCCACCCATGGGAGGAGTTCCGGAGCCCGGACCAAAGCCCTCTTTGCCGGATGACACCATGCCCATCGAATCCATCACGGGACAGCTCCCATCTTGGCACATATCCATATCCTGCTGTTTCCAACCCCGGTTCATGCCAAATTTGTGGAAGTGCCGACCAAATCCCCTATCCATGGCATGGAAATGACCGCCACGACCTCCGTAATCTTCAAACCGAGCCCCTCGATGGTGAAGATGACAAAGAAAGCCGATAAACAAAATGGCCAGAATCAATGCATTCAAACCCAGACTGACAAAGACCAAGGTCCGCAAACGGCATGAGGGGTTATTATTTAGAACAACAGTTTTTTCAGGAGGTGTGGGAGTAGTTTCGTTCATAAAGCGGTATGGTTGAATGTAGAGAGCTGATTTTGCATGAAGCACTCCTATAAGAATGTGACCCCACGACGAGGAATTAGTTACAACTTTCATAAAATCCGCATTGCGCCGGAGCGCAGAGACGCGAAAGTAGCAGGATGTCCGTTGAGTATGTCTTGAAGAAAACGTCGACGCCTTCCGGGGCACAGATCGATTACCGTGCCTCGCTCAACGACGAACAATACGAGGCGGTGACGGCTAAGCCAGGACCGATTTTGGTCATTGCGGGCGCGGGCAGCGGCAAGACACGAACATTGACCTACCGCGTCGCCTACCTGATTGAAAACGGCGTCGAGCCCGAGAATATTCTGCTACTCACCTTCACGAATAAAGCTTCACGCGAAATGTTGGAACGTGTTGGCAATCTGCTGCCTCAGGACATCTCACGTATCTGGGGCGGGACATTTCATTCCGTGGCAAATCGTCTCTTGCGTCGCCACGCGAATGCGCTCGGATTCAGCAGCGATTTCACAATTCTCGATCGCGATGACGCAGCCGATCTCGCCATCGCTGCCCTAAAAGCAACGGGGCTCGACCCGAAGGACAAGTCGTTGCCGAAGGGTGCGGTTCTTCTCGATATTTTCGGGCTGGCAGCCAACACGGAAAAATCGATCTCCACCGTGGTCGCGGAAAATTATCCCTACTTCACCGGGATCATTGAACAGCTCCAATCGATCCATCGCATCTTTCGTGACCGCAAGCGCGCTGACAATGTGATGGATTACGACGATCTGCTCGTTTATGCGCTAAAGCTGCTTAAAGATAACGAGGAAATTCGCCGTTTTTATCAAGAGCAATTTCAACATGTGCTGGTTGATGAGTATCAGGACACGAACAAAATTCAGTCCGATTTCATCGACACTCTCGCAGCGTTTCACCATCAAGTCATGGCGGTGGGAGACGATGCGCAAAGCATCTATTCGTGGCGCGGTGCGAATTTCGAAAATGTGCTGACTTTCCCGCAGCGCTTTCCCGGCACGCGAGAAATTCGCATTGAGACAAATTACCGCAGCACACCGGAAATTCTGATCCTTGCGAATTATTCCATCGCGGCGAATACGCGACAGTTCCCAAAAAATCTTCACTCGGTGCGACCGGCCGAGAAATTCTCCAAGCCCGCATTGATTTGTTTACAGGATGCGAATCAACAGGCCGCTTTTATCTGTCAGCGTATCGAGGAATTAAGCGAAGAGGGAATCGAGTTGGATGAAATCGCGATTCTTTACCGGGCTCATTTTCATTCGATGGAAGTGCAGATGGAAATGACGCGGCGGCAAATGCCGTTCGAGTTATTGAGCGGACTCCGCTTTTTCGAGCAGGCCCATGTCAAAGATGTGGCGTCATTTCTTAAATTCGCGCTGAATCCGAAAGACGAACTCGCCTTCAAACGTATCGCCTCGCTCATGCCCGGCGTGGGTGAACGCACCGCGGAAAAGTTATTTGCGAAAATGATGGCAGGAACGGAATTCGCCGCGCTTGAACCACCAACCAAGGCCGTTACACCCTGGAAACAATGGGTGGCAACCCAAGCGCAGATTTCAGCACCCGAATTGCGCGGACGCGCTTCGGAGCAGATTCAGGTCGTGATCGATGCAATCTATGAAGATTACATGAAGACCAAGTTTCCGAACTTCCAATCACGGCTGGAAGATCTCGGGCAGTTGCGCGCCTTTGCGCAAAACTTCGAGCGAACGGAGGATTTTCTCGCCCAGCTTGCCTTGATGACCAACGTCGATGGTGGTCCGAAAACCGAGGGTCCCTTCAGTGGTCAACCCTGCGTGCGACTGAGCACGGTGCACCAGGCCAAAGGCCTCGAATGGAAAGTGGTCTTCGTGATCATGCTTTGCGACGGACTCTTTCCCGCCGGACGCTCCATGGAAACGCTGGAAGGCGAGGAAGAGGAGCGACGGCTTTTTTACGTGGCCGTCACACGAGCCTGCGATGAACTTTACCTGACCTATCCGGTCACTCGCGCGAGTGCTTCGTTTGAGGATCGCTGGCAGGAGCCTTCGCGTTTCATCCGCGATTTTCCGCGCGGCATGGTTAATGAATGGAAAATCAAGGCCGCTCCACCCGCGTGGAGCTGACGAATTGATCAATCGATCACAATAGGTATTACACAGACGACGGCTGCAAATGGCCAAGGCTGGGTTGCTTGCGATGCAATGAGAGAGAACTTTTCCAGGCAAGAAACGGCTTCTCCATAAAGTGCCAGGAAAGCGATGCCATGATAAGAGTCAGGGAGACAAGGATCGCCAACCGGATCAACGCATAATGATTTTCGCTCAGGCCGAAAGATAGCAACAAGGGGGAAATGAGGATGATCACAAAAACGTGATAAACGTAGATGCCGTAACTGATTCGCCCCAGATAAACCAACGGCTTCCAACTAAGCATGCGGCTGTAGCGATTCTTGATTCCACTCAGAGAAACGATCAGCAGCCACGCCAGGAAAATCGCATCGACCGTTTCGGTAAAACCAAGCCAGATGTTACCTTCGGGAAGAGTCATCAGTGCGCGCCCGAGGAAAAAACAGGAAAATGCGATGAGTGTCATTGCGGAAAGAACAACATGAGGCAGAGATTTTATTTTTTCCAAAAAGAAAGACTGTCCCAAATAAGCGACCAAGGCGCCGGTCGCAAACGAATCAAAGCAGCCCAGCAATGTAACCCAGCGTATGATCGTGGAAGTGTTGGTAGAAATGCAATAAATGCGAAAGCCGAGACCGAAGAAAATGAAAATCACCATGGCCAGAACAAATGATCTCTTTGGCAACGCGAGCACCACCAAGGGCCAGAGAATATAAAATTGTTCCTGTACAGCCAGCGACCAGAAATGGGAAATCGCATTGGGCCAGTAGCCGAGATAGACGATGTAATGATTGGCCTGAAAAGTAGCGAGCCACAAAAAATTTGACCGTATTTCCTGAACACCAAGAAGAGCGCCTACAATTAACGCCAGGTAAAACGGCGGCCCGATTCGCAAAAGACGACTCAAATAAAATCGCCCCAGATGTTCCATGAGACCATCCGCGTTCTCAATCAACTCGTCTTTCATTCGCCAGAGCGAAAGCGTGATGAAATAACCCGTAAGAACGAAAAAAAATCTTACGCTGAGCGGTCCAAAGCGAAGCATCGACGGCATCGTCACGCCCAAGTGCTCCATCAATACACCCATGATGGCGAGCGCACGAAGACCATCGAGGTGGGGTTGATAGGGTGATTTAATTCTGGAACGTTCGAAAGAACCCACTCGATGTCCCGCTGCTGAAATTGCCGGGGAAAGAACTGCTGACGACATAGTTGGCAAATAAGCAGGTCGCATTCCGTCTTTTGGAAAGAAAGATGGAAGTGCTGGTAAAGTATCGACTAATCCAAAAATTAATTGATACGAATAACGATCTTTCCGAAATGTTGGGCTGACTCCAAATAACGCAAGGCTTCGGGACTGTCATCGAAACCAAAGACACGATCGATAACCGGTTCCAATTTATGTTGGGTAATGGCATGATTCATGGCAGCAAACATTGCACGCGAACCCACATAAATACCCCGAATTGTAACGGCCTTATGAAGAATATGAGCCGTCTCCACATCCCCGGCAATGCCCGACAACACCCCGATGAGGCTGACGTGGCCACAATGGCACGTGGCTCGAAGTGTCTTCGACAAAGTTCCCGCACCTCCCACTTCGAGCGTCAAGTCGACACCACGACCGCCGGTGATTTCGTGCACACGCTTTTCCCAATCGGGCCGTGAGCGATAATTGATCGTGTAATCGGCACCCATCGCCCGAGCGCGATCGAGTTTTTCATCGCTGCTGGAAGTAATGATGACTGTAGCTCCGACCAGTTTTGAGAACTGGAGTCCAAAAAGCGATACACCGCCGGTGCCTTGAAGCAAAAGCGTCTGGCCTGGTTGCAAATTGCCCGAAACAAAGAGACCATTCCATGCCGTGACCGCCGCACAGGGAAGCGTGGCAGCTTCCTCATAATTGAGATGATCCGGCATGGGTAACAAAGCTTCCGCGCGGATAACAACCAACTCACTCAGCATGCCATCGACATCTCCGCCCAGCGCGCTTGATCCCTTCGCCGGAGTAAGTTCGCCCTCAATCCAACCAGGCATAAAAGGAATGACCACGCGATGACCCGGTTGCCAGTTATTAACTTCCGTGCCGACTTCAATCACATCACCGGCGCCATCGGAGAGCGGGACGTGAGGAAGTTTCATCCGCGGGTTATATTTTCCCTGCACCACCAGTAGATCGCGGTAGTTAAGCGAGACGGCGCGAACGCGAACCAAAACTTCATCTGGACCCGGATGAGGGGTCGGCCTTTCGGCGGCTTTCAGATTATCAAGGCCGAAGGAATCGCGGATCTCGAAAAGTTTCATGAAAGAAAGATTAGGTCGATTTCCGTGTGGAACAACAGACCGAACTGATCGACAAGGTAGGGATAACCAATCAGTATGAGTAAACGCGATGCTGACCGACGGCTTCCTTTTTAATCACTCGATTTCTTTTTTCCCGGAATTTGACCGACGCAAGCCGCGGCTTTATCCTCCCGATGTGTCACCAAAGACCCGCCGTTCCGTCACTGTCAGCCTTGAAATTGTCGAGGCGGCGAAGCAACGCGGCTTGAGCCTGGGCGATTACATCCTTCAACTGCACCACAATCAGCGTTCTGCGCGCGTGGCCTATGTAGCGAGCATTTTTCGCGGTTTTGCACTTTTGGAAATGGCCCGTGTGCCGGTCGATCCTGCCTATTACGAATTGGTCGACGGTTGCATGAGCGAAGATGAGAGTCGTGAATTTCGCATCCTCGCCTCAAGCGCGAAGATAATGCGCTCACTCGTGCTGCGGCTCGTCTGCTCGGCGCCGATACGCGCCGCTCGGCAGTTCAGGCGCTTTTGCTCGCAGCTTCGCGTTCCCAAGTTTTGCATGAGGGCTTCATCGAAGCAGCGCGCTTGCTCGAAGCCACCTACTACCGCTAATACGGAAGCCGCATGACCGCTTCCCCTTCGTTGCAAAAAACAGCGCTCTTTGCGGCGCACCAAAAACTGGGCGCGCGCCTGGTTGAATTCGGTGGGTGGGAAATGCCGGTGCAATACGGCGGCATTGTCGAGGAGCACAAAGCGGTGCGCGAGGCAGCAGGCGTTTTTGATATTTCCCACATGGGTGAATTTTTTGTCTGCGGAGCCGGTGCGCTCGATTTCCTCAACGGCCTGCTGACGAACGATGTCGCAAAACTGGCCAACGGCCAGGGACAGTACACACTGATGCTGAATGAGCAGGGCGGCGTGGTCGACGACCTGATCATTTACCGGTTGGCCGAGGATAAATATTTTCTCGTGGTCAATGCGTCGAAGATCGATGAAGACCGTGCCTGGGTACAAAAAAAGATTCCGGCAGACGTAAATTTTGCCGACAAGAGCGATGTCTATAGTGCGCTTGCCCTGCAAGGCCCGAAGGCACTCGAAATCGCCCGGGCCTTTTTTGGCGCAGGCTGGCCGGAACCGAAGCGCAACGAAATCACGATCTCATCCTGGAACTGTCAGGAGATACTCACTGCCCGAACCGGTTACACCGGCGAGGATGGGGTGGAACTTTTTTTTGCCAACGAAGTCGCGGAAAATTTCCTATTTGCGTTGCTTGAAGCAGGAAAGCCTTTTGGACTGAAACCATGCGGCCTCGGCGCGCGCGATACGCTTCGCCTGGAAGCCTGTCTGCCGCTTAACGGCAACGATCTCTCTGCAAAACGGACCCCGCTTGAGGCTGGCCTGGGTATATTTGTGTCGTTGACCAAATCGGCATCTTTTCCTGGCAAAGATGTTCTCCTGCATCAGAAAAGCGAAGGCGTGAAAGAAAAACTGATCGCCTTTCGTCCGAAAGAAAAAGGGCCGCCGCCGCGTCCCCATTATCCTTTATTTCAAGGCACGACGCAGGTGGGTGAAGTAACTAGCGGAGCGCCGTCGCCCACACTCGGCCATGGTATTGGCCTGGCCTACGTGCGGGTCGATTGCGCCAAGCCGGGCACTCTGCTTGAGTTCGAGGTGCGCGGGGTGCGTGTCCCGGTGGAAGTGGTTAAAAAGCCCTTTTACAAACGCCCCATCTCAGCCAGCATTTGATCCTTCCCCATGAGCAATATTCCCGAACAACTTCGTTATGCCGCTTCTCACGAATGGATCAAAGTGGAAGGCGATACTGGCACGGTCGTCATCACCGATCACGCCCAGCATGAACTCAGCGATGTCGTTTATGTGGATATACCCAAGCTCGGGGCGCAAATTGCTGCGGGCGCGGTTGCGGCAGTCATCGAATCGGTCAAGGCGGCTTCCGATATTTATTCACCCGTCAGTGGAGAAGTTATCGCGATCAATAATGAGCTGATCACCCAGCCGCAACTGGTGAATGGCGATCCCTACGGCGCATGGCTCTTTCGCGTCAAACTTTCCAATCCCGCTGAAGTCACCGCATTAAAAGATGCCTCCGGGTATAAAGAACAAATTGGCGGTTAGTAGTTTAGCCTAATTAATCGCGCTCATGGGATAACCCCATCTTATAGTACCGGGCAGAGCCTTGTTTCCGAGCCTGGAGCACGATAAGATAAGGTCGATGTCGACCATTTCAGTCCCGCTGGCGACGCTTAGCCCGATTTATCGCCGCCGGGAGATGTTCCAGTCCCATTCCCCTAGCCGCAAAAAGGGACGGCTCATCCTATGGCTGGGGGGTGCCGTGGTCACGGCTGGTCTTTATTTGGGTGTACCGGCCTTTTGGAACTGGAAACATTTTGTTTCATCGAGTGGCGGACGCTACTTCGTGCAAAAAGTGATGATTCCCGTACCCATTTTCCAGCAGAACGATCCGCGCTGGAATTTCGATTTGCTCGGGCCGACCATCGATACGATGGGGCAGGCGGGTTGTGCGGTCACCTCGGTGGCGATGGTGCTTTCGGCCTATGGCGTCGACACCGATCCACAGCGATTGAATCAGTATCTGACTTTGCATAACGGCTACACCGGTGAAGGCTGGGTCTATTGGGAGAAAGCGGCGGAAATCGCCACCGGCGGCCAAGTCGAAAAGGCCTACGAAGATCCGCCCTCCTATGCGTTGATCGATCAAAATCTGCTGGCGGGTAACCCGGTGATTGTCCGGCTGACTCTGCGAAGTGGTCACACCCATTTTGTCGTGATCGTGGGTAAGGCGGGCTGGGATTACTTGATCCAGGACCCGGCACGAGGAGCGGCCTGGGGCGTCTATCCGCTCAAGGTATTGACCGATCACATCGAGGCGCTTCGCTTTTACCGGATTGTTCCCGCTCACCCAACAGTTTCCTCGACGCTCACCGCTGCCGCTCCGGTTCCATAAAATCGCCAAGATTGCCACTTACCTCTTAAACAAGTACTATGTCTCCTCCTATGACCGTTATGCCCAATGGGTTGAGTTTGACCCCGGACACAAACGGCGTCGCGCGCACCGACGCCGCCTCCGCCGAAAACGGCGCCCAACTTGATGCGCTTTACGCGCAATGGAAACACGATCCGGCCAGCGTGGATGCCCAGTGGAATGCCTTTTTCACCGGATTCGAACTCGGTTATCAACAGCCACCGAAGCGCGCAACCGAAACAGCCCGGGCAGGTGCTTCGACTGACAAATCATCCCCGGAACGGCCCCACCAATCACGAGTCGATGCCCTGGTGAGTGCCTACCGCCGACTCGGCCATCAGCAAGCGAAACTTGATCCACTCAATCTCATCAAGCGAACGACCCCGGAACTGAATCTCGATTACATGCAACTGACCGAGACCGATCTCGACCATGAGTTTGAAATTTATTGGGCGGGTCAACGTTCCAAGATGACGCTGCGAACGATCATCGATTTGCTTCGCGAAACCTATTGCGGCCATGTCGGCATCGAGTACATGCACATCGAGAATTACACGATCCGGCGCTGGCTCCGCGACCGGATCGAAGAGGGCCGCCTGCGTAACGACACCCTGGCCAACGTGGAGAAAAAGCGGGTGCTCGCCCACTTGCTGGAAGGCGAGCTTTTCGAGAAATTCCTGCACACCCGCTACGTCGGCCAGAAACGGTTCTCGATGGAAGGCGCTGAAACCGTCATCCCGATGCTCGACAAGATCGTGGAGGAATGTCCGCGTCTAGGCGTGGAGCAGATCGTCATGGGCATGGCCCACCGGGGACGACTCAATGTCCTGGCGAATATCCTGGGTAAGGATTACGAGTTTGTTTTCAACGAATTTGCGGAAAATTACGTACCCGGTTCCGAGCTCGGCGATGGCGACGTGAAATATCACCTCGGCTACGAATCGATTGTCACCACCAGCGGCGGAGCGAAAATCGGCATTAGTCTCGCGCCCAACCCAAGCCATCTCGAGGCGGTCAATCCGGTGGTGGAGGGCAAGGCGCGCGCCTGGCAACGCCGACTCAACGATACCGCCGAACGGCGCAAGGTCCTCCCTGTTCTCATCCACGGCGATGCCTCGTTCAGCGGTCAGGGCATCGTGGCCGAGACGCTGAATCTCTCCCAGCTCGAGGGTTATCGCACCGGCGGCACCATTCATATCATCATCAACAACCAAATCGGGTTCACCACGTCGCCGGTGGACGGCTCTTCGAGCCAATATTGTACCTCGGTTGCCAAGATGCTCGGATCGCCCATTTTTCACGTCAATGGCGACGACCCGATCGCCGCCGTCACGACGATGCAGCTCGCCTTTGAGTTCCGGCAGCAATTCCAGAAGGATGTCGTGGTCGACATGTATTGTTATCGCCGCCACGGTCACAATGAAGGCGACGAACCGCGCTTCACTCAGCCGCTGATGTACTCGGCCATCGAGGATCACCCGCCCATCAGCGATATTTTCTTCGGTCATCTCGTGAAATTGGGCGACATCACCCCGGACGAAGTGCGGGCTTTCCAGACCAAGTTTGAAGAGAGACTCAATAACGCCTTGCAGAAATCGAAAGTGGCCACCAAGACCTTTATGCCGGCCCTGCGCAAATCGATGGCCTGCCCGACCTTGCTCGATTCGTTCGAGAGCTCGGTGCCGATGGAAAAACTGCGCGAGATCGGAGCGGCCATCACGAAGGAACCGGAAAAAATCGAGCTTAATCCGAAGATCAAACGCTGGCTGCAAAGTCGTCACGACATGATAGAAGGGAAGGCTCCGCTCGATTGGAGCACTGCCGAAGCGCTGGCCTTGGGAAGCCTGCTCGAAAGCGGTTACCCGGTGCGTCTCTCGGGCCAGGATAGCCGCCGCGGTACTTTCACCCAACGCCATTCGGTGCTCTACGATGTGAAGACCCGCGAACGCTACACGCCTCTCAACAATATCAAGCCGGGCCAGGCCAAGTTCTGTGTTTATAACAGTCCCCTCTCCGAATATGCCGTGCTCGGATTCGATTTCGGTTATTCGCTCGACTTCCCCGACATGCTCGTGCTTTGGGAAGCGCAATTCGGCGATTTCGCCAACGGCGCACAAATTATCATCGACCAGTACATCGCCTGCTCGGAAACGAAATGGGGTGAAGTCTCAAACATCACGCTGCTTCTGCCCCACGGCTATCACGGCCAGGGACCGGAACATTCGAGTGCGCGGCTGGAGCGTTATTTACAGGCGTGCGCTGAGGACAATATCCAGGTCGCCAATCCCTCCACGCCTGCAAGTTATTTTCATATCCTACGTCGCCAGGCGCTGCGCAAGATCAAGAAGCCCCTCATTATCATGACGCCCAAGGGCATGTTGCGCGATCCGCGCTGCACCTCGCCCGTCGATGATCTGGCAAAGGGAATCTTCGAGGAAATTTTACCCGATACGACCGCGCCGAAAGAAGCGAAGAGAGTCATCTTTTGCAGCGGCAAGATCTATTTTGATCTCGTCGATCATCTCAAGACTGGAAAAATCGAAGACACCGCGATCATTCGCATCGAACAACTCTATCCGCTGCACGAGAAAAAGCTTCAGGACGCCACGGCGCGTTATGCCAAGCTGGAAAAAATCGTCTGGTGCCAGGAAGAATCGGCCAACATGGGTGCATGGAATTTCATCGAACCGCGTCTGCGCAAATTGTTCGGTCGGGACATCGCCTACGCAGGCCGTGATGCCTCCGCCAGCACGGCCACCGGCGCCACCGCCATCCACGAACTCGAACAGCGCGAACTCATTAATCAGGCGTTCACCCTCTGATCTTTAATTCCAAATCCCCTATGCCCATCGAAGTAAAAGTCCCCTCCGTCGGTGAATCGATCACGTCCGGTATCCTCGGCGTCTGGAACAAACCGGACGGCAGTTACGTCAAGGCCGGTGAACCTATTTTTGAAATTGAGACCGACAAGGTGACATCTGAAATTGTCGCTGAAAGCGCAGGACAACTGAAGCACCTGGTGAAAGCGGGCGACACGGTCAAGATCGGCCAGGTCGTGGCCAGCATCGATGAGAAAGCCAAGGCACCAGCCGGCCCTGCGGATGGCAGCAAATCTGCGGAACCGAAAAAAGAGACGGCTAACGGTACCGTTGAGAAAACCTCCCGACTGGAAGCTTCGGCGCCCGTCGCAGCTGCTGCCGGTCGCGGTAAAAATGCGGATGATCTTTCACCCGCCGTTCGTTACCAGGTGGAAGAGAAAGGCATCGACCCGGCTTCGATCAAGGGCACCGGCAAGGATGGCCGCATTCTCAAGGGCGATGTTTTGGCCCAATCTTCTTCCGCAGAGGATAAAAAGACAACCGCCTCAACGCTTCAGCCCAAGGGCGAACGAACCTCGCGCCGAAAAATGTCGCCCCTGCGCCAGAAGATCGCTGCGCGACTTCTCAGCGCCCAGCAGGAAACAGCTCATCTCACCACTTTCAACGAAATCGATCTCACCAACATCATCGCGTTGCGAACGAAGTTCCAGGATCGTTTCGTCAAGAAGCACGAAATCAAACTCGGCTTCATGTCATTCTTCGTCAAGGCAGTGGTGCATGCGCTCCAGACCATTCCCGCGGTCAATGCTCGAATCGACGGCGACGAAGTCATCCAGAATCATTTCTACGACATCGGTGTGGCTATTTCGACCGAGAAGGGGTTGCTCGTCCCTGTCCTTCGCGAGGCCGACAAGCTCTCTTTTGCCGAAGTCGAAAAAGCCATTGCCGGTTACGCGAAAAAAGCGCGCGATGGAAAAATCACCCTGAATGACCTCGAAGGCGGCGTTTTCACCATCACGAACGGCGGCGTCTTCGGTTCGCTTCTCTCCACGCCGATTCTCAATCCTCCCCAATGCGGCATCCTCGGCATGCACACGATCCAGGATCGACCCGTGGCGATCAGCGGCCGGGTCGAAATCCGGCCCATGATGTATCTCGCCCTTACTTACGATCATCGTCTGGTCGACGGCAAGGAAGCGGTCACGTTCCTGAGCACGGTGAAGGAAGTGGCGGAGAATCCGGCGGCGGTGTTGCTGG
>Ga0207048_10083_pt1 | contig 29492 bp, 29 predicted proteins | sample Alteio_BWMinCont_65_FD_153301 | JGI IMG/M metagenome (GOLD analysis project Ga0207048, IMG submission 153301) | Enriched cells from forest soil in Barre Woods Harvard Forest LTER site, Petersham, Massachusetts, United States -... | ecosystem: Environmental > Terrestrial > Soil > Temperate forest >...
GAATAAACAGCTTGGCATAGATCGCACCGCCCGTACCGCCGATCAGGGGTTCCAGGATTTTATTGAGCATTCCGATTCCTAATGCCGAGACCACGACGCCGGCGAGCTTGCCCACGCCGCCGACCACCACGACCATGAACGAATCCACGATATAGGTGCTCCCCACCTCGGGATCCACATTCCCGATGAGGCTCAGGGCGCACCCTGCTAATCCGGCAAGACCCGCCCCGAAAGCAAATGTCCAACTATCCACCTTGCGCGTGGAAACACCCAGGCACGCGCTCATATCGCGGTTTTGCGTGACGGCACGTATCCTTAATCCCCATCGTGTTCGGAACAGAAGCAGATAAACAGCGAATAAACCGACGGCACTCAGAATAATAATAAATATCCGGTTAAATGGCAATACTAAACCAACCATGGCCTGTACACCACCGCGCATCCAATTCGGGGCATTGACACTTGTGAGATCGCCGAAATACCAACGGGCGGCCTGCTGAAGGATCAGGCTGATGCCCCAGGTCGCAAGGAGCGTTTCCAGGGGTCTTCCGTATAAGAACCGGATTACGCTCTTCTCGAGGGCTAAACCGACAAGGCCGGTGACGATAAACGATGCGGGAAGTGCAGCAATAAAATAGAAGTCATGATTTGCGGGTGAAATGTATTGTGTAAACAGCCCCTGCAACACAAAGGCTGTATAAGCCCCGATCATCATCATCTCTCCATGAGCCATGTTGATGACGCCCATAAGCCCGAATATAATGGCCAGCCCCAGACCCATCAGCAGTAGGATTGAACCCAGGCTCAGACCGCTGAAGGCGGTGCCTATAAATCCCGCGATCTGCTGATAACTTACGATTCTCTGAACCGAAGATTGGATCGCATTACGCACGGATTCATCCGGCTCTCCATCTTTAGACAAGAGAGACTTTAGGCGGGGAAGCGACTCCAGGCCCTTGATGTCTCCGAGGTTTAAAGCCGCCTGCCGCCGTATGACGGGGTCCGGATAGGCCAGGCGAATCTGGTTGATGGCCTCTTCCATGGCATGCTTTGCCCATCGATCGGTCTCCTTTGTTAAGGCCTGTTCAAGTATCGGCAATGCCGAAAGATCTCCACTGTTACCGATCTTGGTTGCCGCCGAGGTGCGGGTTTGTGCAGATCGGTCAAACAATTTAAGCCGTTCCAAAGCGGACCGCAACAAGCGGCGACCTATGTCTGTTTTAACAGAAACCATATCCAAGTCGTTATCTATATCAACCTCTTGATCAGTCTCCTTATTCAGGGTTTCCCCCGTCAGGGGATACAACAGAAGTATTTTTTCCTGGCCGGTTTGATCTTGAACCTTTTTCAGAATGACGACTTTCGCACCGCCGCTTGCGTTTTTCCAGATATAAAGAGATCCATCGTTGAGGGCATCGAGAAGCGGGAAGGCAGACGGGTCCACCATCTCATTAAGGGCTTTCAAGCCGTCTTCCTGTATGACCGGGTCAGTGCTCGCGATGCTCTGAAGGTAAGACGACAACCCCTGCCCTTTGCCCGGCACAACCGGCTCTTCGGAGCCGGCCGGCCGGACGTAGGCGGTCAGAGGAAGCAGAAAGACAACCACAAATGCAATAGCTTTCCAACCAACATTCACAAAACTCAACCGTTCATTGTATACCTCTAAAGACATTGATCATCACCATGTGTGTCTCAACCTGAATGCCCAAGCGAATGTAATGGCCGCCCTGAATTTTGAGATGGTGCCATCTTCTTCCGCTTACATAGAAGCAATGGGTTTGGCCTCCGGGTCAAGGTATATTCTTTCTTGACCTTTCATATCATAGGACCCTTTCCCGCCCTTGCCCCAATCACAACCGCGCCCGGGATACGTATACTCGCTCCACGGCTCCGGAGTCACCAGGCCCTTTGATTTCCAGATGATCTCAAACTGCCCGTTCGCCAAGATACGAGCGATGTAAACAGGTTTTGCCGTGTGGTGATTTCTGGGATCGACAAGAATTTTCCCGGCCGGGGTGAAGACCTCAAGTCCCGGAAGAGCACTGAGCACAGCCTCCACATCCGGCGAGCCGGCCTTTTCAGCCGCCGCCTTCCACGTATAAAGACCGACGTAACCCCAAAATATAGGATCGTCTGTCACCCGGCTGGCGGCATCAGGGAGATTATTCTTTTTTGCAAACGCCTTGAACCGTTTCACAAACTCCTTGTTTTTAGGCATATCGACCGACTCAAAGTAGTTCCACGCCGCCAGATGTCCGACAAGGGGCTTTGTATCCAGCGAGCGCAGCTCGTCCTCGGCCACGCTGAACGACATCACGGGGCACCCTTCCGCAGTAATACCCTGGTTGGAAAGTTCTTTGAAGAATGGCACATTGCTATCGCCATTAATTGTGTTGATCACCGCGGCTTTTCCACCCTCACAAAATCTTTTGACCTTGGCAACGATCGTCTGGTAATCCTGGTGATGGAAAGGGGTGTATTCCTCCGCGATGTTGTCCGGTGAAATCCCCTTCGCCAGCAACATCGCGCGAAGGATCTTGTTTGTGGTACGCGGGTAGACATAGTCCGTACCGAGCAGGTAGAACTTCGTCTTTTCGCCGCCCTCTTTGCCCAGGAAGTACTCCACTGCCGGAATCGCCTGCTGGTTGGGTGACGCCCCGGTGTAGATCACGTTCCTCGAGCATTCTTCCCCTTCGTATTGAACAGGATAAAAGAGGAGGCCGTCATTTTTTTCGAAAACGGGCAGCACCGATTTTCTGCTGACGGAAGTCCAGCAACCGAAGACCACCGAGACCTTATCTTCAAGAAGGAGCTTCTTTGCCTTTTCCGCAAAGAGAGGCCAGTTGGAAGCCGGGTCCTCGACAACCGGCATAAGTTTTCTACCCAGCACGCCGCCATGCGCGTTGATTTCGGCTACCGCCATCATCATGACATCTTTAATGGATGTTTCACTGATGGCCATCGTGCCGCTGAGCGAATGCAGTATCCCTATCTTAATGGGGCTTGTGTCCTTTGCTGCCGGGGCCGGCGCCGGGGCCTGTGCCCGGGCCGACAGGTTAAAACCAAGTACGACCAGGAGCCCAATGACGGCAGCACCCAGTCCCACCAGTGCGGTTTGCTTGAAGAACTTTCTTGTAAAGAAACCCGACGCTTTACTCGTTGAAGTAGTTTCAGGCCTCTCTTGAATTCCTTTTCTCAGCTTTAACCAATGCATGGCTTAGCCTCCTATTAAATTGTTAGATCTGAAACTGAAGCCCGAATTTGATAATATTCGACCTTGGCGGGCCTCCCGGTTCGGGATTATCCCGCGAATAATTAAGCGTCATACGCGCATTGTGGCCGTCCATGATGTAACTCAGTCCAAAGTCTATACGGTTGTGTTCACCCGTGGACTTGACCCGGTTATCATATTCCTGGTAACGCGCCATCGGCTGAAGCTGGCCATGGAACTTGTCTGTACCGATCTTCAAGGGAAGCAGATAACTTCCCAGTACGAAGAATCCGCTGCCTTCCGGGTTGTCCACCCCTACTACAGCGGGAACAGCACCTCCCAGGTCATAATGATAGTACGCGCCCTCGAGCGTAGGCACTCCAAGCTCTCCAAGATTACGCTCCATGAGGAAGTCAATATTCCATCCATTGAAGTCGGCAAAATTGGTAGACGACGTCCCAGCTCCATCCGACTGGTGCATACCGGACAGAGCGATGGCGAGTACGTTCTTCGACCCGTAATAAGTGCTGCTGTTGTAATAACCGGGCTCCGGATCCCATAGATTGAGGACCAGCCGGCCTGCATAGAGAAGGCTATCCTTCTGGTTGGGAGTAGTCGGGCCGCAGGTCAATGATGAGCCTGGAGGACAATGTCCCTTGCCTTCAAACGCTCCGAACTGGTACTTGAACATACCGCCCTTGACCTGGCCCCAGATCGCAGCGCCATCGTCACGGCCGGCAAAAATGTTCGGATACATCTGAACAAACGGGAAGTCCCAAGCGTTCAGGTAAAAGGGCCCGGACAGGTTTGAACGGTCGCTCGGCGGAAGAAAACGGCCGAACCAGACATTGACATAATCGTTGAAACCGAACTTCGCGACACCGTCGAGTATCCGAATACTCGACGACGTTTCAGTCCCTGCTCCCGGCGTGCGCTGGTACTCTGTGTTGAACTCGAAGGTCACGAGCTCAAGCGGCTGCGCGTTTAGGTACAACCGCAGGTCATCGACGGCAAAATCTTGCGACCAGCTTTTCCCGTTCGGAGCGCCGTACTGAAACATGTCAAAGCTTGTCCGCAGGCCCGCGCCAAGGCTCACCCAACGGACGTCATCGATCTTGATCGTTCCGCCCGCATGAGCGACCGACGGACCCATTGTCGGAAAGGGGAGTTGTAATGCGAGAAATAGTGACAAAACGAATACAAACACAATCCGGCATCGAGTCATTTTTCGTTTTCTCCTTTCTTTGGGATGGGTAGTTAGCGCTATAGTCCCTGCGTATATTTCAGCGCTGTAAAATATCCGCAATACAGGAAAGTTGACGTGTATGCATCACATCGGAGACCTCCCAAAATAAAAGTCCTCTGGCAGACCATTCCATCATGGAATTACCAGAGGACACCTTTGTCCAAAATAAAAACGCCTTCTCGGGCGCTAATCGCCGGAGAAGACGTCATCGTCTTCGACACTACGTTGTGCTGGCTGCTTTATAACATGGCATGACAGGCTTGTCAAGATTTTTTTACATAGATCCGGACCGCAAATATGCTCCAAATCATTTCAATCGTTGGATTCGTTTTCATCCGTGCGCCACGTGACCTAGTTCCTGCATTTTGTTTTCGTCAATTTTCAAATCAGCCGCGGCCGCGTTTTCTTCGAGGTGTTCGACGCTGGAAGTTCCGGGGATTGGCAGAATGACTGGAGATCGTGCAAGCAGCCATGCCAAAGCGACCTGTGATGGCGTGGCTTTCAACCGCCCTGCCACACGACGCACAGGACTGTCTCCACCAGACAGTTGACCCGCCGCCAGTGGGAACCACGGAATGAAACCCATCTTCTCTTTTTCGCAATATCGAAGAACGTCTTCCGATCCGCGGTCGGCCACGCTGTAGCGATTCTGGACGCTGACAATAGGAACAATCGTTTGCGCGTGCTGAATCTGCCGCACGGTCACCTCCGATAGACCGATGTGCTTGATCTTGCCTTCCGCCTTCAGGTCCTTGAGGGTGCCGAGTTGGTCTTCGGCCGGAACCTTCGGATCGATTCGATGCAACTGATAAAGATCAATCCGGTCCAGACGCAACCGGCGCAAGCTTCCTTCGCAGGCAGATCTCAGGTGTTCCGGCCTCCCGTTCTCGACCCATCTGTCGGGACCCGGCCGCTCGAAGCCGCCCTTTGTGGCGATTACAAGGTTTGCCGGATAGGGGTGCAGAGCCTCAGCTATGATGTCTTCACTCACGCTTGGACCGTAGGAATCTGCGGTGTCGATGAAATTAATTCCTAATTCGATGACCCGCCGCAAAACCTGGATGGCTCCAGCCCGATCTGCGGGCTCGCCCCAAATTCCATCTCCTGTGATTCGCATTGCACCGAATCCCAACCGCGTAACACGAAGATCATTTCCGATCATGAATTCGCCGGCTTTGCCGGCAAGCTCTTGTCCTTGCTGCGTTTCGGGCTTGTTGTTCCGCATATTGTTTTTCCTTCCACCGTTAAGTTGAAATTTGATCGCCGGAATCTACTGACCTGTGGTCAGCACCATGCGGAACCGGGCTTTGCCTTGCATCATTCGAGCGTAAGCATCAGCAGCCTGTTCGAGAGGAACTGTCTCGATCATAGGGCGGATATTCTCCAGGACGCTGAAGGCAAGGGCGTCCTCGGTATCAATCGCCGTGCCGGCCAGTGACCCGTAAATCGAGCGCCCTCCAAAGACAAGCGGGAACGCACTCAATTGCATCTGGTCCCCCGGTACAGCCACCACGATGAGTTTGCCGCGGGCTGCAAGACCGGACACAAGCGGCCCCATTGCACCACCACTGGGGGCTGTTGCGAGAATCGCCCTGGCCCCGTCCATACGCTGCAGCACCGCTGCGGCATCGTCGACGGCGGTATCGATGTATACGTGCGCGCCCAAATCTTTCGCAAGCTTTTCCTTCTCGCGTCCACGCCCGATTGCGACAGTATGGAATCCCAAGTGCCGCGCAAACTGGATACCAAGATGCCCGAGGCCGCCAATGCCCTGCACAGCGACCAAATCTCCGCCGCGCAAGCCGGCATTGCGAAGAGCGTTGTAGGTCGTGATACCCGCGCAGAGGAGAGGGGCGGCTTCTGCGGACTTGAGCTCATCAGGAATGGAAGCGATGCCGCGCGCTTCAGCGATCATCACTTCCGCATATCCTCCATCCACGGTTACTCCCGGTATCACGGGGTTCTGACAATTCACAATGTCTCCGCGTCTGCACGGTTCGCACACCCCGTCTTCGCCGCCGAAGAAGCCGACACCGACCCGTTGACCGATTTTCCATTTGGACACTCCGTTGCCCAAGGCTTCAATGCGGCCGACGACTTCATGCCCGGGAACGCGCGGCAGGTTCAGACCTGGGTAGATGCCGGTGATCGTGGCCGCATCGGTGTGACAGATTCCGCATGCTTCGACCCGCATTCGTACCTGGCCGGCTCCGGGCTCAGAAACTGGCCGTTCCACTACTCGAAGCGTACCGGGCGCCGATACTTCCACTGCTTTGTATGTCCCTGCCATTTGACTACGGAATTATACCGTTGACAAAGCAAAACCGGGGGCATAAAATGGTCGCATGCCTACTTTTCAAGAATTACAAGATCTTTGGCGCGCGGTGCGTCCATATTCCTGGTGGCCTGTTGTGACTTTCATTCTTGAATATATTGTTTCTCGTTTCAGTAAAAGAATAGGTCAAAAATGGAAAATAACTTTTTGGCATTATGCTACAGTTTTTCTTTTTGCTTTATTAATTCCTTTCTCATTGGCATGGATAGAAGAACATCGCAATTTTAAAAATATGGAATCAGAGAAAAATAGAATACAAAATATTGAGCCTCCTAAGTTAGTTGGTCTTCGTATGACACAAAAGATTGTACAATCTAATAATCAATCTTATCCTTATGTTAAAGAAATCATTATACAAACGGACAAGGATATACATCCAGTGAAAATGTTACTTACATTTGATGGAGAGGTCGAATTTGTAAGGGCTTTTCCTGCCGACCCGAGAGGAGTAATGCTAATTAGACCTGGGGAAGGTTTAAGCAGTGATAAAAAACAGTATTATTTTTCATGGGATGAACCACCATTTACACCTATTATGAATATTTCTGCAACTGTATATTCTAAGAAAGAAGTTTCTCCCTTGAAAGTAGAGATAATGCCGTGAATATTTAATAATTTATTACTTGACAAAGCACATTCTTTGCCCTATAATTAAGGCATAACAGGACAAAGAAAGGATGAACCAATGAAATATAAACCACCGAAGTTTTCAACATTATCCGAGATGGCAACGATAGACGTCGCTAGACTCACAGAAGATGAAGCCAGGAATATTTTAGAGGGTATCCGATGGCCAGAAGGCCCGACCTGTCCGCACTGTAACGGGACAAACGTAACGAGGCTTAACTCTGATCCAAAGAAGAGTACCCGTGACGGAGTTATTCAATGTAAAGAGTGTCGAGGACAATTTAGCGTAACAGTTGGAACCATTATGCACCGTTCTCATATTACGCTCAGGCAATGGGTTCAGGCTTTTCATTCGATGTGCTCTCACAAGAAGGGAGTTTCAGCTTTGCAGTTACAACGGAACCTCGGACTTCATTCTTACAAATCAGCGTGGCACCTTGCCCATCGTATCCGATACGCCATGAAGGAAGATCCGCTAGCAAGCGCATTAAAAGGAACTGTTGAAGTAGATGAAACTTACATCGGCGGAAAGTCGCATGGCGGAAAGCGCGGACGTGGCGCACCAAATAAAACGGTAGTTTTGGCCCTAGTTGAACGGAATGGTCGGCTAAGATCAAAACCAGTCCAGACTATCAGCGCAAAGGAATTAAAAGGCGCGATCAGGGAGAACGTAGATCAGACCTCTCAGATAATGACGGATGAGATGCTTTCATATCGTGGCATTGGTAAAGAGTTTTATGGCGGTCATAAAACGGTAGATCACAGCATAGGACAATACGCCCGAGGCAAAGACTACAACATCAATGTGAATAGCGCCGAGTCCTACTTTGCCTTGCTAAAGCGCGGTATTCATGGAACATTCCACCACGTCTCGAAGAAACACTTAGCCCGCTACTGCGATGAATTTAGCTTTAGGTGGTCTCAGAGAAAAACGACTGATGGAGAGCGAACGGTTGCAGCGATTCAAGGAAGTGAAGGAAAGCGCCTCACATATCAGCAACCTCAATGAAAAAGAACGGTCAACCAAATAAAGTTAAGCCTGGGCCGAAGCCTGTAACCATTTCTCTCTATCCTCTAACACCCGAAGAGGCATTATCGGCTTTCATGAGACTTGATCCTAAAAAAGTTAAGAAAGTTAAGCAGAAGGCCAAGGTATGAGTGTGAAAATGCTTTTTAAAAGGTATAATTCCGTTTGACTATCCTTTCTTTGAGAGTTGGATGAGTCATCACTTATCCCTTTATCCTTAATACAACCTTTCCCCTCGGATGTTTCTCTTCAAGGTAAGAGAGCGCCTCGGCCGCTTGGTCCAGAGAGAAGGTCTTTTCGATATGGACTTTAATCACATCTTGATCGACGAACCTTGCGAGTTTGGCGAGGCGGTCCGCCGTCACTTGATCCGATTGGAAGACCGCCGCGACACCGTACTGCTTCATCAATTCCTGGTTCGGCTGCTCCAGCATGGAGACGATGATTCCCCCTCTCTTGAGAACTTTGAACGATCGGGCATACGTTTCCCCTCCAACAGTGTCGAACACGGCATCGTAGTCCTTCAGCCGCTCTTCGAACTTTTCCTTCTTGTAATCAACAATCTGATCCGCGCCCAACTGCTTGACATAAGAAATCTTCGTGTCGTCGGATGTGGCCGCGACCGAGGCTCCGAGATGTTTGGCCAGTTGAATGGCGATCGAGCCGATTCCGCCCGCCCCGCCGTGAATCAGAATTTTTTGGCCCTTCTGAAGGCGAAGGTGCTCGGTCAGCGCTTGTAAGGCGCTGATTCCGACCTCCGGCAAGGCGCCGGCCTCGATATGGTCGAGCTTCTTCGGTTTTGGTGCGACATCTTTGGTGTCCGCAAGCGCGAACTCCGCAAATGAGCCGGAGCCTCCCCCGAAAATATACGCCTGCCCGAACAGCGGATCGCCTCTTTTAATTCCGGCCACAGCCGGTCCCACTTCCACCGCCAGACCGGAGAAGTCTCCTCCAAGAGTCGATGGGAAAGTGAGCCGGATAAATTCTTTCATGTACCCCGCGCGGACCTTCCAGTCGAAAGGGTTGATGCCGGCTGAGTGAACTTCAATCAAGACTTTACCTTCTGAAACGGCCGGCTTTGAGATGTCGGCCATCGCAACCGCCTCCCGGCCCCCGTATTTTTTAAGCTGAGCTGCTTTCATAATATCCCTCCTGTCAATGCTCCCGTTGCCAGCACTCTATTTTTATCGTAACCCGGTTAAAAGATTCATCGTTCGCTGGCGTCGTCCCCACGCGATGACGCCCGTGACGATTAAGAGAACGACCGCCGGCAGCGGGCTGCCGCCGATGATGAAGAGGTGCGTTGCAACCGCGCCCAGCATCACCCCCGCGAGCACCAACGCGCCCAGCCCGCTTAGCCGCGGGATCAAGAGCAGGACCACGGCCAGGACTTCCAACGATCCGGTCACGTAACGAAACCACTGGCCAAACCCGATCGCGTCAAACAGCCCGACCATCCGCGGATCGCCGGAGAGCTTAGAGAAGCCGGCCATCAGGAACATCCCGGCCGCCCCGATCTGCAAGATCCATAACCCCACGTTCATAATTTTCCCGGTCGAACCCGACCCTAACCTCGTACCCTCTGTTAATGTTTGTGACATAAGCTAACCTCCTAGTCTTAATCCATTTATTTAAGAATCGATCTCGGCCATCCGGCTGTGCTTCCTATCTCGTAAGTTTGTATGTGCCTTTGCTATTTTCGTTACGCGTTTTTCCTTCGATTTTCATGTGAACGCCCCTTTTCTCTGGAATTGTTACCTGTTACAGAATTTTACAGGCCTCATTAAATTCGAGGCGCGGGAACTTCGGAGAAAGCTTGTTGGAATCCCCATAGCCGATATTGCAGATAAAATTAGATTTCCAAGAGGTTCCCTGAAAAAAAGCGGCGTCTACCCTCGCGTTGTCAAAGCCCGACATCGGACCGCAGTCAAGCCCGAGAGAACGCGCGGCAATCATGAAATAGGCCCCTTGCAGTGTGCTGTTGCGAAACGCCGTCGATTCAATCAATGACTTATTCCCTGCAAACCAGGATCGGGCGTCGACGTGCGGGAAAAGTTTTGGCAGCTTTTCATAAAACTCCATGTCCTGCGCGATGATCGCGCTCACAGGCGCAGTCTTCGTTTTATCGACATTGCCTTTGGACATGCAAGCCAACAGCTTTTCCTTCGCCTCGTTGGATTTTATAAACACGATCCGTCCCGGAGATGTATTGGCACTGGTAGGCCCCCATTTCATGAGGTCGTAAATTTGATGCAGAAGATCATCGCTTACCGGTTCCGGCAACCAAACGCTATGGGTCCTCGCTTTGGTAAAAATCTGTTCCAACGCTTCCTCGGGTAATGAGCGGGTCTTGACCATGAGATCCTCCGATTATTGAGAGCCTCCTTATCGTTTTCTGCTGCCAGCTTATTCCGCGAATATCCTACTGAGCCATGACGCCGCCGTCAACGGTCAGTATGCTTCCGGTCGTCCACTGGGACTCATCAGACGCAAAATAGAGAACTGCCTCGGCGATCTCTTCGGGCATTCCCATTCGCCCGAGTGGGTGCATAGCGTCAAACCCTGCCCTAATCTTTGGATCGCTGATCATCGATGCCACGCCGGGCGTGTCTACTCCAGCTGGACAAACCGCGTTACACCGGATCTTTGCCTTCGCGTAATCGATAGCGATGGTCTTGGTCAGCATGTTGACCCCCGCCTTAGCGGCGGCATAAGCGTGTGCGGGAAACCCGGGTAAAGCTTTGAGGGCGAGGATAGTTGAAATATTGACAATTGAGCCTCCCCCTTGCCGAATCATCGTGGGTATAACGGCCCGGGTAAACCGGAAGACCCCTTTCAGAAAGATATCGATCGTATCGTCCCACACCTCATCGGTTGTCTGATGCAAGGGCGCCGCATGAAAGAGGTTCCCCGCATTGTTAACCAGAATGTCGATCTGTCCAAAAGTTTTTAGGCTGGATTGGACGGCCTTCTGGACATCAGCTTCCGCCGTAACACTTCCGGGAATGGCAATCGCTTCGCCACCCGCCTTGGATATCCCTTCGACGACTTTTTCCAACGCCTCTTTGCGGCGTCCTGTGATCACGACCCTCGCGCCTTCTTTCGCAAAGGATCTGGCAATCGCTTCGCCAATTCCCGATCCTCCCCCTGTCACAATCGCTACTTTTTTATCTAGTCTCATCTTGCGTCTCCTTTCTTTTAGGTTGTTCGTAAGATCTCAACTCCCCGACCTAAAATTAATACAGCCATGTCATGAGAAACCCTCTATTTCTGTTCTCGCTCCCCTCTTCACTAGCGATGACTGTGCTCGCTGTGCGTTGAAGCGGACCGTTCACAACCGGGATTTTAACCCTCATTGGAAGCAGCCGGATCGCAATGTCATACGTTTTGATGACAAGCACTACGGCCGCATACAACAATATAAAAACGCCGAATGCGAACGTCCGATAAAATCCATGCATGTTCTTCACCATCCTTCCCTTGGCCATGTATCAAATTACTTTCTCCTCGAACGTGTCACTGTTATTACAATGGCAATTTATATGCCAGGCGAGCTTGAGACGGGGCAGAAATCGGACAAGTCGCTGAAACTATGAAAGGGTTATGACTTACTGTTGGATTGCTTCTTTTTCAAAAAATATATGGTGCCGAAGAAATCGCGCCGAAATATCGGCATATGCCGAAAGATCGGCGCTGCGATTGGCCAGAGATGAAGGCGCCTTGCTAACGAGGTAGGCGGAAGTTTGTTTGGGCTCGGAATCTCTTCTGGTGCTGTTCTCACCGTCAAGGAATAAGCTGCGGACATCTGGTTCTACTTGTCATCAACCTTCGAGCGAGCCTTTTTAACGGCCGACCAGTGATTCCCAACCCAATCAACAAGGGCTTGCATCGGTAGAAGCAAGCTTCGACCAAGATCAGTCAGTTCGTACTCGACCCGAGGAGGTACTTCGGGGAATACCTCTCTCGTAACCAATCCATCTCGCTCCAAATGTCTCAATGTCGTGGTTAGCATTCGCTGCGAGATTCCAGGAATTGTTCTCTCTAACTCAGAGAATCGTGCGCGCTGATTCGGAGTTTTCGATAAAGAACAGATCAAAAAGATGCTCCACTTGTCTCCGATGCGAGTCATCATCTCTCGGATCGCTGCAGCATCTTCACTGCCGCAAACCGTCTCAGGGCTAAAGTTCTTGTTTTTCATCCCTTTTTTCATGGGTTCCCTCAATGTTAGTGACTGATTTTAAAGTGCCTTCTTGTTTGTCAGTCACATCTTGTTTATACTTAACTATACATTAGTAACCTACTAAACGAAAGGAGAATCATATGAAAAAGACTCTTGTTGCTGAAGATAGGCTGCAGACTGGATATCCATTTGCTGAATCCTCACATCGGTATTTGGCGAGCTCGCCGCGGGCGATCGTGCAGCGTACCCGCGGCCGCACGTTCGGCCCCGTCACGCGGCTGATGAGCCCTTCGGACTTCGGCGAGATACTGAAGCCATTCGTGTTTCTCGACCTTTTCGATCATGAGGGCGCGCCCTTCAACGGTTCCCTCCACCCCCACTCGGGTATCGCCACACTGACCTACGTCGCGGAAGGCGCGGTCAGCTATATCGACCCGGACAACACCCGGGGCACACTGCCGGCCGGCGGCGTCGAATGGATGCAGGCTGGACGCGGCATGTGGCACGGCGGCGGGCTCGACAATCCAGGCCGGACACGCGGGTTTCAGCTCTGGATTGCGTTGCCACCTGAGCTTGAATTGGGTCCAACCATAAGCATTTATCAGCCGCCTAAAGACATTCAAAGCGACGGCCCAGCGCGCGTGCTCCTCGGAAGTTACGGAGTCGCATCGAGCGCCATCAAATCACCGTCGCCAATTAACTATCTTGCGGTACGCCTGAAAGCAGGCGAAAGCTGGCGCTACGAGCCCCCGACGGGCCATACCGTCCTTTGGACCGCTATTGTAGCCGGCGCCGTATCGGTCCCCGATGAACTACGCTCAGGCGACTTGGCTGCGTTCGAACCTTCGGGCCAGGCAGTCGAGTTTGAAGCGGTGACCGACGCTGAATTCGTTCTCGGCTCGGCTGTTCCACACGAGCACGATCTCGTCCTTGGCTACTACTCGGTCCACACATCGCCCGAAGCATTACACGCCGGCGAGACGCAAATTTCAATGATCCGCAATCGTCTGATTCAAGAAGGGCGGCTTTGAAACAGAACAAGTTGGAGGGTGACATGGCCGGTGAGATTGACTTCCGGCCTCTTCCACCAGTTCTGAATGAAAGTGCTGATCTCTAGGCGATTTTTTAGAAACTTGGTCTAAGGTCGCGGCGTTTCGGCTGAAAGATGGACGGATTTCCCCGCGAGCTCGTCCGCCCAACCTCCCCGAGAATTCGCTTTTCGACTGTTCGTATCGCTTCGATGGGATAGGTGAGATTGGCGATGATGATTGACGCCATCACCGCCGCCAGACCCAAGGATCTAAGCCGTCTTCTCCTAAGTAATTATAAAACTAAGCTTTTCTATATATTTCACGTAGCGGGAACCCCATTTAACTTTTATACTATCTTTGCAAAGAGTCATCTTTATCCTGTACCAAATCTGAAAGCAGGTTTCCTTGACCAATCTCGTTTATCTGCTACACTTTATGTTGTATAAATTTTAGTATAGATCATGCCAGAATAACGGCTACTGTGCGATGCACTTTATGCCCAGCGTATAGAAAGGAATTATAGAGCATGGAAATCGAGCAAAATAAATGGACAGAGGTAAGTGGATGGGAACCTCAACGATTGGGGAAATTAGGGGATGCCGCACAACTCGTATTGGTATTTGGATCTACCTCCATCCTCAAAGATAAAAAATATTATAATGAGATCAAAAAAGCCTATCCGAAAGCACATTTATTGGGATGTTCTACCGCAGGGGAAATTTGTGGAACTCAAGTGTCCGATGAGTCTCTTGTCGTTACTGCAATGAGGTTCGCATCTACACAACTCAAGGGTGCTAGGGTTAGAATGAGCGAAGTCGAAAATAGTTGTCAGGCCAGTGAACTGCTAGCAAAGTCTCTGCCTCCGGAAGGACTGGTTCACGTTTTTGTACTATCAGATGGCCTTAAGGTCAACGGCAGTGATCTTGTCAAAGGTTTAACAAAGCATCTGCCTCCCGATGTCTCCCTGACAGGAGGACTGTCTGGCGATGGAGACCGATTCAAGGAAACCTTGGTTTTATGGGATGATCTCCCCGAGAGAGATACCATTGCTGTTCTGGGTTTTTACGGTAATCACCTAAAAGTAGGTTGCGGTTCTATGGGGGGCTGGGATTCCTTTGGCCCGGAAAGGCTTATCACTCGGTCTAAGGAAAATGTTTTGTATGAGTTGGATGGGAAGTCAGCATTGGAATTGTATAAAAAATATTTAGGAGAACATGCAAAAGGCCTTCCAGCTACTGGACTCCTTTTCCCATTGAGCCTCAGGACCCAGGAAGGCAAGATGGGGGTGGTTCGTACAATCTTATCCATCAACGAAGAAGAGCAAAGTATGACCTTCGCCGGTGATGTTCCTCAAGGGACTTATGCCCGCTTAATGAAGGCCAATTTTGATCGTTTAATCGATGGGTCCATTGGAGCGGCCAAAACCAGCTACGAGGCCATTGGTTCTTCATCACCTAATTTGGCGGTCTTGATTAGTTGTGTTGGCAGAAAACTGGTTCTGAAGCAGAGAATTGAAGAAGAAGTCGAAGGTGTCCGTGATGTGATGGGCCGTCAAACCGTTCTCACAGGCTTTTACTCCTACGGTGAGATTTCGCCCTTTAACCCGAGTGCAAAATGCGAACTTCACAACCAGACGATGACTATCACTACTTTTTCGGAGCGATAGCCATTGGATAAGATACACAGCTTATTGCTGCGCCAAATTAAGCGGTATTTTGGCAGTACAGATCCACTCCCAAAAGAATGCCCTGACTTTATCAATGCAGTCAACAATGCCTATCTGCAATTTGATTCTGACCGATCCATGCTAGAACGCTCTCTCGAGCTAAGTTCGCAAGAACTTATACACGCCAGTTCTCATATGCGTGCAGCATATGAGAGGATTGTCAATAGCAGCGTAGACGGCATCTTTGCTTTTGACCGTGATTGTCGTTATACGGTTTGGAATCCTGGCATGGAACGAATCACCGGCGTTAGCGAAGATAAAGCGCTGGGTAAGGGTGCATTCGATATATTCTCACCCTTTCAGGAGACCGCAGAATCTAGATTTTTTTCTGAAACCCTTGCCGGTAAGACCATTGTTGCTGAGGAAAAACTTTATACCATTTCAGGAACGGGAAAACAGGGATTTTTCGAAGGCCACTTTTCCCCTCTACGCGATGAGTCAGGTGATATCATGGGAGGCCTTGCCATTATCCGCGATATTACGGAGCGCAAGCGAGCGGAAGAAACGATTCAGCACATGGCCTTCTATGACACGTTGACGGAACTCCCAAACCGTAACATGCTCTATGACCGCTTGCTAAATGCCATTCGGACTGACAGCGGCAGAGGGAAACCGATGGCACTCCTCCTGATGGATCTGGATCACTTCAAAGAGATTAACGACACAATGGGACATCACCGAGGAGATCTGCTATTAAAGGAGCTAGGGTCGCGCTTAAAGTGTGTGCTGTTTGCACCTGATACGGTTGCACGATTGGGCGGGGATGAGTTTACTGTCCTTCTACCCAGACTGGCCAAACTGGAGGACATTCATGTAGTTATCCAAAAGATCCAGGACGCCCTAAAATCCCCCTTTATGATCGAGGGTCAGCCTGTCGAGGTAGAGGCAAGCATTGGGGTGGCGCTCTACCCAGATCACGGGGAAAATCCGGACAGTCTTCTCCAACGGGCGGACGTCGCCATGTACAGGGCAAAAGAGACTGGTAGCGGTTATCTGATATATGATGTCAAGTTTGACGAACACAGCCCTCGCCGCCTTGCATTGATAGGCGAGCTGCGCCAGGCCATTGAGAAAGACCAGTTATTTTTACACTACCAACCTAAAATAAATCTTAAGACCAAATATGTTATCGGTGTGGAAGCGCTGGTTCGCTGGCAACACCCAAAATATGGCTTTGTGCCCCCGGATGAGTTCATTTTGTCGGCGGAGCAGACCGGGTTAATCCATCCTCTCGCCCGGTGGGTCCTGAAAACGGCCATGCGTCAATCCCAGGCCTGGCGTCAGACGGGTCTCAATCTTCCCGTATCTGTAAATCTATCGGCCCGGAACCTCCACGATTCCCAGTTCCCGGACCATCTTGCAGAACTCCTTAAGATCACGGGTGGGATGCCTGAACAATTAGAACTAGAGATCACGGAAAGCGCGATCATGGCGGACCCGCAACGAGCATTGGAGATCATCACACGTCTGAGGACAATGGGACTACGACTTGCGCTCGACGATTTTGGCATCGGCTATTCATCACTAGCTTATCTTAAAAAGCTACCGGTGAACACGATCAAGATTGACAAATCTTTTGTCATTGACATGGCAAAGGATGAAGACGCCGCTGTGATCGTTCTTTCAACCATTAACCTCGCCCATAATCTGGGTCTCAAGGTAGTCGCGGAAGGAGTTGAGACAGAAAAAATCTTGGATAAGCTGTCCACTTTCGGCTGCGATGAGGCGCAGGGGTATTACATGAGCAAACCGCTTCCGGTGGATGCGTTGACCCGATGGTTGAAAGAATCACCTTGGCGTTTGAAGTAGTTTTTCCCTCCTGCAGGATGCCGTATGGTACTGTCTGGTGGGATAACTGGTTGGTGAGAGACACAGGCGTCAGCGGATAAAGAAGGAACCAGATCTGCATCCCCTACGCTCCCGCAACAATCGTCGTGGCCATAGATTCCAGTAGCGCGAGAAAGGCTAATCCGGTGACCCCGATGCCGGAGAGAAGAAATACCAGGGCAACGGCAGGAGCACCTCATTTTGACTTCTACCATAAGATCGGCTACCATTATACAATGATGAAAAAACCTAATCTGAGTAAGTCAGATCAAAGAGAAAAGAGACGTATCAGCATGATTGCCGTTGCCGTGGTTAGGCAGAGTCCTTCGGGTCCTCCTATAGAGGCTTATGTCATCAACATCAGTTATGGAGGCATCGGTCTCTATATCAAGGAGTCGGTGCGGGGTCGGGTACAAACTACGATAAATCTTCGTGTTGGCGCAAATAAGTGGGTTCCTGTAACGGTCTGGGGTCATGTCAATTGGAAGAAATCAGTTGGCATGATGTCTGCGGTCGGGATATCGTTTGAGGGTCTTAACACTAAGAATCACGGGGTTCTTCTTTCGTATCTGGGCACAACTCACGAAATCTACTATGTTGAATGAGACTTGAATTTTCCACGAAGAGAGGAAATCCCTAATGGATAAAGGCAGGAACATCATACTCGTAACCGGGGCCACGGGGCAACAGGGCGGTGCCGTGGCTCGGCAGCTGCTCTCACGCGGCTATAGGGTAAGGGCCCTGACCCGGAAACCGCAGGGAGAGGCCGCTATGGCGCTCTCGAAGCTCGGCGCTGAGATGATGCAAGGAGATCTCGACGATCCTCAATCCCTTGATCGCGCCCTCACAGGCGTCTGGGGTGTCTTTGCGGTTCAGAATACATGGGAAGCGGGTGTTGAACACGAAGAAGAGCAAGGAAAGCATGTGGCCGAGATCGCCAAAAAGAAAAATGTCCAGATTTTCGTTTATACTTCCGTAGGCTCCGCACACCGCAATACGGGAATTCCCCATTTCGATAACAAATGGCGGATCGAAGAGAAGGTTCGTGAACTCGGATTTCCTTCTTACACGATTTTGCGGCCTGTCTTTTTCATGGAAAACTTTATATCGCCTTCTTTCAAGCCTGGACTGAAAGAAGGAAAGCTGATGATCGGGATCAAGCCTAACACGGTGCTTCAGATGATTGCTGTAGAGGACATTGGAAAATTCGGCGCGCGGGCTTTTGAAGAGCACCGAGAGATGAACCGGCGTGAGATCGATCTTGCGGGCGATCAGCACACGATGCCCGCAGTTGCGGAGATTCTGAGTAAAGCTATGGGCAAAAAGATCCAGTACGTACAGGTGCCAATCGAAGAGGTCCGGAAGTTCAGTAATGATTTGGCAATAATGCTCGAGTGGTTCGACCGGGTTGGCTATAACGTCGACATCCCCCGCCTGGCTAAGGATTACGGAATCCGTCTAACCACTCTTCCCGAATGGGCTAAAAAGGCGAACTGGATATAACAGTCTGTACCACCTATCCGAGCAGGTAATAACTAACCGAAATCTTCTATCACCATCGACACCCACATTTCATCTAAAATGTCGCACTCCAAAGTGATCTCAATAAATCGTCGTGACCATAGAATCAAGTGGCGCAAGAAACTCTAACCCAGAGAAGTTAAATTGGCTGGAGTGGAATCGGAAAGGCTTTTTTGTTTACTGCCTCGGTCAGGGGCATTGCTGTGCTTCCGTTCATGATCAAGCAGCCATTGCTTCCGCTGAAGGCCGCCTCCGTAGCCGGTAAGTGATCCGTCGGCGCCTATCACGCGATGGCATGGAACAACGATGCCGACCGGATTAGCGCCATTCGCCAGTCCCACAGCCCGCACGGCTGCGGGCCGGCCTAGCCGTTTAGCGAGATTGCCGTAGCTGGTCGTTTCCCCCGCAGGTATCGACCGCAGAGATTGCCAGACACTTTGCTGAAAGACAGTTCCCCCGGTGGATACCGGAATAGATTGAAGGCATTTCAGATCACCGCCGAAGTAAGATTCGAGCATGGATGTAAGACCAAACGGGTCCCGGCGCGGCTCCATCGTGACGTGCGTCGCGCGATAATGCCGTGCGAGAAGACGGCGCATCCGTTGTTCGTAGTCAGTCCAATCCACCGCACGGAGGCTGCCGAATTCATCCGACAGCAGAATTAATTCACCAATCGGCGTCATCATCCGGTCGATAAATAAGCGAAGCTGTTTATTCATGAGACCGCCCGTTTATCTTTGACACCGTACCGGCACCGGCCGCCCAGAGATGCTGTGCAGCATAAGCGCGCCATGGCCGCCACCGTTCTGCCCTGCCGACAAGCTGCGCCGGTGTCGTCGCAACTCCATCTAATTTCTTGGCGCCTCGAAGGATCCCAATATCCGTTGCGGGAAATGCATCGGTCTCGCGGAGAGCACGGAGCGCAATGTACTGTGCCGTCCAGTCGCCAATGCCGGGGATCGCGCGCAGGCGGGCCATCGCATCTTCAACCGAGCCGACCGGCTCAAATAAACGCGGGTTCCTCATCGCAGCCTCCGCCAGAGCTTTGAGCGTGTTTTTGCGGGAGTTTGGCATACCGAGGGAGCTCAAGTCAGATTTTGCCAAGCAGCCTGCGGAGGGAAATATGCGCGTGAGATTGCCGTTCGCTAGAATTAACGATGATGGATTGCAAACCCTCACAAGCTTACCCGCAAGCTGCCGTGCCGCCTCGACTGTAATCTGCTGGCCGAGTATGGCGCGTACTGCCAATTCGAATCCGTCCCAACTGCCCGGAGCGCGAAGCCCCGGCCGCTCGGCAACCAATCGCGCCAATGCCGGATCATTGGACAAATGCGTGCCGATGCTGTTCACGTCGGCATAAACATCGAACATCCGCCGTACGCGCAAAACAATCCCCGGCAACGCGCGTACGTTAGGAAACTGAATGCTCACGGCGAGACCCCGGCGAACCGGATTGTCAGCCACCTCGACAATTCCGACGCTTCCTTCATGAGAAATGGTCCGCCGATACTGCCCGTTCCGCACCTCTTCCACTCCTTCGATTCCCCGCGCGCCCAAATGGGACAACATGGAACTCCAGTCATACGGAGGCTGGTAGGCAACATGCAACGTAATTGCCGGCGGCAATGACGGCCGCAGTTCATGCAGCCGCCTGCGGCGGCGCAACTCGGATGGCGGTCTTCGGTAGAGCGCGCGAAATGTGTCGTTGAAACGCCGCACACTGCCGAAGCCTGAAGCCATAGCTACGTCGGTCATGGATAGCTGAGTCTCATGAAGGAGCTGTTTCGCGAATAGCACGCGGCGGGTTTGCGCTACCGATGATGGAGAAGCGCCCAGATGTTCCTCAAACAGCCGCCGAAGTTGCCGCTCGCCGATGCCCAGGCGCTCCGCGAGTGTATCGACGCTTGCGTCGCTTTGGTCGAGAAATCCTTCGGCAATTAGGGAGAGCGCACGCGAGACGGTATTGGCTGTTCCCCGCCAGCCTGCCAGCTCGGGCGAGATCTCCGGGCGGCAGCGCAAACAAGCCCGGAAGCCGGCCTCCTGTGCGGCGGCAGCCGTTTGGAAGAACCGGCAATTTTCATACTTCGGCGTTCGTGCCGGGCAAATCGGGCGGCAATAGACTCCGGTCGATGTCACACCGACAAACAGACGGCCATCGAATCGCCGATCGCGAGTCTGAACTGCGCGGTAACAGGCCTCTGTGTCAAACCGTTCCATGTCTTACATTATACTTTATTGCGGCTGCTGAAGTCTGGCCATTTTCGGACATGATCATTTTTGACGGTGGTCCTCTCAGACCGGAAGTTCAGATTCCGAGCTGTTTTCGTATCAGGCGACAAAGACTGTTTTTGATTTCAGTGTGGCGGGGTACAGGAGCACTGCGGCCCGTTTTCGGGTTCGTGTAAAGATCGTGATTGTTGCCGTGTCGTTTGAGATAGCAACCGGCTGAGACTAACTCCCGGATAAATTCCTGGCGTTTCACACCGCAATCGCGATGGGCTTACACTTGATACGCCGACGGATATTGGGCTGTTCTTTCATCATAAGCTGATAGGCATCGCGGATGTTCTTCTCAAGTTCCTGAAGAGTTTTACCCTGGCTGAAGGCGCCCGGAACTTCACGCAACCGGCCAACATACCAGCCATCATCCATCCAGTACTCCAACGTGAGCTTCGCTGTCATCACCTACCTCCCCTATAATTTTTGTCATTCTATCGCATTAAAACCAGCACTGTCAAACAGACATACTAAAGAGCCCAATTGGCTGAAATGAATTACTTCTTCGGTATTTCCCAGAGAGGCTTGCCGCAAAACTGATAATTCAAGATCTGACCCCATTTATGTACAATTTTACTCCTTTAGCTTATTAAGGTTTGTGACCTGTTTGTCGGGATTAAAGGATAAAACAATCCGGTCCCCATGTGCGAGATCCTTCGTTGTAAATTTTGACTGCTTGGAAGGGTCAATACTAAAGGTTTGTGTCTTTCCTGCATCCGTTTTAATCGAAACTCTATGATCCGAAACCTTTTCAACCGTACCGTTCACGGTCTGCTCATATATGAGCTGGCGAACACGTGATTCCTGCGGGCGGCCATTCGCTAAATATAGGCCGGAGAACACAACGATCATAATTAAGATCACTACGATAAACCATCGACGATTTTTCATGGTGTAACCTCCCTGTAGGTTTAACCTACTCCAAATTAAGAATGGAACAATCCGTAAAAGACCTTAGTATGGGATGAATAAAACAGGAGATATAAAGTTCCGGAAGATTAAATGGCTGGAGTGGAATCTCCACAAACAGATCTTGTCATAAAACTCGTATTCCTTGACAAGCCTTTAATTAAGGGTATAATCACCTGCAGTGAACCCATGTAAAAATTTAGCGAGTGACTATATTTAACAATATTGTCATTGTCACAGAACGGGTCAGCAAGAATATTTTATTTGCCCGTAAAACCATGGGTGGAACAATGACACGAACTGTTTTTTCGGATCACCGTGTAGGGCGATTGCTTCTCGTTTTTCCCGCCGCTATCCCAACCTTGGGGTTGAACCTCTACACTGCTCTACAACAATACCGGCCAGCCGCCGATGGAATCCAGGAAATTACACTGCAAGCGGCTGGGAGGAAAGCTTGATGAGCAGGACCCTTCGAGTATTAATCGTTGAGGACTCAGAAGCCGATTCAGCATTGCTCCTGCACGAATTAAGGCGCGGCGGTTATGAGCCCGTGTACGAGCGCGTGGACACCCTTGAAGCGATGAGGGCTGCGCTTGCTCGGCAGACCTGGGACATCGTCTTAGCCGATTATACCTTGCCGCATTTCAGCACGATCGGTGCCCTAATACTGCTCAAGGAAAGCGGGCTCGATCTGCCGTTCATTATTGTGAGCGATAGTATCGGCGAGGATACCGCGGTAGCCGCCATGAAGGCCGGCGCTCATGACTACATCATAAAAGGCAATCTGAAGCGCCTGATCCCTGCGTTCGAGCGGGAGTTGTCTGAAGCAGAGATGCGCCGTGAGCGCAAACGAATGGAGGAGTTGCTGAAGGCCCGTGTGCGCCAACAGGCCGTTGTAACTGAACTGGGGCATCGTGCTCTTACCGGTGTAGACCTTTCTGTATTGATGACAGCAGCCGTTACCCTCGTTGCTCAAGCCCTCGAAGTCGAGTACTGCAAGATTATGGAGCTCCTTCCGGATGGCAATAGATTGTTATTGCGGGCGGGTGTGGGCTGGAAGAAAGGACTTGTGGGGCAGGCAACGGTAGGCAAGGGAGAATCACAGGCTGGTTATGCACTTCTCATCAACGAACCGTTGATTGTTGAAGACCTTCAATCCGAAACACGGTTCGGCGCACCCAAGCTGTTGCACGATGATGGAATAGTGAGCGGAATGAGTGTCATTATCCCAGGCCCAGAAATACCTTTTGGGGTCTTGGGTGCACATACAACCAAACGACGGGGATTCGGCCAAGATGACATCAACTTCCTCCGGTCTGTTGCCAATGTGCTGGCGGCAGCGATTGATCACCAACAGTCTGAGGAAAGAATCCGGTTTCTCGCATACCACGACGCTCTGACTCAGCTTCCCAACCGCACCCTGTTCTACGATCGACTACAACAAGCCATTCTGGCTGCAAACCGTGAAAACAAAACGCTGGCCCTTCTTATTCTCGACCTGAACCGCTTTAAAGAGATAAACGACACGATGGGGCACCAGAGTGGCGATCTGCTATTAAAGCAGGTCGGATCCCGTTTGCAGAATTTACTGCGGTTGTCCGACACCGTTACACGTTTGGGTGGAGACGAATTTGCAGCTTTGTTGCTGAATGTCGACTACAAGCACGCGACCTCGATCGCTCAGAAAACCCTGGAATCGCTGCAAGCACCCTACACGCTGGAGGGAATAAGCCTCGGCATCCAGGTGAGTATCGGCATTGCCCTATTCCCTCAACACGGTGAGGATGCCGGCACACTCATGCGCCATGCCGATATGGCAATGTATATGACTAAGCAGGCCGGCCATGGGTGTATTGTTTACACACCTGAGCAAAACCAACAGAAGCCTCGCCACCTTGCGTTGATGCGCGAGTTGCGCAATGCGATCGAGCGTGAAGAGTTTCTACTGCAGTACCAACCCAAGATTGACCTCCGATCCAACCGCATCATCGGCGTAGAAGCGCTGGTGCGCTGGCAACACCCGCTCGCCGGCCTGCTTACACCGGACCAGTTCATCCCGCTGGCCGAGCGGAGCGGGTTGATCAAACCACTTACCCGGTGGGTTCTCACCACTGCATTGCGCCAATGCCATGATTGGCATCAGGCAGGCAAGGAGATCAGCGTCGCAGTAAACCTGTCGGTGCCTGACTTGCAAGATCCGGAGCTTCCAAATCATGTTGCCAGGCTGCTCAAGACCTGCGGTGTGGCGCATCGCTGGCTGGAGCTGGAGATCACCGAGAATGCGATGATGAGCAAAACGGCGCACAACATGGAGATCCTCAGGCGCTTAAGCAATACGGGTATGCTTGTCATTGACGACTTCGGCACCGGCTATTCATCATTGGCCAACCTCAAGAAACTGCCGCTATATGAGATCAAGATCGACAAACCCCTTATCCTGGGCATGATGGAGGATGAAAAAGATGCGGTGATCGTGCGCTCGATCATCAATCTCGCCCACAATCTGGGTTTGAAGATCGTCGCCGAGGGTATTGAGAACAAAGAAACATTGGATCGGTTAGCCGCCTTCGGCTGCGATGCCGCCCAGGGGTATTTGATGGCCCCTCCGCTTACCTCAGCAGATTTCAGCCAGTGGCTGAGCGAATCGCCTTACGGTTTAAAGACGGCTTAGGGCTCGGCGGTCAACACCTCCTACGCTCCCGCAACAATCGCCGTGATCACAGAATCCGGTGGCGCGAGGCGGATTATTCAGGAGAAATTAAATTGGCTGCAGTGGATTACTTCTTCGGTATTCCCCACAGAGGCTTGCCGCTGTACTGATAATTCAAGACCTGACCCCATTTGTGTACAAGGTCTCAGTTTCGGAAGGTGAATTTGTTGAGGAGCGCCTCATTTTGACTTCTACCATAAGATCGGCTACCCTTATACAATGATGAAAAAACCTCATATGAGTAAGTCTGATCAAAGGAAAAAGAGACGTATCAGCATGATTGCCGCTGCCGTGGTTAGGCAGAGTCCTTCGGGCCCTCCTATAGAAGCTTATGTCGTCAACATCAGTTATGGAGGCATCGGTCTCTATATCAAGGAGTCATTGCAGGGTCGGGTACAAACAACAATAAATCTTCGTGTTGGCGAAAATAAGCGGGTTACTGTAACAGTCTGGGGCCATGTCAATTGGAAGAAATCCGTTGGGATGATGTATGCGGTCGGGATATCGTTTGAGGGTCTTAATACTAAGGATCACAGGGTTCTCCTTTCTTATCTGGTCACAACTAACGAAATCTACTATGTTGAATGAAAGTTGAATTTTACACGAAGAGAGGAGACCCCTAATGGATAAAGGCAGAAACATCATTCTCGTAACCGGGGCCACGAAATCTTCTATCACCATCGACACCAACATTTCATCTGAAATATTGCACTCCAAGAGGTTTGCCGCTATGCTGATAATTTAAGACCTGACCCCATTTGTGTGCTTGCAAAAAGTTTTCAATACAATCATACGAGGGACTTTATACTCGTATGGCCAAAAAACTCATACGGCCTCATGGTAGTAATAATTCAACAGCACCGGCATAAATAATTACACCGATGTTAAGCCGCTGAGTTGTTGGCGTTAAATGATGGACGAAGGGGGGCGGAGTCTGTTTCGATCCCTCTTGCATCATCTTATCTATAACCAGAACCGATTTGGTTGCAAATCCTCCGCGCGAAGAGGTCGCCTTTACGCTCTTTGGGCAACCGCCCAACCCTCTCGACTTGTAGAGTACGAAAATGTGATTCTCAGGATTCGGCAATACCATCCTCCCAATCACTGCCCCAGTGATGTTGTTACTGACCGTTAAGATCGCCTTTAGTCCCATAGAAGTAATGGCCTTTACCTGTAACAAGTCTCCATTCCCAAAACAACTCGCCACAAGTATCGTCACCGCATCGGCGCCCGGCATTGTAGTCATGGTTGTGGTGGTGGTCGTGGTAGTCGTGGTGGTCTTTCTGGTCGGCTTCGTTGTACTCCTCGTATACGTGGTGGTGCTGGTGGTATCCGTTGTCGTGGACAGCGTTGTACCCATCATCGATGTCGTGGATACGGTAGTGCCGCTGGTCGACGCCGTGGTGGAGGTCGTCGTTGCAGGAAAGGCCCATGCGCCTGTATGAGACGAGCGCAATAAGAGCAAACCGAGCAAAATGATCAAGATGAATTTCGTTCTCATGTTCCACCCATGTGTACTTCGTGCTTTATTTCCCTCATACCAAAATACAAAAAAAGCCGCCAAAGAAAGTTCCTCTGGCGGCTCGGCGGACATGGCCTTTTAGGCTTTAGCCCCGTTGCTCTGTGACCCCACCTTTCGGATAGGTGTACTCTGAACAAAGGAAGAAACTGAAAAAATAAGGGCCCACTAAAAGGTGGGCCTTATGCACATGGTTTGACATCCGTTTCCATGGCAGCCTAGACAGGCCTGTTGTAATTTATTGAACGAGGCCTCGAGGCTTTGCGCCCTAACCTTTCGGCTAGTTTGCCCTGAGCATGGAATTTCTGCTCTGCTGGCTAAATTAGGAAAGCAAACTACATGCCACCATGCTCCGCCATCAGAAAACGCTGGTTTTCTATGGAGATAATGCATCGCCTAGATATGTCGTCTATCCTCAAAAGGTGGACATTTTTGTACAAGCTTGAGTAACCTAATTCACAATTCATATCTCTTAAATTATGTGTCCCACTGCGGAAGCGCGAGAAAGACTAATCCGAAAAATTAACTTGGCTGGAGTGAATTACTTCTGAGGAACGCGCGGCTTCTGCTAACGGCGGTCAGATGCATCATTGCAAGACCTGATCCTCAGGACTAGAAATACGTTACTGCCCCCGCTTAAAGTTATTTAGACCTGCACTAACTCGCCAAAAGTAAACGGCGGTCAAGCCCCATTCTCCGATTATATAGTGAGCGCCGATCAGCGCCATTGAACTGTATGACACTGTGTCGCCTATCGTTTTGAGAATCTTCGGCCAGAGATGTTGGGAATGTCCGTCCGTACCGGGATTTTATATCAATTTTTTCCCAGAAGGTCCTGGACATTATTGAGGCCGAAGAAACGTGTTTTAGAATCAGGACCCTTGCCGGGTCATCTCCTGCAATGAAAGCGAGCCTAATGCAGGTGTCATCATCCGGAAGCTCTTCACCATTGCACCATCCTAAAACCCTTTGTTCCTCTATATTAAGGAGTGTGGCAAGCTCTTGGTTCTTCTGCGTCTTTAGTTGTTTTTGCAAAACTTTAATATATTCTGAAAGATCCTGCATGGCGATAACCTCCCTCTCTATTTGAGCGCTTAGGATATCCTCTACGCCAAAAATTCTATTGAAATCAGCACAGAGAACACAAGATGATTACAATGTCATTCTAAGTGCAGTGCCGAGTCCTTGTCAAGGTACGACTGTTACACTGGACATAAAAAAATTAAATTGGCTGGAGTAGATTACTTCTTCGGTATCTCCCACAGAAGCTTGCCGCGATCCTAACCCAATTTGTATGTGTGTGCGCTGCAAAGGGCCATGTCAAATTATTTGCTTGGGCTGTTTTGACTACCGACATATTTGGTGCCCGTCGGACCGAACCCGGAGATTTGAACCACAACTGGCGTATCTCCCGTACGCGCGAAGTGCGGTTCATTGGGGGGTTCCGTATAAAAACTGCCCGGGGGAAGCGCCTTAAGGCTCCCCTCGTCGAAACGAGGCCCGTACCCGAAATACCACGTCCCCGAGATAACTGTGGCCACCCGATCATCCGGATGATCATGGGCTTCGATCCGGGTATTTGCCGGCACGATGAGCTCAATGGTGTAAACACCGGGACGAGACGGATTCCCCTTCAGCACGCGAGTCCGAATTCCTGAAACTCCTGAAGTTCCTGTCCCCGCCCCCGTGACTGCAAGCCCCTCAATCTCGCTTGGGGTCAGACGTTGGCGTGAAGCGGCTTCCTGCGATTCGTTGAGGAACGCAACAAGTAGAGGAATCACCGCATCGGGGGCTTCTTCCATGAGCCAATGCCCGGAACCTTTGACCACCTGGCCTTGTACATCAGAGGCAACCAGTTTGACCTGTTCAATAAGAAAGGTACCGCTGGCCTTTTCACCGGTCAGGACGAGCACCGGCATGTTAATACGCGTTGCGCCTAACTTCGAAAAATCCTGCGCGTCGCGCTCGAAGTTGCGGAAGTATTCAAAACCGGCGCGCATACCGTCCGGCTGCGCGTACGCCTCGGCGTAGATGCGGCGATCAGCTTCGGGTATGGAATGTTTTGGGTCAGCGGCAAAATCGTTCCAAAAGTGTTCGAAGTAAGTCCGTTCGCGACCCTTAACCAACGCCAGTGGCACTTCGCCATAGAAATGGAAATGCCACAAATCGCGCATCAGCCAGACGTCTTTCCAATTGCCAATACCGGGAAGGAAAGCGTCCATCAACACCACTCGTTCGGTCCCCTGCGGAAACTGCGCGGCATAGGCGTAAGCCACCATTAATCCGATATCGTGGCCGACGATAATCGTATGATCAAAACCCAATGAGGAAACCAGTTCGTGGATGTCCACCGCCATGTTCTTTTTATCGTAGCCGGATTCAGGCTTCGAGGAGTCGCCCGCGCCCCGCAGATCGGGAACGATGACCGTATGATGCTCGGCGAGCAGCGGCATGATCGGAAGCCACATGTGGCTCGTCTCGGCATAGCCGTGCAGCAGGACCACCGGGCTGCCCTTGCCGCCGATGAAGTAGTGCAGTCGAGCGCCGTTCACCTCGGCGAAATGCTCCGTAAAGCCGTCGGGAGCTTTGGCGGCTGTTGCCGGTGGCGAAGCATAGGCCAGGAGCAACAGGGTGACAAGACTCGCTATGCCGGTAAAGAAGGTGCGTCTGGATCGTATTGACTGAATATTCATTCGGGTCTCCTTGTTTTTCGTGATTCCATTCGGTGGGCTATGTGGCCATACATTAGCCGGTAATATACAATATTTCAACAAACTAATCTATTGCTGGTTCAGGAAGAAAAAATCCCGGAAAAATAAATTGGCTGGAAGGATTACTTCTTCGGTATCCCCCACAGAGGTTTGTCGCAATACTGCCTCCTTCATGTAGCACGTTCCACAAGGTCCTTCAGGACAGTCTCAAGCTCGACCTTGCCCTTGACCGAGCCGGCTACACCTGCCTCAAACTCGATCCAGCCCTCGTTGAAACCATCGAGCATCCGGATGCGCGGCGCCGGGTTTTTCATACCTTGCGATTTGAACAAGGCCTCCCAAGTCTCGCGAGGGACAACTTCCATGCGGACCGAGCGGCGAAGAATTCGGGAGAATGCCGCCGCGATTTCCATGGGGGCCACGCGGCGCGGCCCTTCCAACTCTATGATGCTCCGGCCGCTGCCTGTTTTCTGGAGCAACTCAGCCGCCGTACGCCCGACATCCGCAGTGGCAACCATCGGGAACGGCTTGTCGAGCGGTTGCAGAAAACTCGGAATCACACCAGTATCGCGAGCCGGGGCCACATCCCAGGCGGCGTTCTCCATGTACCAGCCCGGGCGCAGAAAGGTAACGGG
>Ga0207048_10084_pt1 | contig 29441 bp, 19 predicted proteins | sample Alteio_BWMinCont_65_FD_153301 | JGI IMG/M metagenome (GOLD analysis project Ga0207048, IMG submission 153301) | Enriched cells from forest soil in Barre Woods Harvard Forest LTER site, Petersham, Massachusetts, United States -... | ecosystem: Environmental > Terrestrial > Soil > Temperate forest >...
CCGCAAGGAAACCTAAGAAAACTCCAAGATTCCCAAATCGAGACATATTCCCATATTGGGAACAGCCTTCGGACTTGTGCCCGAGTGCAGGCTGCTCCAAGGAACCTCGAATGCTGACTACGGCTGCGGCGTCGAAACTCCTCCGAGCCTACATTCGCTGCCTCTGTGAGGCCCGATCCAGGCACGCACCACTATAATCGCCCAATGGCCTCGCACCTTACACCAGCACTAACTTCCGCTCCGCCTTCCTCACAACTCTTCCGCCCCGATGGGCGCGCCGCTGACGCACTCCGCCCCACCCGCTTCACTCTCGGCTTCGTCGCTACCGCCGAGGGCTCGGTACTCATCGAGACTGGCAACACTCGTGTCCTGTGCAATGCCACCATTGAAGCCGGCGTTCCCGGCTGGATGCGCAACTCGGGCCGTGGCTGGGTAACTGCTGAGTATGGAATGCTTCCCCGCGCAACTCTGACGCGAACGCCGCGAGAGTCGGAGAGGGGCAAGATCGGCGGGCGCACCCACGAGATCCAGCGCCTCATCGGCCGATCCTTGCGGGCGGTGGTGGATATGAAGGCGTTGGGCGAGCGAACTATCATCCTCGACTGCGATGTGCTCCAGGCCGACGGAGGTACGCGCACTGCCGCCATCACCGGAGCTTCAGTCGCGCTGGCCTTAGCCTTGGGCAAGTTGGTCGCAGCAGGCACTCTCAAGGTGTCGCCAATGCGCCAGATGCTCGCCGCAACCTCGGTAGGCATCGTCGATGGCCACGTCTTGCTCGACCTCGCCTACGAGGAGGATTCGCGCGCCGATGTGGATATGAACGTCGTCATGCTCTCCGATGGCGGCTTGGTGGAGACGCAGGCAACCGCTGAGCGTGTTTCGTATAGTCGCACCCAACTCACTGCCATGCTCGACTTCGCGGAAAAGGGTATCCGTGAGTTGCTCACGGCGCAACAAGAAGCCCTCGCCAGCGCGGTATAACGACGGAGATTAGACCGATGAAGAGGCCACTGAGAAAAGTCAAGAATCCGGTCGAGCAGGTGAAAGCACATCCGCGGCAGCCGGAAGAGAGCACTTTTCAGAGCCTAGCATCCCTCTGCGGTCCGCTCATTGTTGGACTGTTTGTGCTTACCTTCGCGTTTCAGAACTTTGTAATTCCTTCAGCCTCCATGGCGAGCACGCTACTCATTGGAGATCATGTGGTGGTGGACCGTTCTTCGCTTTCCCCATCCGCTACGTGGGCTCCGTTCCTCCCCTACCGCGAGCTACGGCGCGGAGAGCCCGTCGTCTTCTACAAGCCCGCAGTCGAGCCCAACGGGGAGCACCTGATCCTGGTCAAGCGAGTGATCGGAGTTCCGGGCGACAGAATCCACTTGCGCGATGGCGTTGTTTACCTCAACGGAATAGCACAGAATGAGCCACGCGCCGCAAAGCCTACGCCGGCCGACTACAACGCCTATCGCGATGACTTCCCTGCCGTGTCTGCTTCGAGCGTTCGCGGCGTAACAACTACGTGGGCGGTCGACCTGCCCGCGCACATCCAGGGCGACGATCTCGTTGTGCCGCCAGACAACTACTTTGTGATGGGGGACAACCGGACCAACAGCCTCGATAGCCGCTATTGGGGGTTCGTTCACAAGGCTAATTTGATCGGGCGGCCGTTGTTTGTCTATTGGTCATTTGATACCCCGGAAGACCAAATCAACAAGACCTCCGCCTCAGAGCGAGCCAGTTTCACATTGCACGAGATCGTCCACTTCTTCGATGAAACTCGCTGGAGCCGAACTCTGCGCCGGATCAGCTAGCGAGAGATCGGCCCTATGCTGTTCGCTCAGGTGCAAGCCAGAATGCATACACCAGCAGCGCCATGCCGATGAACAACTCAATCGTTCCGCACAGGTAGATCGGTGCGTGGGGGATAAGTGCCTTGAGGAATATCATCAAACCAAGCCCTATCCCTGTATTAATGAGGCCGCCGAGCTTGAGACCGCCGAGCCGCTTCGCCGCCTTAATCCGCTCCTGCTCGCGAAGATACTCGAGCGCTGGGTTGTGCTCGCCGCCTGTCTCAGCGATCTTCTTCATCATCTCTGCCTTGTAGTAGGCCTCACGCTCAGCCTGACGGGTTCCTGCGTAGGTGGCGACCGACAGGAATGTGAACAGCGCGATCGCTCCAATTGCCAAAAACAAGAAAACTGCGACGTCCGGGCCAATAACACGCATCGTTTGATCCTCCTTGTGTTTCCGTACAGTGAGACAGGACCTTTATCCCTCCGGTTTCATTTTCTTCGGGAAATCTCATGTCGCTTTTCGGCAAAAAAAATGCAACCGTAATCCTCCAAGGCAGGTCACACAGGTTAGAGGAGGCACATTGAGCACTCCAGATCCCCAGCGCGCCGCAGACGACCAGCAGGACGCAGCTCGAGTCCTGGCCGGTGACACGCGCGCCTTCGAAGGTATAGTTCGTCGCTGGCAGTCTCCGCTAATCAATCTCGCGTACCGCTTCTGCCGCGACCGTGGCCGCGCCGAGGAGATGGCCCAGGAGGCCTTCCTGCGTGCCTTCCGCAATCTGGCATCCTGGCGGCAGGAGTCCGTCTTCTCCACCTGGCTTTTTGCGCTGGCGACCAACCTCTACTGCACGGAGTTACGCCGCCTTCCGCCCATAACCCTACCCTTCGACGAAATCCGCGAACCTGCCGATCCCCGCGCAATCGACGGTGGCCTTGAGCAGCGAAACCAGAGCGCGGCCGTTCAAAAGGCCGTCCAGAGCCTCCCCCCCAAGTACCGCGAAGTGCTCATCCTCTATTACTTTCACGAGATGGATGTGCCCTCAACGGCGCGCAGCCTCCACTTGCCCGAAGGCACGGTCAAGGCTCACCTGTTTCGCGCTCGTAACCTCCTCCGCGGCAAGTTGAAGCCGCTGGTCGAACATCCTCTTATCGCACACCGGCAAGTCAGGGAGTCTCTATGACCCACGCACCCACACCCGAACCCATGGACGACGCAGTTGACCGCCTTGTAGACGCCCATCTCGCGTCGGCCAGCGACGATCTTGCGCCCTCTTCTGGCTTTGCCGCGTCTGTGATGGATTCGATCTACGCGCAGGCAATAGAGCCGCCGCCCATCGCGTTTCCCTGGCGCCGGGTACTCCCGGGTGCTATCGCGGTCGTCTGCGCTCTGCTGGCACTGGTTGTCTTCGTGATTCGGACTGCGAAAGCGAGTCCAGGCGCCGCGTCATCTTCCAGCGCCGTCGTTCAGTCGCACTTGGCGCTCTCCTTCACCCCGAGCGAAGTGACTTTAGGGTGGATTCTCCTGGCCGCGTGTCTTTCTATCGCCGCCATCGCTGCGTCGTTCCGCCTCACAGGCCGCAGCGAATAGCCGCTACCCAATCCATGATCTAAGGAATCGCCGCCACCAACTGCGTTGCGGGCTTGTCGGGGGGCGCGTCCGGCGAGGTTGCCGGGTTCGGGGCGGTCTTATCCTGGGGAGCACCCGCAGGTGTTACCGGCAACTGGACGCGCTGCGTGCTACCCGGCGCAACCTCGCCGGGCTTCAGAATCGAAGGCGGAGCCTTGGTCGGCCCATCTTCTCCGCCCCCCGGCTTGGAGTCACCCATGGCAACCTCGCGCGTGCCCTCCGGATCGAGATAGCCGTGCATCTCATTCTCGGTATGTACGGCGATAGGCTGCCCCAGCGCGGCAATACGCACTTGGGTTACTCGGTCGCCTTCGAAGCGGACGAATCGCACGGTCTGCGGTACATGCCCGAATATCCATTCTTCGTAATGCCGGTCTGCCGATCCGTCAACCAGCTCTCGAATCTTCGACTCGGGCGCGCCCAACGCTGCAAGCACCATCTTGCGATTCATGCCGACAAGCACATCGTGCTGCGCGATGGCGTCTTTGAGGAAGGGCGGCAGGCTGTCTGCGTAGGCCTCCCCGGAGGTCTTGACGCCAAAGTCGATGATCGGATCGAGCAGCGCCTTCACCTCGGGCGCGGAAATGTCCGGAATCCCACCCTCAAACAGCAGCGTCACGCGGCAGCCGGTCACCTGCGAGCCGTCGTCGGCGGCCAAGGGGGTATCGTTCAAATCGATATGACGCATCCAGCGATGCTTCAGATACGGGCCACCATTGAGATCAAAGATGATGCGGTCGCCCTTCACCGTGACCGTGGTAATTGAGACGCGATCTCCGGGCGCGGCCGCTTCCCCCTTTTTGTACAGCATCTGCTTGTAAGCGTCGCCGCCTGGCTTCAGGTTGCCGTTCGCCATCAGGATCAGGTCCTCCCCAAGTGGAAGGGGACGGTGAGCGAAGCCCTGCTCCGCCTCGAGGTTGCGAATCAACTCTCGGCGTCCGCGCTCGGTGATCGGAGTCGATGGAAGTTCAACCCGGGTGGGGTGGAAATCAGTGGAAACATCGGCCATGGCTGACTTCTCGCCGACCACAAAGACCTGCGCACGCACTAGAGGTGTCGCAGCCGTCAACACCGCGGCTCCGACTATCAATGCGAGAAACTGGTGACGAAAGGCCATGGCGGGCACCTCGTGTATTCAAAATTCTGCGCCTAGTTTCCTCTTTTTACAAGCGGATTTCGCCGCGGCCCCAACCGCGTTACTTCCGTCACTGTGCGCACGGAAGCGGTCGATTGGTGAGATGCCGATTCAGCACTCCTAGGCTTTCTCCGCATGCAGACGATCCAAATGCATCCCGCACGCGAAAAACAGGTTGTGCCCAGTATCTCTCCGCAACTCCACGGACGGAATCCCATGACAAACAAATGACAAACAGCAGACAGGCAACTGTCACGGGGAGGAGATTACTCGGTAGGGCTGCTTCGAATGGGGCCTTGCGGGGCAGCAGGGAGGATTTGGACGAGCGATGCCGGGTTCACCGGTTCGGCAGCCAATGCCGCCTGCTCCATAGCAACGTGGGCAGCGGGCGGTGGGATGGTGACATCGTATCCGGCGGGGATGATCGGCGGGTGGGTGTAATTCCAGGCGTAGTCCGTAGTCACCCGCACCAGCAGGGAGATGGCGCCGACGATCAGCAGAATTGAGAAGGCAGCCGCTGCGGGGCCGTAGCTGCCGCCGGTGAGCCAAAGCGGTCCGCCCGCACGAGTATCGACCACGGATGAGAACGAAACGTCCCCGCCCAGCGGAAGGCCGAAGAGTACGCCGGTCGAGGCCGCCCACGCAAAATGCAGTCCCCATCCCAGCCACAAGCCGTGCGTGCGAAGCCAGCAGATACAAATCAGCAAACTGGACAGCATCTCCACCAGAATGCGAGTCCCGTCCGGAGTTCCGTAGGCGCTTGGAGTGATCCCGGCGTGGATTGCCGCCAGGGAAACGATGATCAGTGTCGCCCGCACAGGTCCGGTCGCCTCGATCAGCCGCTGGAAACCGTACCCGTAGATTGCCAACGTGTGTGCCAGGGTTGCTACCGCGAGCGTCACCAGGCTGAGAGCAAGCAACTCAAAGGCACGCTCCGAGGTCCACAAATGAACGCTCAGCGTCCGCGCGAGCGCTATAGGAAGAACCGAGGCAACAGCAAGTCCCCAGCCGAACGCAGCGCCCAGTGCCCATTCTCTGCGCGAAGTCGGACGCCGCGGAAGACCGAGCGTCAACCGCAGAGGTGCACGCCGGCGTTCGATGGCGCGCAAAAGAGAGAATCCGCAGATCACGAGGAAGAGCACGAAAAGAGCCTCGAGCAGTGGTCGCTCGTCGCCAAGATCAAAGCGCAGCGCGATTCCGCTGGCCGCGCTCTCGGACAATAGTCGCGCACATAGAAACCACACCATCGCGGCAAGGAAGAGAGCGAACTGCAACGAGCGCGAACGCTGCCGGACACCGGTGAACGCTGGCGGCGGGGGCGGTGGGACGGCGGTAGTGGGAGTGGCCTGCATTATTTAGTTTCTGGTCACGCTGGCTCGGGATCGAGCAACAGCTAGGTCAAATTGCAAATGCGGGAGTTCTTCGACTGCGAATCCGCATGAACCGGCGAATTCTATGCGCGGCAGAATAAAGTTGATAGGCACAGCCTCCGAACTCAATTGCTATTCGGCGGTGGTGTAGCACTGAGCAATATTGCGGAACTTCGTATAACGCTCTTCGAGCAACTGATCAATGGGCTTGGCATCGAGTTGTGCAAGATGGAAGCTAAGCCTCTCGTTGACCAGGGACATGGCGAAAGCCGGATCGAGATGGGTGCCACCCTCGGGCTCGGAGAGAACATCGTCAACGCATCCAAGATCCTTCGCGCTGAACGCGGTATATTTGAGCGCAGCAGCGGCCTGTTGCTTCTTGCCCGCATCCTTCCACATGATCGACGCACAACCTTCCGGAGAGATGACCGTGTAGATCGCATTTTCCAGCATCAGCACCCGGTCTGCGACTGCCAGCGCCAGCGCCCCACCCGACCCGCCTTCGCCAGTCACTGTAGCGATGGTCGGAACTCTCAATCGCGCCATCTCCAGCAGGTTCCGAGCAATGGCCTCGCCCTGGCCGCGCTCCTCTGCGCCTATCCCTGGATTAGCGCCCGCCAGGTCGAGAAACGTAAAGATGGGGTGGCCGAATTTCTCGGCGATCTTCATCGCGCGTAAGGCCTTGCGATAGCCCTCGGGGTCAGGAGATCCGAATTTGCGCGTGACGCGATCCTTCAGCGTGCGTCCCTTAAGGTTCGCGACCACGAGTACCGGTCGTCCGTGGAAGCGCGCCATGCCACACGCCATCGCAGGATCGTCGCCGAAGGCCCGGTCGCCATGAATCTCGCTGAAGTCTGTGAAGAGTGCGTCGATGAAGTCCATCGGATAGGGACGATCGGGATGCCGCGCAAGCTCTGTCCTGCGCCAGGCTTCGGGCATGTTGCCTGCTTCTTGATCTGCCATCTGCATTATTGTATCGGACTGCCGGTAGCTCCGCTGAACTTGGCCAGGAAGCAGGCAAGTACGCGCGACCACGCCCTTCAGCTAAACTGGCTTGGCTTTGTGGAGGAGTGCTTGAGAATCAGGAAGCGTGGTCTGGTGGGTGGTGTTTTGGTGGCGGCATTGGCCTCATGTTTCGCGGCCGGCGAGGCGTTGGGGCAGTCCTCTGCTCTGGCGGCGACGGAGTCAAATGTCGCGAAAGGGACAGCAGCGGTGCCGCTATTCCGCGACCCTGTGCATGACGGTGCGGCCGACCCTGTGGTCGTGTGGAACCGTGTGCGCAAGACGTGGTGGATGCTCTACACCAACCGGCGCGCGGATCTCGACAGCGGCAACGGCGTAACTTGGGTCCATGGCACCCACATCGGCATCGCCGAGTCGGCCGACGGAGGCGCGCACTGGAAGTATGTGAGCGAGGCGGACATCCCTCTGCCCCAGCCGGACTACACGCTCTGGGCACCCGAGGTGATCGACGTCCACGGGACGTATCACATGTTCCTGACCGTAGTGCCGGGGACGTTTACCGACTGGAATCACCCGCGGCACATCCTGCATCTGACCAGCAATGACCTGCTGCACTGGAAGCCCATGGAGAACGCAAATCTTGAGTCGGAACGAACGATCGATGCCTGCGTCTTCCAACTGCCGGACGGCAAATGGCGGCTCTGGTACAAGAACGAGGCCGACAGTTCGAAGGTCTACTTCAGCGACTCTCCCGACCTGGATCACTGGACGCCGAAGGGGATCGCAACGACCAACCACGGCGAAGGGCCGGTGGTCTTTCAGTGGCACGGGTCGTACTTTCTCATCAACGATCCGCACGCAGGGCTTGGCGTCTTTCGCTCCGACGACCTGACAACATGGAAGCAACAGCCCAATAATCTTCTGCGCGAACCCGGCATTCAGCCAACCGACCATGCGGTGGGAAGCCACGCCGACGTAGTGGTCGATGGAACCGGTCGCGCATGGCTGTTCTATTTCACCCAGCAAGGCGGCGAGAACGCCAGCCCCGACACCCGCGGCTATGCCCGCCACTCCGTGCTGCACGTAACCGAACTCCATGAGAAAGATGGCGTACTGACCGTGGACCGCAATGCGCCCGCCTACATCCACATGCTGCCACCGCCAAAGAACAAGAAGAGCGACGTGGCGAAGGCGTGGTAACGCGGCCCGTCAATCGATAACGCGAACCCCACCCCGTCCGACCAACTCTTCCACGCGGTCGATAAACAGACGGTCGGCCGTAACCATAACATTGTGCGGCTCGAGCACAGCACAGAACTCGCCCGGCTCTTCAAGATCGAGCAGAAGCTTGCCCTTACCTGGTGCCGCCAGAAACACAGCATGAAGCTTCTCCAGCAACGCGCCGTCAGGATTGTGTAGCGGGACTTTAATGCGCAACGATTCCGGCAGCTTGAGCACCACATCCTCAAGCGCCTGAATATTCGAGACGGAGAGTTTCGGAGCCGAGTCCTCTTCCCCTCGCAGCACTCCGCGTACCAGCACCGGCACGTCGATCTTCAACTTCTCAGCGAGTTTCTGATACGCGGTTGAGAAGGCGATTAGTTCGATCTTTCCGACCGAGTCTTCGAGCGATGCCTGCGCGTACATCTCACCCGATTTCTTTGACTTTGCGACCTTCAGTCCAGTAATTACTCCGGCAATCTGTATCTCATTCTGGGGCTCATTTGAGCCGCGCCGAAACACCTGCGGCTCCGGCTTCATCTCGCACGCGGTCACAGTGTCAACGACTTTGAGATTTCGCAACTTCTCACGGTATCGGTCAAGCGGATGACCCGAGACGAAGAAGCCTAGGACTTCCTTCTCATTCTGTAGTCGATTGTGCTCATCCCAATCGGGAGCCGGAGGCAGTGCTTCGCTCTCCTCATTTGCCGCGATCGATAGATCCGCGTCGAAGATGCCGCCGAAGAGTCCACTCTGTCCCGCCGCAGCGTCCTTTTGCGACTTCTGCGCGCGTTCCATAGCCTTATCGAGTGCGGCGAAGACCTGGCCGCGGCGTCCAAACGCGTCCAACGCGCCAGCCTTAATCAGCGACTCCAGGACGCGTTTGTTCAGCAGCCGCAGGTCTACCTTGTCGCAGAACTCCCACAGGCTGGCGAAGCCCGGTTTCCCCCCCCCGCACGCAAGGCATTCCGCGCTTCGATGATCGAGACAATGGCATTCTGGCCGACGTTCTTGATCGCTGCCAGGCCAAACCCGATTGCCTCACCCGCATCTGTCCGCACCGGGGTAAAGTCCGCGTCAGACACCTGAACATTCGGCGGCACGACCGGAATGTTCATCTCGCGACACTCGGAGATGTACTTGACGACATTCTCAGGCTTCGAAGTTTCACTGGTCAGCAAAGCCGCCATGAACTCGACCGGATAGTGAGTCTTGAGCCAGGCGGTGTGATACGCCAGCAGCGCGTAGGCGGCCGAGTGCGACTTGTTGAAGCCGTATCCCGCGAACTGCGCCATAAGGTCGAAGATGGTTCCAGCGATTTGCTTAGGATGCTTGTTGGTCGCTGCTCCGGCCATGAAATGCTCGCGCTGCTTGGCCATCTCCTTCTCGTCTTTTTTGCCCATCGCGCGCCGCAGCAGATCGGCCTCGCCGAGCGAGTAGCCGGCGACAACATTCGATATCTGCATCACCTGTTCCTGGTAGACGATGACGCCGAGCGTCTCGCGCAGCAGCGATTCGAGTTCAGGAAGCAGGTACTCGACCGCCCGTCGGCCCCATTTGCGCTCGATGAAGTCGTCGATCATGCCACCCTGAATCGGGCCTGGCCGATAGAGCGCATTCAAGGCAGTGAGGTCTTCCACGCAGGTGGGCTTATAGCGGCGCAGCACGTCCCGCATCCCGCTGGATTCGAATTGGAACACGCCAGAAGTAAGCGCGCGATGGAATACCTGCTCATACGTCTTCGCGTCGTCGAGTGCGATGGTAGCGAGATCGACGACAATCCCCTTGGTGGACTTGATCAGCTTGAGCGCATCGTGAATCACGGTGAGCGTCGTCAGGCCAAGAAAGTCCATCTTGAGCAGGCCCATCTTCTCAATCGACTTCATGTCGTATGAAGTGACGATGGCGTCGTCCTTGGTCCGTGTAACCGGGACTAGCTCGGTAAGCGGCTTAGGCGCGATCACGACGCCTGCAGCATGAACGCCCGCACCGCGCACCAATCCTTCGAGGCGCATCGCAGTGTCGATCAACTCGCGAATCTTCGGATCATCGTACGCGGCAGCCAGCGGAGGCGAGTCTTTAAGCGCCTGCTCAATGGTGATGCCGATGGTCGCCGGGATCAGTTTGGCGATTCGATCGACCTCGCCATAGGGCATCTCCAGTGCGCGGCCCACGTCCTTAATTGCCGCCTTCGCAGCCATGGTGTTGAAGGTGATAATCTGCGCGACCTGGTCGTTGCCATACTTTCCCTTGACGTAGTCGATAACCTCGACGCGGCGGTTCTGGCAGAAGTCGATATCAATATCGGGCATCGACACGCGCTCCGGGTTAAGGAACCGCTCGAACAGGAGTTCATTCTGCAGCGGATCGATGTCCGTAATCTCCATGCAGTAGGCGACCAGCGAACCTGCCGCGGAGCCGCGGCCCGGTCCAACCGGAATCGCCTGCTCGCGCGCATAGCGGATAAAGTCCCACACAATCATGAAATAGCCGGGAAACTTCATCTGTTTGATGCAGTCAATTTCGCGGTCGAGCCGTGCGTGGTACTCGGGGATGGTCCTCTTCAATAGGCCGGTGGAGCGCAGGTGTTCAATGGCCGTCGCAAGTCGCTTCTGTAACCCCTCGCGGCACACATGCTCGAAGTAGCTGTCGAGCGTCTCACCCTCAGGCACAGGAAACGCGGGGAAAGGATTGTCGACTTTAGTCAGCTTCAGATTGCAGCGTTCCGGAAACTGCATCGTCCCGCTGACCACATTGGGAGCGTGCGCAAACAGCCGTGCCATCTCGTCCGCCGACTTGATGTAGAACTCGTTAGTGTCGAACTTGAAGCGCTTGGGGTCGTTCATCGAGCCGGCCGTCTGCACGCACAGCAGGATTTCGTGGGCGCGGCTGTCGTCGGCTGCGATGTAGTGCGAATCATTGGTCGCGATCAGAGGGATGTCGAGATCCTTCTCCAGCCTGAACATCGCATCGCAAACGGCCTTATCAGGACCGAGTTGATGGTCCTGAATCTCCAGAAAAAAGTTCCCCTTGCCGAAGAGGTCCTGATACTGCCCGGCAGTCGTCCTTGCCGCGTCGTAGTTCCCTTCCATGATGTGCTGCGAAACTTCACCCGCCAGGCAGCCAGAGAAGCCGATCAGGCCAGCGGAGTGTTTGCCGAGGAAATCCTTCGAAACGCGCGGCTTGCGATAGAAGCCGTGCAGCGCTGCCTCGGAGGTCAGGCGAACGAGGTTGCGATATCCCTCGTCGTTCTCGGCGAGCACCAGCAGATGGTTGTACTTCAGATCTGGATTAGGCCTAGCGCGGTGGTCGTCTTCCTTGCAAATGTAGAGTTCGCACCCAAGGATGGGCTTGATTCCCTTCTCCTTCGCCGCGTTGAAAAAATGGACCGCGCCGAAGATGTTGCCGTGGTCGGTCATAGCGACGGCAGTCTGGCCCAGCGAATGGACGTGCTTGACCAGCTTGTCGACATCACAGGCGCCGTCCAGGAGCGAGTAATCCGTATGCAGGTGGAGATGGGTAAACTCAGCAGACATGTATCTAGTTTATTCCGCTGCGTCCGGAGGAAAACCGGGTCGAAATTCGCGCACATCGAAAACCGCAACAGGGCTAGAATGTCCAAGGAATGGCTATCGTTGACTCAATTCGGCACGTTATTCACGAACGCGCCCGCAAGAAGCGGGTGCAACTAGCCGCGCAATGGCCGCAAACGGAGGCCAAGGTCGATATCTGGAAGGTTCTGCCCGCCGGCGATGCCTCAGAATCGTTCACCCAGACGGACTTCATCGAGGCCAGCTTCCACTTCACGCTAAACGGCGAGTACTACGGCGGCTATCTGCGCAGCGTGGCAATGGGCAGAAAAGAGGCCGAAAAGTTGGCCGTAGGCTGCCCCTCTATCAACGTTCGCTACAACCCAACAAACCCGGATGAGACAGTGGTTCTTGCTGACGACAATGGGGCGTTTCCGTTTGCCTTGGTCTCCGGTTGAGCACTACAGTTCAAGACCGAATCAGATTCTCGGCAAGGTCAACATAGAGATCCACGCACTCGAGCAATTCCTTCTTGCTGATCCTCTCGTCCGGCGTGTGCGCAACGTGGATCGAACCCGGCCCAAGCAGAAAGGGCTCGCCCCAAGCAGTCAGCGATGGAATGTCGGTGGCAAACTTTGCGATCATGGTCGGCAGGTCGCCAACCCGGCGCATGCGGACATACGAAAGATCGAGTGAAAAGGTTACGTCCGCGCGCCCGGCAACGACACGGATGACGGCGTCCTTCACCTCCTGGGACGGCCCCACCGTGCGGATCAGCAAGTGGGCCTCGGCCTTGTCGGCGATGACGTTGGGCGCGCGGCCGCCAGAGATCAGCCCAATGTTCATAGTAGACGGTCCAATCTCCGGCTCGATCGGCAGTGGCATGGCCAGCACATCGTGGAGCGCCTCAACCAGCTTCTCGATTGCCGACTCGCCCAGTTCCGGGTAGGCCGAGTGGGCCATCCGCCCGTGCGCACGCAGCTCAACACGCAGCGCGCCCTTAGTCGCAAGCGCCAGCCGATTGTCGGTAGGCTCGCCGTTGATCAGGAACCGCGAGCCACGCGAATCGCGGTTGGCCACCTTCGCACCAGCCGAGTCGCGCTCCTCCCCAACCACAAAGAGCATGCCAACCTTGACGCCTGCGTCGCGCAGTCGATCCGCAGCGGCAACCTGCGCGGCGATGATTCCCTTGGCATCGCAAGTCCCGCGGCCGTAGAGAAACTCGTCATCCTCGGTGCAGCCGAAGAACGGCGGCACGGTGTCCATGTGGGTCGAAAGTACGACCTCGGGCGTAATGCCCGGCATCGCCGCGTACACGTTGAACCGCTCGCCCATTCCACCTCCAGGCGTCAGCGCAATGTCAGGTTGATCGACGGGCATACGCTCTACGGCATACTTCTGGGCGGTAAGGAAGTCGGCGAGGAAGGCTCCGGCAAGCCCCTCGTGATACGAGATGGACTCGATGTTGACGAGCTTGCGCGTCAGTTCGATTGCGTCGATGGGCATGTGAGTAACAGGATAACCCGGCAGCTCGATAGACCAGAAAAGGGGCCCGCCAGCGCGCAAATTACACTAGAGAAGATGACGCTGACACCTGAAGGATCCACGCCAGTCCCGCCAACATTCCGATCTCAGATCCGCTCCATCGAGGACCTGCACGGTCCGGCGGGACGCTTGGAGGCTCTGCTCAATACTGGCCGCGACGACGCACCGTTCTCGGCGCTGGTCTGCCATCCGCACCCGGCTGGCGGCGGGACGATGCACAACAAGGTCGTCTACCACGCGATGAAGGCGCTCTCATCGTTCGGGCTTCCAGTATTGCGGTTCAATTTCCGTGGCACCGGCCTCAGCGAGGGTGAGCACGATAACGGGAACGGTGAGCAGCACGACGTCCGCGCGGCGCTCAGTTGGCTTGAGCACAACTTCAGACGGCCGATTCTATTCGCGGGCTTTTCCTTCGGCTCACAGGTTGGGATGCGCGCGTGCTGTGGCGACGTCCGCGTAAAAGGTTTGATTGGGCTAGGCCTGCCCGTTCATGCGGCAGGCCGCGACTACAAGTACGAATTCCTGCCAAAGTGCGTCGCGCCTAAACTGTTCATCAGCGGGGACCACGACGAGTTCGGCCCCCACGAAATGTTAGCTGACGTATGGGAGAGCGCGCCCGAGCCCAAGCGGTTGGTCTGGATCGGCGGAGCAGACCACTTCTTTCAGGGGACCAAGGAGTCGCCAGGCGCAAAACTCGGCCTGATGCAGACGGAGATTCACCTGTGGATTCAGGAGACGTTTGGACTCGCAGGCCCCGCAAAGCTGCTCTAAGTTCCAGTCGGCAAATGCTGCACAGCAGCAGACGTCGTTGCCCGTGCGGCGATGGGAGACGAGAGCAACCGAGAGACTAATACGCCCGGATCAGAGGCCGAATCGCGGCCCAGCCATTCCAGCATGATCTGGTTCGATTCTTCCGGCATCTCTTCGAAGACGACGTGCCCACCACCGGGAATCACCACCAGTTCGGATGCAGTCATCACATCCCTAAGGCGCACGCCGGACGCTAAGCTCATTGCGCGGTCGCGGTCTCCCCATACCAACAGCGTCGGAACCTCGGCGACCAGCGGTAGAGCAGCTTTCAACGTCGCCATATCGGCAAACCAGCCGCGGACGATCGAGAGAATGTGACCAATCGTTCCGGGCACGCGTAGACCATCTGTATATTCCTTCATGCAATCTTTTCCAATACGCGCCGGATCGCCATACATCCGCCCGAGCGCGATCAACTGTATTCGCTGGGGCACATACGGCGCGAGTCTTGCCAGCACCCTGCCCGGAGCACTTGAGTAAAAGCGGACCAAAGCATCGGGAAAGTGGCAGAACGGATTTGCCGGCGCGAACAGCATCAGGCTCTGTACTCGCTCCGGATGGCGCGCGGCAAGCACTAACGCAACTGCCCCACCATGGGAATGACCGGCAATGTCGGCCTGATCGAGACCGAGCGCGTCCATCATTGCAACAACACGGTCAGCGGTGGCCTCAAGCCCCGGGTCGAGTCCTGCGATCCGCTCAGACTTGCCGGCGTTCAAAAGATCGATTGCGTAGACGCTCCTTTCCCGCGCGATCGCATCAATATTCCTTCGCCAATTGGAGGTTGAACCCACCAGGCCATGGATCAGAAGCACCGGCCTGCCCTTGCCTGCGTGTAAATAGTGCAAACGCGAGCCCTCAACATCAACGAACTCGTCTGCGCATTGCGGTGCCTTCTGATGCACGGACAGAATCCCTCTCTCACTCAGCTTAGATCTTATGGGATCTGCAGCGGGCGGACGCCATCGATCTGAAACAGGCCAGCGGGATAGCCCTCTGGCGAGTGCTGCGCCCGGAAGACGTAGCGGAAGAAAAACCCCGCCGAGACCGTGTTGTAGTTGTTCGAATTGTTGGCGGAGAGGAAGCCACCGCCATACCAATGGTCAGCGAAGCGGTAGGAAGCGAGCGCGTTGGTCGAATAGTTAAAGCCAGTCGTGACCATAATTGGATACTCACCGCAGCGATACGAAGGGATCTGCGCAGCGGTACAGGGCCCACCGCTCGCGGGTACGAACCCATTCTGCAGCGCTGGATCAAGCGGATAAAACGGAGCTTCATCCTGCTCGAAGGTCCGGACGCCGAGCGCGCCCGCGATGACGTAGTGGAAGTTCGTCCTATAGTGACCGGTGAAGTTTACTGGCACCGAGGCGAGGAAGTAGTAGTAGGGACTGAAGTAGCCGCCCTGACCGTAAGTCAACCCCACTTCGTTGTGGGCATAGTGCATACCTGAAAGACTGGCTCCAAGGGTCAGACTTCCAGAACCCGGCCAGTTCCCAGCGCGGAAGTTTGCGCCAATCGCGCCCTCATAGCGGTTGTTATCGAGGACATGCCGGCCGGTGAGCACGCCACCATCACCGGAGATGTAGAAACTCGACGTGCCGCCTCCGAGATCGATCCGCATGCCCCCGGTGGTCGAGATGACGCCGCCCCAGATCGGGCCCTGCGAGCCTAAAGGCATTGCGCCGGGATCGCGCAACCCAGCGTACGAGAGCTGCGTATCTTTCACCGACTGGCGATCGCCGTAGAGCGAAACATGGCCATCGAGCAAGCTCAACCGGAAGCGACCGGTCACGTTGCGTACGAGGAATTCGTACGGGGTATAGCCGACGGCTAGTCCAACGTTCTTCGTCGCCAATTGAAGCTCGCCGCCAATGCCATTCGAGAACTGCTGCGCGGGAGGATTGGCCGTATTGGCTGGGAGCGTGCCGAGATAAGGCACGGAGGTGGTGCTGAAGCTCGCGGTGTTGAGTACACCGGAGTTCAGAAACACGGGAAGCGCAACCGCGGTCAGCCGAATCGACCTCCCAATCACGGCCGACGCCTCAGCCGGGGACTCGACATCATAGAGGCGATCAAGCCCCACTGTTCCGCTGCGATACCGGCCGATCCCGGTCGCGCCGAGCCATCCACTATACGATCCTTCCAGCGCCGCCAGTTCACTCTCCGCTTGCTGGCGCGGCGTCAGCGGAAGGGGTGCCTGAGCCTCGAAGTATCCTCGCAGCGCCGGCAGATTGCGAGCCCTCAATTCGGCGTCGGTCGGTGGTGGAGCAATCGGATAAGCCGGCCCGATCGGCGGATTGGGTGTCGCAGCCGGAGGAACTGCTGCTGCAACCGGCGGTGCAGGCGCGACCGCAATTGGCGGAGGCACGACCGGTTCAGGCATAGCTACAGGAGGCGTCGCAACCGGGGCTGACGCGGACGTCCGCTGGACCGGGCGACTGCGAGTGATAGTGCTCTGTCCACCCGGTCCAGGCGGGGTGCGCGGCTGCGGATACTGCTGAGCACCTGTGTCTGGAACATTGCCGAATGGCCCGGGCGCAGCGGGCGGTTGGGCAACCTGAGGCTGGTTAGTGTACTGCGCATTCTGCGTGCTCGCTGTGATAGTGTCTTCAGGCGGATTGCTTTGCCCCGATCGGGCAGTGGCTTCAGAATCAGCCTGCAAGCGCCGGATGCGTGCTGCTCGTGCGGCGTTAACATCGGGTTGCGCGGCGGCGGCACGGTCTGCGCGTGCGCTCGGTGCATAGCGCGCCGTCGGCAAAACATCCGTCACATCTGTCTGCGCTTGCTCAGGATGCGGCGGGTCGTTACCCAACTGCACATCAATTGCGCCTGAGGAGCCAATCCGTCTTTCGGTGGTCGCCGGAGTCGGCGGCGGCGGAGTGACATAGGCGACGTAAGGTTTATAGACTTCCTGGCTCGACCCGCCGGTTTGCGTCGCTTGCTGCGTCTCGCCGTTCGCCAGTGCCTGGCTGGTCGCATTTTGAACGGTCGAATTGATCTCAAGCTGCGCAGGAAGATTGGCGGCAGCCATTCCAATGCCGGCCTGGGCCGCATCCGGGTTTGTCATATACGGCGGCACAACTCGGCTCGTTCCGTCATACGGTGGCAGTGGAGCCTGATTGCTATAGCTGGGCAGATACGGCACACCCTGCAAGCCGGCAGGCAAAGCAGAGTCCGCAGCTCCCGGGGCGAGCAGCACGGAGAGCGCTTGAGGCTCGTCCGCATTAGGCAGACTCAGCGGAGCAGACGGCGCGGGTATTCCTAACTCCTCCGCCATCTTCGAGCCAGGACTGACCGGCGGCATCGCCTTCAGCGAAGCGCGATAGTACTTGATCGCCCGCGCCGTATCTCCGCGCGCCTGTTCAAACTTTGCGCCGAGTATCAGTATCTGCGGGTCTGCCGGGTAGGCCGCCAGCGCATAGCGCAGCCATATCTCCGCATCCTTGTTATCTCCGCCCGCCAGCGCGGCGCCGACCGCAGCCTCGTAATCCGCTGCACTCGCAGAGGACATATTCTGCGTCTTGTAGATCAGCACTGCCTGTTGCGGCTGCCCGGCCTGGGAGTAGCCGATCGCCAGCGCCTTCACCGCTGTAGCATTGTCCGGGAACGCTCGCGTGGCGGCATTCAAAATAGCTATCGCTCGCCGCGAATCCCCCACCGCGGTCGCCTGATTCGCGCGACGCACCGCCCAGTTCGTCCAGATTGTTTGCACCGTCCGACGCTGGTCAACAGTCAGATCGGTGCGCCCGCCAATGCTCATCAACTGGCGATAAAGTCCGGCGTCATCCATCCCGTTATAGAGCAGCCACGCGTTCTGAATCTCCAGGTCTGAAGGTGGAGCACTACGCTGGACCGCATAGCCCTGCTCAACCCTCCCCAGGAACATCGTGGCTTCACGCGATCGGCCCAGCGCTTCATATACAGACGCCATCGTTTGCAGGTAGCTCGGATTCTTCTCAAGCTGTGCGCGCACCGAAGCCGGAACCAACTTGAGTTGGTCAACCGCCTCCTTGTCGTGGCCGGTCAAATGTAAAGCCGAGAGCAATCCGGCCCACGCGTCCGCACGATCAGGAGTCTCCGAGATCACTTGCTGATAGACCGGATAAGCAAGTTGCGGAGTGCCGCGGTCGACATAAACTCCGGCGAGCTGTATCTCAACCGCTGGCGACGGTTTCTGCCCCGCGCTGGTCTGCTGAGTTACTACCTTCTGCAGCATGTCTTGCGCCACATCCAGCTTTTTTTCGGCCTGATAAATCGATGCCACAGTGACTTCGAAGTCGGGGTCGCGCATCGCCGCAGCGTGGGTCTCGGGAGTCATGCTCCCCATTGTCTGCAGTGCCTCTTCATCGTGCCCCATCGCGTGCTGTACCCGCACCAGCGACTGCCACGCCGAAGTGTTACCGGGCTCCTCCGCAAGCACCTGCCGGTATATCTCCACGGCTCGATCAAGATGATTCGCCGTAACCAACAGGCCGCCAAGTTGGGCCCGCATCTCAGTCTTCACCGCCCTCGTGTCCGCGGAATAAGGGAGACTCAAGGCGCTCTCCAGAGTCGATTCCGCATCCGCAGTGCGCCCCACTGCCATGTAAGCGGAAGCCAGCGCCTGCAGGTACACCGCATCACTCATGAGTTCAACATGGGTTGCTGCCGGTACCCGCTTGTCGGTGGCCAGAGCCAGCGGCGCATTTCCAGCCTGAAGCTGCGCGATCAACAGGTCACGCCAGTCGACCGTAGATGCAGGCTTGGCTCCCACTGCCTGCTCGAGGATGGGAATTGCCGGCGCTGCCTGCTGTGCCTTCAGCAGCGTCCCGCCCAACCCCTCCAACGCCTCCGGACTATTCGGGCGAAGTGCCAGAGCTGATCTGTAGCGCTTCTCTGCCGTGGTCAGGTCGTTCTCGTTGAGCGCCTGCTGCCCCTCGCCCATAATGAACCAGAACCGCGAAGTATCCAGTGCCGCCGCCAGCCCCTTGTCGTCTGACTTGTTCAGCTTTGCCTGCTCAAGAAAGCTGATAGCGCCCAGAAAATTCCCCTGCTGCATGCGGACGTAGCCCATCCCAGCAAGTGCTTTCGAGTCCCCTGGATCGCCCACCAGGATTGTCTTGAAACGCGTCTCCGCCTCGCCAATCCGATTAGCATTCAGCGACTGATACGCCGCAGTCTCCGCCGCCGCTCGAGCACGAGCACGCGCAACAGAAGCATCCGCCATTCCGTTAGTCGAAGGCGTAGCCGCCCGGGTAGGAGCCTGCTCAGCCGCCGCAGGAGCCTTCGTATTCGCCACCGGCGGAGCACTCGCAATGACTACCGTTGGAGGATTCGGAGTCGGGCCAACTGGCTCGGCAGTTTTGTTCGGCGTTACTGGCGATGCGCTAGCCATCGATGCATTCGCGCTTGCGCTGGCCGTGGGGCTTGGACTCTGCGTCGTGTTCGACGGTGGCTGCGTCATCTGCATCACCGCAGCAAGTTGTGGGTCCTGATGTGTCGCCAGGTATGCGCGGATTTGCGGCGCCACCGCAGGGTTCGCCGCATCCCACAGCAGCGACTGGCGCAGCGCAGCGGCCGCTTGCTGATCCTTGGGGAAGCCCGCGAGATACTTCCGCCCTTCCTCCCGCGTAGTCGGGTTGTAAGTCAGAGCGCGCCCCAGCGCAATCTGGTATCGCGAATCCGCCGGATATTTTTGGACCAGCGCGCGCAGGCCCTCAATCGCGTGGGGTCTACCTTCTTCGATCGCCGACTCCGTATCGTAGTAGGCCAGCGCCAGGTCGCCCGGGGGAGGGTTAGACCCCAGCACCCGGCGATAGATCACCATCGCGGCAGGGTATTTTCCTGCCTCGGCAAGTTTGGCCGCCTGCTGCAGTTGCGCCTTCTGATCTGGTGGTGTTGCCGATTGGGTCGTGGCCTTGGAAGCCTGCGTCGCAGGCGTTGAGACTTGCGCTTCCAGTCGCACTCCAAACGCGCTCAGGACCATGCCGCCAAGTAAAATTGTAGGGGCCCAGAGCCGGATTACACACGTTTTCATCATCATCGTTGTCTGTGCGCTGCCCGACACCAATAGGAATCAAGTTTGATACTGCGACCGTACCAGAAGACTACCGCTTTTTCCCCCTCGATGTATCGCCGTTTTTGCCTCCGGACACAACAACTTGAGGATATCCGGGACTGTTTCCCAAATATCCGGAATTCCCTCCCGCATGCCGGACCCTTTGAACCACCCAAGCGGCTTATTTCAGTTGTATTTGTGAGGTCAATGACTGTCCCCGGAGCCGCAAGAGCGATCGGGCGGCCGCTCGAACCCCGCGTCGCGGGTCACTTACGCCGGCTGACTAGGATCAACGGATTCATTCGGTGCCTTGGAGCCGCTCACGCGCGCGCCGTCGCAACTTCGCCTGCATCAACACGGCAATCAGGAAGCAGAAGAAGATTGCCACGACCGCAATCAGCCAGGGGTACTCCTGGAAAAGAATCATCACGCGCATCAGCGGCGAGATGTCGCCCACCCAGTACGCATCACTCCCGATCCTGTGCGAGGTGAACTCCGAGCCGTGCAGCACGCTTATCGACTGCGAGATACTCGACGATTGCGATGACTCTAGAAACGCCGAAACGAAGTTCGGAATCGTCGCCTGATCGCGCAGTACAACCAGCACCACCGAGCGGTTCGATCGGGCCGGCCACTCAATCCCCTCAAGCAGCGCGTCCGGGAGACCACCCTCCGTCGTCAACTGTCCCGGATCCACACGGTCCGAGCCTCGGCCGCGCCACCACGTCGCTCGGTCAAAGAAGCCTCGTGTGTCGTGAATTTGCAGCCCACCTTCATCGACACCGACCGGCAGCGAATCGTGCAGCATCTTCAAGGCCGGCTGGTCGTCGGCCACGCCCATCACCAGGTAGTCTTTCTGTCCATCGTTCGTCATGCCCGCGGCGTTCGTCACGGTGACATGGAGCGCGGGGTAACCCGTCTGTGCACCGAAATGGCCCATCATGGCAAGGAACAGGTCCAACTCCCCGGCTGAGGGCTGATCAGGCAGCACCACCGCCGTGTCGGCGAGGTCGGCCATGCGGGTGAACGGATAGCCTGCGCTGGCAAACAGTTCGAGGTTAGGAAGCAGCGTCAGGTGCGCAACGTCCGTGATGTCGAGATGCGAGTCTCGCAACACCGCACCTTGAAGATTCATCGGTGCCCTCTCCTCGCATCCCTTCGTTGCGGGCTGGAAGGCGAACTTCAGTATCATCGTGTTCGAAAACGGTCGCATGTCCGTCACCGGAATCGGCACCACGGTCTCCAGCACCTCCGACGCCTTGTCGTTGTGCTGCATCGGCGTCGAACTCACGAACGCCCCGTTCATGTAGACCTGCAGCGTGCTGTCGTTCCCCAATGGAATACCGTTGTAGCGATAGCTCAGATGGAACGCCACATTCTGCTTCTCGCCAAAGTAGAGGTCGGGCGGCACACGCATCGAAACCGATATCGGCACCGAGCCGTCCCCTTGCAGATCGCCAGTCTGGGCAATATCTCCGAATCCCTCCTCCGTGCTCAGCCAGCGCGGAGCGTCATCCGGTTTGCGGGGAGCAGGCAGCGTGAAATCTCGAACGGTAACCTGCGCGCCCTGCCAGGTGTCTCCATGCAGCGGCAGTGCCATTGCGGCGGTCAACAGTTCATCAACATCGCGGCCGGCCACCAAAAGCACGCTGGAATATGGGTTGGAAGGATTTGCAACCATGGCCACAGTCGAGCCCGAGATTGTGTTGACACCAAGGGATGCCGGAATATCCGAAGGGTTCTCGGCGATCACAATCGCATTGCCAGCCGGTACCGTTCCGAACGAAACAGCAAAGCGCACTGGTCGGTGGCTATCTAAAATTCCGAACCACGACGCGATAATTCCCGCCGCCTGCATCGCCTTCGCCGATGGTCGCGTAAGAAAGACGATCGGCACGATCGGGTGCGGATTTACACCAACGTCGTGAAACGGAAGCGGAAGCGCGTCGAGATCGTTTGCCGGCGGCTGTAGCGAGCCTGCCAGTTCGATCGTTGAATTCGAATCGATCTGGGTCCACAAGGTCGAGTTCAATGGGTCTTCGCATTGCTGCGCATAGTGCCCGATGAACTCGAACGTGAGTTGATTGTCGCGTGCCAGCATATCGGCTGGCACAATCAGTATTGCTTCGGGAGCCGCACTCGGCCCGGTGGAAGTTGGGGCACCGGCAGTGATCGTTGCCAACAGCTTTGCATTCAGGCTCACGTTCAAATGGCTCATCCCCGGCAACAGCCCCGGCGAAAAGTGATAGCGAAGCTTCATCGTCGCTGTCTTCACTGCCTGATTCCGCGGCACCGAAAAGTAAACCGAGTGGGACGCTTCGACCCCATGCAGACTGATTGTGTCCCGCGCACCCAGGTCGGCGAGCGTGAAGACGTTGTCGAAACTCCCCACCACCTTCGAAGGCGTTGGGCTGGTAGACAAACTCTTGGTAGCAGGTTCGGACTGTGCCGCACGCGCGTCCCGCGTGGCAATGCCTGCGAGTAGTCCAAGCAGGACTATGGGAACGACGCTCGTGGCCAGGCTGCCCTTCGACGCACCCTTCCCTTTTCTCGACCGGCCCAGCGTCTGCGACAGGCCACGAACCGACAGTCGTAGAATGCGACCCAGGCTGTGGATTGGCTTGTCCGCCTCGCGTGCTTTGCCCAAGCCCAGCCAGGCGTCGGCCCGCGAGTACAGCAGCATCGTCAGCGCTTCATCTTCCTGCAGGTTCAGCGAATTGAACTGTGCGCGCAACTGACTCCCATCAATGCTGACAATCGTCGCCGGCAGCGTTGCCGACCCATCCAGCACCGGAAACACGAACTTGATCGGATCGCCAACCGCAGCCTTCACCACCCGGTCTATCGTGGTGCGCACCCCGCCGCTCGAAAGATCGGACGTTACCCCTTGAATCATGGAGCCATCCGAGAGAATCAAATCTGACGGCACCGCGAGGGCTACACGCACCGACTGCCGGCGCTGCTGGCTCTCCCATGCCACCGCCGTTGCAACGCCAAGGATCGCCAAGTTGAACAACGTCCACACTACGTTCACCCAGATCGTCCCCGGATGCTTACCGTCGTAGATACTGGCCGGCCAGTTCACAAAAGACAGCCACGCCGACACCTCAAACGTCGGAAGTCGATAAGACCTCGCAATCGCACAGAACAGCCCGAAGAAGTTGACTGCGGCCAGCAACAGGAACGGGCGTGCAATGCGCGCATCAAAGTATTCCTCGCTGACCACGCCTCCCTTGGACGTTACGTTGAAGCTCCCCCTCCTCGGCCAGATCAGCGCGATCAGCGTGGGAATAAGGATGTAGGGCGCCAGTACGGTCTCGTAGATTTCGTTCCAAAACGAATGCCGATGCTCTCCCTGGATGCGCGAATTGGTCAGGTTGCAGAGTGCGAGGTGTGGCACCGCATACGCCACAATCGCCAACCAGTAACCAGGAATTGTGGCCCTTCCCAACGCAAGGTAGATGAACGGCGCGGTGAGAAAGATAAGCCTTGGCACCGCATACAAAAAATGCAGCATCGCATTGAAATAGCAAAGCCGTTGTGCTGGCTTCAGCCCAGGCGCGAACAGCGGGTTCTCTATGCGAAGCGTCTGCACCATTCCTCGCGCCCACCGGATGCGCTGTCGCACATGCCCGCTCAGTCTCTCGGTAGCCAGCCCAGCCGCCTGCGGGATATTGATGTACGCCGTGTTCCATCCGCGCATCTGCATGCGCAACGACGTCTGCGCGTCTTCGGTGACAGTCTCCACCGCAACGCCACCCACTTCATCCAGAGCGCGTCGACGCAACACCGCGCATGATCCGCAGAAGAACGTTGCGTTCCAGAAATCATTACCATCCTGCACCACGCTGTAGAACAGCTCGTCCTCGCTCGGGACGGCGTGGAACTGATCCAGATTGCGTTCGAAAGGGTCGGGCGAGTAGCAGTGCTGCGGCGTCTGCAGCATCGCCAGCTTCTGGTCGCGGAGAAACCATCCCATTGTCAACTGCAGAAAGCTGCGCGTTGGCACTTGGTCGCAGTCGAAGACCGCAACAAATGGCGAGTTCAACCGCTCCAGTGCGTGATTGATATTACCCGCCTTCGCATGCTGGTTGTCGTCGCGCGTCATGTATCCGATGCCGGCCTCTTCGGCAAACGCGCGGAACTCTTCCCGCTTACCATCGTCGAGAATGTAGACATTCAACTTGTCCGCCGGCCAGTCGATGTTCATAGCAGCCAACGCCGTGAAACGCACCACGCTGAGTGGCTCGCTATAAGTAGGAATTAGCAGGTCTACCACAGGCCATGTGACGGGGTCATTCGGAAGCGGCACCGGCGCCCGTCGCAGCGGCCAAAGAATCTGCACGTAGCCGAGCAGTAGCACCACAAACGCATAACACTCTGCCAGCAGAAGCAGGCAGACAAAGAACGCATCAAGTGTTGTCCAGTTTGCTCCGGGATTGCGGAACAGCGTGATGACCGAAGAAAACCTCCAAAAGGCGTATCGGACCGTGGAATAGACGGACAGAAGCATCAGCGTCAAGGTCACCAGGTAAGACCTCGAACTGCGGTCAATCCAGATGGCGATGAACAAGGTCAGCAGCGCAAGAATGAGTTGGTGTTCCCAGTTAAGAAAAAGCGCAGCCGTAGAGCAGAGGAAGAGAATTCCGCCTGCGAGGATCGCCAATCGAAGAGCCCGCAACAGACTGGTATCACCCGATTCGAACTCTTTCCACAAAGGTGAGCGCGTCACCGTTCACCCCGGCGCACGCTGCGAGTCTCCGCTGTCGCTGGCGGAGAGACGCTCCTGAGCCACAGCGCCACATCCAGGTAATCGTGCGATACCGGTGAGTTGGGCGCGTAGTCCAACACGGTCATTCCCTCGGCCAGGGCCTCGCTTACCGCCTGCGAACGCCGAATCGCAAACCGCAAAAGACGATCTCCAAGCTGACGCCGGAACACTTCGCGAACGTCAAGATGAAGCGGAAGCGAAGCATCGAACTGGTTCAGAACATAAAACGGCAGCACGGGCCGACCTTCGGAATCCGTGATTCCCCGAAACAACCGTTCCACCGCCTGCAGGCTGATCACAGAGTTCATGTCCGGTGCCATCGGCACCAGCACAGTAGGTTGCAGATCAACCACCCGCCGCACCAGCCAACTCGAACCGGTGGAGAGATCTACGACCACGCGATGGTTCGCCTGGCCTTCCAATAAGATCTCCTCCGCTAGCGCCTGCCTCTGCCGGTCGTTGTCACTCCTCCCCGCAAAGTCGTGGATCACCACCGAGACTGGCTGATCCTCAGTATTCGCCCGCGGCGCGAAGGACCGCACCACACCCGGACAAATCTCATTCGCGCCAAAGTAGATAGGAAGCAAGCCGTGCGACGTCGTATCCGCCAGCACTACCTTCTCCCCTTGCGCGGCAAGCGCGCGTCCCAGCGTTGCCACCAGGCTGGTCTTGCCCACTCCTCCCACCAGCGAAAATACCGCCAACAGCGGTGTCCGTGCGTTGCTCGGGCGCATCGGCTGCATCGCCGGCAACTCCGGCCCGGCGTGTTCGAACACTCCCTTCAGCGCGAACCATCGTGCCGCAACGCGCTCCCGCGAGTCCTGCAGCGTGTCTCCCCCAAGGGTCTCCGTCCGATAGGCTTGCGAGATCGCCTGCGATCCAGGAATCTTCGGCGGCATATGCGAGGCAAACAACCACGCAGGAGCGTTCTGCTCCGCCTCGTCCCCGCCGCCCTTCTGCGCAGCGCCCCAATCCTCGGCGCTTGATGGCACCAGCACCGGTCCAGAAAAACTGCTCTCCACGGGATGGATCAAATCGTGCCCACCCGAACGTTGAAGCTCTTCAATATCGCCTTGACCGTCGCCCCCCACATCGCCCGCTGTAACGTTCGAAATCGCATACGAATCGCCTACGGAAGCACGCGGCTGAGGACCCGCCAATTGACGCCGTCGCAACTCAGACTCCGCGTAGACCAACGCCTGCCTTTTGGCCGAGGAATGGGCCTCCGCAATCTCACGTTCCTCCCGCAGCGCACGAACAGCAGCATGCGCCGCAGCCTCTGCCCTGCGAGCCGCTTCCACCCGTTCCGTGGCCGCGCGTGCCTTAGCAGCTTCCGTGCTCGGCAGCGACGGAATCCGCGATATCTCACTACCATCCTGCGAACCAGCCGTCGCCTCCGCTGTCAGAGCTGCTCGTTCTGCCTCTACCGCGGCAGCCTCCGCATCCATCTGCGCTTTCAGTTCTCGTTCCAGCAGCTTCTTGGCAGCACGATACCTGACCTGCGCGCGATACTCCCGGCGGGATGCCGAATAGTCCCGATATTTCGCCCCTTGCAGATTGGCCCACGAGTACAGAGCAGCCACATCCTCCGGCGTACTGTCTGCCGTCGGCTGGCCGTCCATTTCGGTGTTGCGTGAGCCCATTCGAACCGCCATTCTGACCCGTTTTCCACATCGCCCCCACAACCGGAAAGGGCACATTCACTTGCATCGATTCCACTTACGCAAAATCGTCCATACAGTTGATTTGAGGCTACTTTGGCCCATATACCAAGTCAATGACACTGCGGTGCGACTTAAGTGTGACAACCTAAGTCACTTCGCACAGTTCAAAATCCTCAGACTTCCCTCCCAAATCCCGGTAGCAGAAGGAACTAGAAAGATTCGAAGAGCCGACGTGTTACGTCCAAACGCATCACGCTATACGGCGGGACAGTGACCGGATTCTCAGAATTACCCGATTGCACGGACACGGCAGTCGGATTCGTGGGAGTGTTCTTAGTGCTTGGGACGTCCGAACTGACAAACTGAACAGGGAAAGGCCCCTCCTCACGTTCGCCGTTCACCTGGATCGTTGTCGTAACCGGAGTCGCACCTTTGTTTGTGATTACGACGGACAGTATCCCGCCCCGGCCCGAATAGCTCATCGCATATAACGCCGGAGCCGCCGTGCAATTGGTGGCGCATCCGGGTGGATTGTCCGTGCTCGTCACAGGCACCGTCGGACCACCGTCCACAGTCGTCTGATCCACCCGGACCGCCTCATTAATCGCTCCATTCAACACGGCAAGTCCGGCCGCCTGGGCCGACAGATAGAAGTCGAACTCATCGTCCAACGTCACTGTGTCGATTGGCGCGTTGCTGGCAGCCGCGGCGATCACCGTCTGGTTAATCTCCTTCTCATTCGAAACGTCGAAATCCACGCCGGAATACTGCGAGATCGCCTGCGCCCCCACATACATCATCTGCGGAAGGGTCGACATGCGCATGGTGAACTCCGCGGCGTAAATGCCGCCCCACAACGTACCATCCGGCTGAGGAGTCGTGAGGCCACCAGGCAGAGTTGCATCGAACTCCGTCACAAGAAATCTCGTGCGCGGAGTGCTCAGCGGCTGCAGGTCAACCGTTACTAACTGTGTCGACTCCGACACCAGAACGCCTGTCTCATCCGACATCCATTTCGTGAACGGTGCAGACCCGTCCAGCGCTGGGTAGTAATGAAACGTAATCGCATTCCAATAAGGCGGCATCGCGCTCGAAGCCATGGTTGAAGCGATCTGCTCATCCCATAGCGCCCGCGGTCCAGTCGCCTTCGGATCAGCAAAAATAGCAATTGTCGCGTCCCGATTTGCTTTCCGGATAGCCTCCGCAAACGGCCGCATCTTCTCTAGATAGTCGGCCGCATCGCTAAAGAACGGCGCCACACTGGGCGAGTTGGTCTGAGTGAAAAGATAGGGCTCATTCGCCAACTCCCAGGCCCCAACCCGAATATGGTGGTCCCTCACATACTCTGCCAATTCACCGGTGGATTCCGGCGAGTCGGTGAAAGCGTTCACACACACAATCAGCAAAGCTCCCAGCAACTCCGCCCGCTTGGCAGCGTCCCGCAGGTGCGCGCCGCTCCTCCCTGCCACCAAGGGCACGATATTCGGCGGTGGACCCGCCGAGTAGACCGCAAACTGATCGAACCAGGCCTGCTCCTCCTCGCCCGTCTTCCAGTTATAAGCATCACCACTGGACCCGCCCGGAAAGCGCACCCAACCGTAATGGACCTGTTTGGCAAGCGAATTAAAGTTGGCATCCCAGTATTCAATCGGAATGCCAAGATCATCGTTGATGCCGGAGAACCCGCGCTGAATGGGAGTAGTAGCCCTGGTATCTATGCTGATTGTGGCCGAGTCTTGAGCAGCCAGCGTTTGAGCCGCAATCAACGCGAGAGCAGATAGTGCCACCGATCGCAAAATGATTCCGAGCGACCTGCGAGAAGCCGATTCTGAGAACGACATCTCATAACCTCCTCCGGGGAGGGAATCCTCAGATTCTATTTGATGATTCCGGTGCACGGAAATCTATCTGTGCAACCGTCGTACAACTCGGTCCCGCACCTCAACCCTGCTCGATATGCTACCTTTGAACTGTGGTTCGAGAGCGTAGCTCAGTTGGTAGAGCATCGCCCTTTTAAGGCGTTGGTCCTGGGTTCGAGCCCCAGCGCTCTCACCATCAATTCAACAACTTACAGCATACGCAAGCCCCACAAAAATTATGACCTGCAGCCCGCAGGCATGCTATTGTTCCGCTTGTCTCTCAACTCAAACTCGGCTGATCCGCCGCCCGCGACTTCCACTTATAAACACGCGCGGAATTCTTCCAGAAATATTTCTCCTGCGCCGCCCGCGATTTCGTTGAGAAGAACTTCCTTACCAGGCCAACTTCTTCGGGAATAGTAGCCACCCCATAGCTATTCGGATAGTCCGACCCAAAGATCACACGATCCTCGCCAAACATTCCAAACAGATACTCCAGTCGCGCCCGCAGCGGTTCGTAATCCTTCACAATCACGTTGTCCGTAAGCCGCGGGTGATACACCTCCGACAACTTCACCACGATATTCGGCCGATCCGCCATCGCCTTAACCACATCCTCGTATGCCCTCTGCCCCTCCAGCGTCGGATCGAACGAAGGCAGATGATCCATGATGATGCGCAGCGTCGGAATCGCATCCGCCAGCATCACATTCGCCTGCATCAGCCCCATGCTCGGATTGGCTGTATCCAGCGCCAGGTCAGCCTGAGCCAGCAACTTCAGATTCGCCACCTGATCCATCTTCAGCGAAACGTTCCCGCCATCCGTGTTGTAAAACCGACTGGAGCGGATCGCGCGATACAGCGGGTCCTTGGCAAAGTGGCTCACATACTGCCCAAAGTCTGGCCGCCCAGGATCCAGGCTTCCGCAAACTCCCACCATGAACGGATCGGCCCGGCACACCTCGAGATACCAGAGGTTATCGTCGATGAAGCCACTCGACTCCACCACAATCGCGCCCACGATCCCAGTCGGCTTCGCCAGGGGGATATACATCGATGGAAGCGACGGCTTGTTCAGCGTGCGATACGCCTGCGAACCCATATAGCCCGAGAACACCGACC
>Ga0207048_10086_pt1 | contig 29257 bp, 20 predicted proteins | sample Alteio_BWMinCont_65_FD_153301 | JGI IMG/M metagenome (GOLD analysis project Ga0207048, IMG submission 153301) | Enriched cells from forest soil in Barre Woods Harvard Forest LTER site, Petersham, Massachusetts, United States -... | ecosystem: Environmental > Terrestrial > Soil > Temperate forest >...
CGCGTCGTCGTCGTCATAAGCGAAGTGGACGTTAAGTGAATCGGGATCGAGCTCGATCTGGGCGTCCGCATCCTCCGCGGCCTGCCACGCGTCCTGGGTCGACATCTCCTCCGTATTGAGCACCTTTGGCACAAACGCCTTCGCAGGTTTGCCCTTATGCTTCGGATCCACCGGCGGCGGCAGCGACATCGTCCAGTCGTACCCATAGCTGCCGAGAGAGCAGATGATCTTCTCCTTCGGCACAACTTTGAGGGCATTCTTCAGGTTGTCGACGAACCAGTCCTGGGCGGCGATCGGGCCGGGGTCAGTTCCGATTAGATGCTGCTCATAGTTCATCAACAGAAGGCCGTCCGAGTGATCCGCCATGTACTTCAGGTCGAGTTCGTCGTTCCCGACCGGCGTGTTGACGTAGAGTCGAAGCTTGCGCGCCTGGAAGTCCTGGTACAGCGAGGCGAGCAGCGCCATATAACCCGTTTGCGCCTCATCGGGTATCTCCTGGAAGTTGATTAACAGACCGTGGTAGCTTGGGTTGGCAACAAGAAACTGGTCAACCTGATGGATAAAATTGGCGCGCGATTCGGCGTCCGAGAGGAAGTCGCCGATGCTCGGAAGAAACATCTGCTTGATCGGATCGTAGTTGCTGACCAGCGGATAGACCTCAGCAGGCGAGGTGTCGGCACCCGCCGTCGCGATGGTATGCGCAACCCTCTGCTCGTGATCGACTCCATGCACACCGTTTTCATCCACAACATCGAAGCGACGATTGTCCATACTGAACGAGGTCAGCGTGCCGTCGGGCGTCAATACATGAATCCAGTCGGGGAAGAGCAGATCGATCTGGTGGATGTGCTGCTTCAGCGACGAATAGCTGGCCGGATCGTCCTCAACGTAATACGCAGCACGCAGGCCTTCACCCGAATTCAGCGTGATTTCCGATGGCTTGAGGTCGGTCTTGCGATGCGCGGAACGTGGCTTCTGCCCCCCCCTTGCTGGAGTCGCTACGAGTTCCCTCGACGGAGCCGCGCTGAGGTTGTGCTTTTGCGGCGCCAGCAACAGCTCTGGCAGCGGCGTCATCCGCACCAGCCCGATCACGAAAAGAACCAACACTACAACGCTTATCACGGCGACGATGTCGAAGATTCGCCGCAGCCGCCTCCAGCGCTTGCGTTGAGGATCGAAGAATACCTGCTTGGTCATGTTTCCCTGTTACCAGTGCTCCACTTAAGTTACTGAATAGCATGCGCTTGAGCGCGACTCTATTGCCCGACGCTCGGTTATGTGCGCCGCTTCGCCGCCAAAGCTAAGGTTAGGAGGTCGCAGTCCCAGGCGCAAGTCTGACTCAGCCGCAAAGACGCCCCTGCGCAATCGTATGCAGCCGTCCCAACATAGTCAACGAGCCGACCGGGGCGCCGCAGCAACCCAGTATGATGCTGCTAGATGAATAGTGAGAGACGGAGGTTGTGGATTTGGGCGAGCGCGGCGCTGCTGACCGGTCTGATCCTGCGCACATGGTTCGTGGTCCACATGTCGCTGATCGACGGAGACTCCTTCATCTACGGAGGCATCGCCAAGAACTGGCTTCTACGCGGCGTCTACGGCTTCAACCCAGACGGCACACATTCCATTGATCCCACCCTCATCCGTTTGCCTGGCTATCCCCTCTTTCTTGCCGGGTGCTTCCGCCTCTTCGGCATGGAACATTACCGCGCCGTGCTGAACGTCCAGGTTTCGGTCGACCTCGCGACCTGCTGGCTGGTCAGCGCCCTCTCAGGACGCCTCTTTGGCCGCCGCGCAGCACTCATCGTGCTGTGGCTTGCGGCGCTGTGTCCCTTCATCGCCAGCTACGTTGCCGCGCCGCTTACGGAGACCCTGGTGCTCAACTGCATTGCGCTGTCCTTCTACGGCTTTGCGCGTTGGCAGGAAGCCGGCCTTGGCTACAACCGCTGGCTATGGGTGATCTCCGCTGCAGTTGGATGGTCCATCCTGCTGCGTCCGGAACAGGGTTTACTCGCCGCAGCGATCATCCCGGCAATGCTGTGGCGCTCGTTCGCAACGCGCGATTCACAAAGCCGCCCGCTCAGATTGGCGCTGCCAGCAGTCACAGCGGCGCTCTGTATGGTGCTGCCGCTGCTTCCATGGACAATTCGCAACTGGAACACCTTTCACGTGTTCCAGCCGCTCGTCCCGAAATACGCGACGGATCCCGGCGAGGTGCAGCCAATCGGCTTTGGCCGCTGGTACCGCACCTGGGCCATCGAATTCTCTTCCACCGAGGAGGTCTACTGGAACTATGACGGCGACCACCTTGACTTCGCCGATCTGCCGCCGCGGGCCTTCGACGCAGCTTCTCAGTCGGATTCCTCGACAAACTCTCATCAAGATCTTCGCGATCGCACCGCCACCCTGCTCGACGACTACAACGCCACCAACCTTGCCACCCAGGACATCGACGACCGCTTTGCCGCACTCGCCGCGGAGCGCATCTACGCCCACCCAATCCTCTACCACTTCGGACTGCCCATCGCCCGCCTGCTCGACATGACGCTGCGCCCGCGCACCGAGATGTTGCCCATCCCACTGGAATGGTGGAGATGGAGCGAGCACCCGGCGGAAACCGCCTTCGCCGCTGCCTATGCCGCGCTGAATCTCACCTACATCGCCCTCGGTTTCGCCGGTTTCTATCTCTGGAAACGCCGAGCATGGCTCTCGCCAAGTCCGTCCGGATCCCGGCATCGAATATTCCGCGAACTAGCCATTGCCATGGCCGCCACCCTCATCCTTCGATCACTCCTGCTGCTCACTCTGGACAACTCAGAGCCCCGTTACACGCTCGAGTTCTTCCCCGTGCTCATCGTCTGGGCGGGTGCGCTGTTCGCCGCGCCATTGGGCCCTCCGTCCGTCGGCGAGCCCGGCGGGAGATAATGGGGGATGGCATTTCGCTCAGGATTCGTATCCATCATTGGCCGACCCAACGCAGGTAAATCCACACTATTGAATGCGCTGCTCGGGCAGAAGCTCGCAATCGTGACGCACAAACCGCAAACGACGCGGACGCGTATCCACGGCGTGCTTGAAGTTCCGCTGAAGAAGAAGGCCAAGGGCGAGCCGGGACATCCCGCGGCGCAGGTCGTCCTAGTGGACACGCCCGGCGTGCATAAGCCGGAGACGCAGCTCGATCGCCGCATGATGCAGGAAGTTCAGGATGCTCTGGAGTCGCGCGACGCAGTCCTGTTTATCGTCGACGTGACCCACCGGCTAGCCAAGGCCGAAGTTCCGGGCGAGAAGGTCAAGGCCACAGGCCGCATGGCGATGAGCGCAGCAGAGGACGACTTCGCACTCTCGCTGGTGAAGCGTCTGGACTGCCCGGTAATCTTGGTGCTGAACAAGATCGACGCAGTCCGCAAAGCAGAGTTACTGCCACTGATTGCGCACTGGAGCGCACAACATACGTTCGCCAATGTAGTGCCCATCTCCGCCCGCAAGAAGGAAGGTCTGGACTTGCTGCTGGACAAGGTGGTCGCGGTGCTGCCCGAAGGACAGAGGTACTTCCCGCGCGACCAGGTGACGGATCAGCCGGAACGCTTTCTCGTTGCCGAACTGATTCGCGAAAAGATCCTGATGCTGACTGGCGAGGAAGTTCCGTATGCGACAGCCGTAGTGATCGAACGCTTCGAAGAGCCGGCTTCCCCGAAGAAGATGAAGGATGGGAGACTGCCACTGACCAAGATCGCGGCTGCAATCTACTGCGAACGCACCGGCCAGAAAGCAATACTCATCGGCAAGCAGGGCGCGATGCTGAAGCAAATCGGAACGTCGGCGCGCAAGGACATCGAGGGCCTGCTGGGGACACGCGTCTTTCTGGAACTATTCGTGAAGGTCCAGGAGGAATGGCGATCCAGCCGTGGTTTTGTCGAGGAACTCGATTGGAGACGGCAGCTTGAGCAGATCGCCGCGAAACAGCAAAGCGAGAAATTGTAACGCACCTCTTAGCCATTTTTTGCGCCGGCCAAAGGAAGAAGCAGTAACTGAGTCGGGTCAACCACAAGCCATGCCATCGCGCCGATAACCACCAGGCACGCCGCAGTCAAGAACGACATTTCCCAGCCGAAATGAGCCGCGATCAGCGGAGTGAGCGATGCCGTGCACGCCCCGCCAATCTGCCCACCCATGTTCACCATCCCCGAGACAATACCGGTAAACTCGCCCGCAATATCAGCCGAGACCGCGAAGAAACTGCTCTGCGCCAGATAGAGCGAGCCTGCCCCGCATGCGAGGACAAGAGCGGCGGTCTCCGCGTGATGCGCCCTCGAGCCTAGCAACAGGAACACGGCCGTAAGCACCAGAGCTATCACCGGAAGCAGGCAACGGCCCTTACGCAACCCGTAGCGGGCTGCGATCCAGTCGCTCACGATGCCGCCGAGCAAACAGCCGATCGTCATTCCTACAAATGGAAACATGGAGTAGATGGCGCTGCTCTTGAGATTCAGCCCGCGCACCTGCGCAAGGTAGATGTACATCCATGCGAAAAATATCCACGCAACATAGCCATAAGAGAAGTAACTGACTGTCATAGCGAGAACTGATCTACTGCGCAAGATCTTCGACCATGGAATCGTATGTTTGCCGTAGTCGGAAGAATCATCCACCCTTGCAGGCAGGTCGTCCACACGTCGTTCGGTGAGGATTAGCGTTCGCTCTGCACTCCCCACCCACGAGTGCTCCTCGGGAACATTGCGCGCCGCAAAGTACCACACCAGCCCAGCCGTCACCCCGATACACGCGCTGAACCAGAAGGATGCTCGCCATCCATAGTGCAGAATAATTGCTGTCACAAGCGGCGGAGTCAGGCCCGATCCAAAACCGACGCCGGCGAAGATAATTCCATTCGCCTTGCCGCGCTCCTTCACGGGAAACCAGCGCTCGACGAACTGGCTGGTGGACGGATACATCGTGGCTTCTCCGACACCCAGAGCAAATCGCACCAGGATAAGAATCAGAACCGCGCCACCAATATGCGGAGGAACAAGCGCAGTCAGCGCGGTAAAGATGCCCCACCACAAGCCTCCCACAGCGAGAACACGGCGCGGGCCAAGTCGCCTTGCTAGCAGTCCGGCCGGGATTTGAAAACTTGCGTAGCCGATCAGAAATGCGCTGAAGACCCATCCCAACCGGGTATTGCTGATTGCGAATTCATGGCTGATCTGAATTCCCGCAACCGAGATATTCGTTCTGTCCAGATACGCCACCGCACTCAGCACGCCCAGCCAAAGCACGAGCAAGTAGCGTATAGGTATGCCTGTTCCCCGACTGCTTTTATTTAGCATCAACCTCTCACATGGACATCCCACACCTTTGCCATGTGCGAGGTCCCTCCCGGCCCGGTAATGGTTAGAATCACGGTGTAAATTCCTTCTCTCCCCGGCTTGTCTTTGTATTGATGCGTAGGGTTCTGTTCAGTCGACGTTGTGCCGTCACCAAACTCCCATTTCCACGAAGTTACTTCTCCTTGCGAGCGATCTTTGAATGCGACGATTCGTTCATCCGCATCGATAACCTTGAACGACCACTGCGCATCAATCGCCTTGCGAAACTGCGGCTCCAATGGCATCAACCGAAATCCAACCAGGTCGGACGCATTTCCAAAGAATGTCTGCTTATGCGATAGATTCCAGAACTTCCGTTTATTCGAGTTCACATCGTCATAGTCAATGACTGCCCACGAGAGCCCAATCAGCTTATTCTCCGTAAGCACGCTCTCGACAGCTCTCTCAGGCCCTTCGCATCCAGCGTAATCGAAAGGCGTGATCCAGAATTCCAACACTAGCTTGCCCGCCTCGCCCGGCTTGAAGTTGTACTTGACGGCATGATTCGCATAGGGGAGTTCCTTCGTGTACTGCGCGCATCCCCAATCCATTGTCCAGTCTTTTCCCTCAGCCGGCGTGAAGATGTGGTAGTTCTGCGCGTGAGCTCCCTGCTGAGCAAAATACGCATCCGAGCTAGAGATTCGCGGATCGAGTTTGGACATGTCTCCGACTGCCGCGGGCGTCCACACGTCGCGGTGGTACATATCGATCAGCGGCCCACCAGAAAGATCCCCGTCAACCACCACTTCGAAGATGTCATTGTGCAGGTCCGGCCGCGAGAAATCCCAGTAGTTGTCGTACGCCTCGTAGAGAAAGTACAGCCGATTCAAACCTTTTACCCAGCCGACTTTTACTTTGACATCCAGATCCTTCGGATCGCGGTTTGTGCCGTGCCCACCCGGAGCTTCCGTGTCTTCGAGCTGGTCCATCCCGATCGTATAACTATCCGGTACCATCGCCCAGTCATCATCGTTCCCATCGATTCGCGGAATCATGTTCGCAGGAAACTGGAATATCTTGAACGTGACCTCGGGCCTTTCCAGCGCACTGACCGGAAAGAACACCAACAGCAGGGCACAGAGAAGCAGTCGGTATCGAAACATCGAAGCGCCTCCTTTCCTATGCGGTCGCAACAATAATCAGCGATCAATTCGCTTGGTCATCTTGTCCAACACATCGCGATCTATCGGATAACCCAGTCCTGGAGCAGTCGGCGCCAGCACGTATCCTTCTTCGTTGATTCGGAATTTATCTTTGTACTCCGGCCGGTCCGCATATTCGGCAGGAAACGGCATCTCAAACCAATAGGAGTTAGGCAGCGCCAGCTCCACATGAAAGTGCAGTGCCATATCCGGAACATTGCCCCAGTTATGCGGAGTGCATTCCAATCCGTGTGCATCAGCCAGCAGGCCAACGCGCATGGCGCCGGAGATTCCACCAACGTTGTCAGCGATCAGACGAACAACATCCAATGCATCGCGCTTGATGTACTCCGCGAAATCAGCAATGGAGTAAATGAATTCACCCACATGGATTGGCAGATTCAACGCCGCACAAAGCTCGATCAGCCCTTCCTGGTCAGTTGTGCGAATCGGATCCTCAAACCACGCGTAATTCAACTCATCCAGCAATCGTCCAACCGTCAAGGCTTCAGAGCGGTTGTACCGCTGAACGGGATCATGCATCAACACAAACTCATCGCCCACCGCTTTGCGCACTTCGCGAATCTCTTCCATGTGCCCAATGTAAGTAGGAATCGCCGGCCCGGTCGCATGCTGACCTCCGCCAGGATGAATCTTGTAAGCCTTGTAGCCGAGACCTTTCGCCTTCAAGACATCGGGCACGTAGTCTTCCACCGTTGGAAGGTGCTGCGAACTCGCATAGGCCATCAGTCGATCTTTAGTCGGCATGCCACCCGATAGAATCTTATAGATTGGCCTGTTCACCGCTTTGCCAAGGATGTCCCACATGCAAACATCGGCAGCCGCGCTATAGTAGTTCGGCCATGTGCCGCCCCCACGAGTCGATAGTCCCGACCCTTGCAGCGCCGGTCCTTCGAACGCTGAATGTGTCCCCGCGCCGGAAGACACAGCACCAAACCCCGGTGCCACAAATCCACCTCCACCACCGCCACCTCCCCGGCGCGCCGGTGCTCCATCAAAGCCTCCAGGGCCTTTCATTCCTGTTGTCGAAGTCAGCGTCGGAAGAATATCCATAATATTCTTGCCCACCAAAGCCGACTTAGCCCAATCCAGCCACCCCGGAGTAGCATTTCGATCGCCAATGGTGTAGTTACCCTCAATACCGCTATTAGTAACAACGGAGAGTAACTCGCCAGTCTCAGGACTATTCAGCTTATGTATCTTGCTGATGTCCGTAACGTAAACCTTTACTTCTTTGATCGTAAGATCAGGCAGGTCGCCCGGTTTGACTCCCACAGACTGCGCGGCCGCCGCAATCGGGTTGGCAATGGCACCTAGGCCGGCTGCAGCAAATCCAGCGGAGCTACCAAGAAAAGTACGGCGCGATAGATTCTGTTTCACGGTGACTTACCCTCCGTCTTTCATTTCCGCATGACCCAGCAGATGCTACTAATCTTTCGGCAAGGCAAACGACAGAATATTGGCCCCGGAAGCGATCGCGACATACTGCCTGCCGTCTACCTCGTAAGTCATCGGCGAAGCCTTCATCGCATGATTGGTCTCGAAGTGCCACAGATACTTGCCGGTGGCAGCATCGACAGCGGCAAAGCCTCCGCTACTTTCTCCAAAAAACACCAAGCCGCCCGCGGTCGATAAAACACCCGAATAGTTTGATTGCACCGGCCCGGGCAGGTTAATCTGCCACATCACTTTACCGGTTTCGATATCGAACGCGCGAAGAATCTTTTGCGCAGGGTGTGCAGGGTCCTGATACCTCCCATACCCACCGTCGTCCGCCTTGCGATATACGGTACAATCTTCAACCGTCATCACATAATAGAGATGCGTTGCAGGGCTATACGCCGTCGAGTACCAGTTCGTTGCTCCACGAACCGCAGGACAAGCGACCACGCCCTGTAGTGTCGTCTCGTTGGCGGGGAGAAGATTGGGAGTCCAGTCCTTCTCATTGATGCCGCTCGCCCAGTTTAACGCATCGACCATTTTGCTTGCCATCAGCGGCTTGCCCGTAGTCCGGTCCAGCACATAGAAAAAGCCATTGCGATTCGCGTGCAGCAGTAGCTTCCGATCCTGTCCTCTCCACTTTTCGTTGACCAGGACGATGGGCTCATTCGCGTCCCAGTCATGCAGATCATGCGGAGTAAATTGAAAGTGCCACAGCAACTTGCCGGTTTTCGCGTCGAGAGCGAGATCACTGTTGGTATAGAGGTTGGCGCCGGCGCGCTCATCGCCATCGGTGTCAGGGTGCGGATTGCCCACCGGCCAGTAGACGACACTCGCATCCTGATCTGCGCTTCCAGTAGTCCACGTCGCTCCACCGCCAAGCGCGAGCGCCGTCCCCTTCCACGTATCCGCTATCGGCCCCGTGTCGCCGGGCTTGGGAATCGTCATAAACTTCCAGGCCAGTTCCCCGGTAGTCGCTTTGTACGCAGCGACGAAGCCGCGAATTCCGTTGTCGCCACCGCTCACTCCTGTGACAACCAGATCGCCCACAACCAGCGGAGCAGCAGTCCCGCCGAATTGTCCCGCTGCGCCCTCAGGCGTATCCACGTCCCATAGCAGAGCGCCGGTCAGACGGTCCAGCGCAATCAGGTGCGCGTTGTCGGTGAGATAGAAGACACGATTGCCCAGCACCGCGACCCCCCGGTTGACACCGATCGCCGCATCGCCTGAGATCGTTGAACCGGGACTCTTCGGACGCTCGTATCGCCAGATCTCGCGCCCGGTCGTGCCGCTGAGCGCATACACCTGATTGTTCCCGGTTGCATACATCACGCCATCGACAACGGCGGGCGTAGTCTCCAGACCTACGAAGTTAATCGGATACGTCCATTGCAGCTGAAGCTTCGAAACACTCTTCCTATCGATCTGGTCCAGCGCGCTATTTCGGTTCCCATCGAGAGTGCCGTTGTAGTTCGGCCAATTCCCTCTTGCCGGATGTTGCACAGCAGCGATTTCCGCAGGCGTAGCGGCAGTCTGAGCCTGCTTCAGTGCTCCCACTCCCACGCCACTCAACGTGGCTAGGTACGCAAGCAAGTCCCGCTGTTGATCAGCAGTCCCCTGGAACGCGGGCATCGCGGAATGGGTATCGGGTGTAATCGTTCGATACTCGCTATCGTGCAGTAGATGCAACTTGCCATCATTTGTCTGTAGCACTAAATCGTGGCTACCCTGAGCACGCAAGAATCCACGCAACGTCGTTCCGTCATTCATCGCGACCGACGCCGTCCTGTAGCCAGCAGTCATGCTCGCGCTAGGGTTCGTTAACACCTGCTGCAGGTTCGCAAGTCTCATCCTGTTCGCGATATTCGAAAGATCCGGCCCATTCGAGATCCCGCGCCCACGCACAACGTGGCAAGTGGAACACTTCCCGCTTCCAAAAAAGACTTCCTCGCCAGCTCTCGGACCGCCCACAGCTGCAGCGCTCGATGCTGTCGTGTTGATCGATCGAATATAGCGAACCAGTAACTCAATATCGCTTTGCGGCAGAGGAAAGGCGGGCATCTTGCCCTCGCCTTTTTGGATGATGGTAGCGATCTCGCTATCCGGCAAGTCTTGAATTTCAGGTGAGTTCACCATCGTCGGAGCACGATCAGTGCCTCGCGCATCGGAGCCATGACAGAGCGAGCATTGCTGCTTGAAAAGTGGCGGAGCTTCCTGCGCCGAGACCATATTCCCCTGCACAATCATCAGAGCGCAAATAAGCGACAGTCCGCGCCACTGACGTGCACCCATCCAGCGCAAGCCTTGGAAAAGTCGCATAGTAGAAAGCTTCTTCTTGAAAGGAAACACGCGGAGTAGGAAACCCAGTTTGAACCTCATCCTTTGAACTCTAGCAACAGAAACCATCGCGCAACATCAGCCGCGCAGGTAAGGTTTCAGATAAGTATTGAGCGCGTCGCGGACAGCTTTCTTGTCGGCTTCCGTAAGCGGCGCCTGCGATCCCCCCGAACCCATGCCGGGCGTGGGGCGCGACTTAGTGTCTTCTTTGAATATTCCGCGCGCCACCATCACATATCGGTCGGCATTTGTAATGGTGGAGAAGGCCTGGATCCTGCCAAACATGTCGAACGACTCGCGCAACTTCCCTGCCTCGTACAGGTCCCAGGATTGCTGGAATAGATCCGCCATTCCAACTACCGGGCAGAACCCTGTAAAGCCAAGCCGCATTTCGTCCATCAACTGGCGCACACCTTTGCCGGCAAAGATCGCAAGCTTGCCGTCCGTCTTTGCGCGAAGCTCGGTCACACGCACCAGCGGATCGCCAGCCTCGTCCTTCACCACACGAACCGTGGGGATCGACTTGTACATCTCGACGATCAGGTCCACAGGCATGTCGCCAATCGTCTGAACGAAAAGCGGAAGGTCGGTCGCGCTTCCGATCGCCTTGTAGTACTCCAGCACCGCCGCACTGTCGCCATCGGGAGGCAGCGAGCAGATGGCGTCCGCTCCGTTCTTTTCGGCGTGCTTCGCGTATGCAATCGCGCCCGGCAGATCCTTGCCCTGCGTCTGCACGCCGATCACAATCGCCGTCTTCCCGCCCTTACCGGCCGTGAGCATGGATTCCGCCCCGGCAAAGCGTTCGCTGGACGACAAGGTCGACCATCCGCTTGCAATCTGCGGCCAAATCAATCCCGGAACCCCGCCCCGATTGCAGAACTTCACTTCGTTGTTCAAGCAGTCGAAATCCAGCTTGTTGTCCGAGGTAAACGGAGTAGAAGCAATGGGAAAGAGGCCGCGGAACTGTTTTCCCGCCGCTTCCTTAGCACCCGCAGCCAAGCTAAACTTTGAGAACGCCGCTCCGGTCGCGACAGTTCCGAGCGTCTTCAGCAGCGTTCTACGATCCATCTCTGACGTGTAAGGTGCCATGGTTTGCCTCGCGTGGGTCGCGTACTTTGATACACGTCGCGAGTTTCAAATGTCAAACAAGTTGCGGATTGACTTTAACGGCGTCGTCCAGACTTCTCCTTGCGCAGCAAAATCCTGCAAAATCTGTGAGTTCCAAATCACCTCTGAAACCCGCCGACCATTCCCTGACCATAAAACCCTGCACCGTCGAAATCTCTCCCGGTGTCAACATCAAGACCATCGCCTACAACGGACCTATGTAACAGGCGAGGGATTGAACAGGGCCAGCTCATTGTGCAGTCCCCAGCGATCCGTCCACGTCTGCTTGCGTCCGCTTGCAACATCCAGCACCATCTGAAACAGTTGCGTACCGACCTGCTCGATCGTGGCATCGCCGGTAGCAATCGTGCCAGCATCCAGGTCGATCAGGTCGACCCATCGCTCGGCCAGCGAAGTCCGCGACGCAACCTTGATCACCGGAACCATTGCCAATCCATAGGGCGTGCCGCGCCCCGTCGTGAAGATGTGCATGTTCATCGACGCAGCCAATTGCAAAGTCCCGCAGATGAAATCGCTAGCCGGAGTCGCAGCGAAGATCAACCCCTTCGTCGTCACGCGCTCTCCCGGGCCGAACACTCCCGCGATCGCACTCGTACCCGCCTTAGCGACAGAGCCGAGAGCCTTCTCCACAATGTTCGTCAAGCCGCCCCGCTTGTTGCCTGGTGTCGGATTTGCGCTGCGGTCCACTCCTCCACGGTCCAGATAGGCGTCGTACCATGCCATCTCGCGAATCAGATCGCGTGCCACCTTCTCGTCCGCAGCCCGCGCCGTCAGTAGATGAATCGCATCGCGAACCTCGGTGACTTCCGAGAACATCACAGTAGCTCCCGCGCGAACCAGCAGGTCCGACGCATAGCCAACAGCGGGATTCGCCGTAACACCAGAGAAGGCGTCGCTGCCGCCGCACTGCAGGCCAACCACAAGATCGGAAGCGGGCCGCGTCACGCGTCGTCTCGCGTTGAGTTGCACGAGGCGCTGCTCTGCCAACTCCATAATGGCGGCCACAATTTCTCCGAAGCTATGATGTTGCTCATCCTGCATGCGCACCACATACGGAGCCGCACCCAGAATCGGCAGCGTATTGGATGGCAGCAACCGCACCGGCTGCAGCTTTTCGCAGCCCAGGCTAACCACCATCGGGGCGCCGCCCAGATTTGGATTCAGGCTGAGATTGCGCAGCGTCCGAATAGGAATCTCGGAGTCTGGCGCATCGATTGCCACGCCGCATCCATAGTTGTGGGTCAACGCGATCACATCGTCAACATTGGGATAGCGCGGCAGCATCTCCGCCTTGATGCGCTTCACGGCGAAGTCGACCGTAGCCGCAACGCACTGCACCGTAGTCGTAATCCCAAGAATATTCTTCGTTCCCACCGAGCCGTCGTCGTTTAGAAACCCCTCAAAGGTGTAGCCCTCAAGTGGCGCCATCGCCATCGGCACTGCGGTCGCAAGCGGAAGTTTTTCCAGCGATGGAGCAACCGGCATGCGCATCCGCTCTTCATGCACCCAACTCCCCTTCGCAATTGCGCGCTCCGCATATCCGATCACCGATCCATAGCGCAGGATGGGCGCGCCAGCCTCGATGTCGACTAGCGCTACCTTATGCGCTTCGGGAACATCTTCGATCAGCGTCAGCCCCGAATCGAACCGTGTGCCCGCTGGCAGCCCACCCTCGTTGACGAGAATCGCCACCGTGTCCTGCGGATGCACCTGCACATACAGCGGACGGAGCTTTGTTTCGGTAGGCATTCAACGTTCCTCGGGTGGCTACTGCGATTCGTTCCGATCTACTGCTGCTGTAGCTTTCCCTCGACCAACCGCCAGAGATGAAGCGGGTTCGCATCTTGTAACGATTCCGGTAACAATACCGCAGGAAAATCCTGATAGCACACCGGCCGAAGAAATCGCTCAATCGACATCGCTCCGACAGAAGTGACGCGGTTATCGGAGGTTGCCGGCGATGGGCCGCCATGTACCATCGCATAACAAACCTCGACGCCCGTCGGAAATCCATTGACCAGGATGCGCCCAGCCTTACGTTCGAGCAACGGCACCAGTACTCGTGCGATCTCCGTATCCTGCTCTGTGAGGTGGAGTGTCGCCGTCAACTGACCGTTGAGGTACTTTGCGACCACAATAAATTCGTCTATGCCACTGCACTCGATGAGCATTGCAGCGGGGCCGAACACCTCTTCCATGAGATTTGGCGACTCGAGAAAATGTTGCGCGGTCGTGGCAAAAAGCTTCGGCTGACCAGCGTAGGAGCCGGGCGTTGGCTCACTACCGGCGGACAGTGTCCGGACCCCGCCATCCTTCCCCCAATCGGACGCGCCGTTGCAGTAAGCGCGATGAATGCCGGAGTTGAGCATCGTCGTCGCAGCCTTCGCTTCAACGGCAGCCTGCGCGGTCGCGCGGAACCGATCAAAATCCGGCCCCGCAATGCCCATAACAATGCCCGGCTTAGTGCAGAACTGCCCGGTACCAAGTGTGACCGAATCGATAAGCCCCTGCGCGATCGCCTCAGCTCGTTGCGCCAGCGCTCCGGGAAGCAGAAACACCGGGTTGATGCTACTCATCTCCGCATAAACGGGAATCGGAACTTCGCGCCCTGCAGCCAGTGCAACCAGCCTTCGGCCAACCCGTCGCGACCCCGTGAAGCCCACTGCCTGAATCGCAGGATGCTGCACCAGCGCCTCGCCAACCGTGCTCCCGCCTCCGACCAGCAGCGAAAAGACGCCTTCCGGCAATCCACAGTCCGCCACTGCCTTCTGAATCACGCGACCCACTAACTCGGATGTTCCAAGATGTGAGGAATGCGCCTTCGCCACCACCGGGCAGCCCGCGGCAAACGCCGCAGCGGTATCGCCGCCTGCGACCGAGAACGCGAGCGGAAAGTTGCTCGCACTAAAGACCGCGACCGGGCCCACCGGAATCCTCTGCGCGCGAAGATCGGCACGCGGCAAAGGCTTACGGTCGGGCATCGCGCGATCAAGCGTCGCGTTCAACCATCGTCCCTCACGCGCCAGCGAAGCAAACAGCCGAAGCTGGCCTACAGTGCGCCCACGCTCGCCTTCCACGCGGGGACGCGGAAGCCCGGACTCGCTCATCACCCGCTCCACCAGCACATCCCCAAGGTCGAGGATGCCCTGCGCGATCGCTTCAAGAAACTTCGCCCGTCGCTCCAGGCTGGTAGCGCGGTAAGGATCGAACGCCGCCTCCGCCAATGCGCAGGCCGCATCCACATCCGCCTGTGTTCCTCCCCCAAATGCCGGCTCCAACTCAGCGCCCGTAGCTGGGTTAACCGCATGTGTAACGCTCTCAGCGCCTCGCACCGCGCGTCCGCCGATCAACATCTCACCCGTCAAAGTCATCTCAGCAACTGTCATCTCAATTTTCCCCCAACTATATCCAGTATCCAATGGTACGGCGGTCAGACCTCGTCGCACAAACTACGCAACCAGGCAAGACCGCTTCGGGTTGAACTTCCAGCCCGGCACCAGAAACTGCATCGCCATCGCATCGTCCCGCGCACCCAGTCCCATCGTAGTGTAGAGCGCATGCGCGCGCTCAACCTGCTCCATGTCGATATCAATCCCGAGACCCGCACGGGCAGGCACATCAATCTTGCCATCAACGATTTGCAGCGGCTCTTTCGTAAGCCGCTGCCCATCCTGCCATATCCAGTGCGTATCAATCGCAGTAATCTTTCCCGGTGCCGCCGCGGCAACATGCGTAAACATCGCCAGCGAGATGTCGAAGTGATTGTTCGAATGCGAACCCCATGTCAGTCCCCACTCGCGGCAAAACTGCGCCACACGCACCGATCCCTGCATCGTCCAGAAGTGCGGATCGGCAAGCGGAATGTCGATCGCATTCAATTGCACCGCATGTTTCAACTCGCGCCAATCCGTCGCAATCATGTTCGTCGCCGTTGGCAATCCGGTGGCGCGCCGAAACTCAGCCATAATTTCGCGCCCGGAGAAACCATTCTCCGCCCCGCACGGGTCCTCTGCATACGCCAGCACATGCTGCTTGCCCGTGCACAGCCGCACCGCTTCATCAAGCGACCACGCCCCATTTGGATCAAGCGTAATCCGCGCATTCGGGAATCGCTCCGCCAACGCGGCAACCGCCTCCATCTCCTGCGCACCGGCAAGCACGCCGCCCTTGAGCTTGAAATCCTGGAACCCATAGCGATCATGCGCAGCCTCTGCCAGGCGCACCACAGCCTCGGTGGTGAGCGCCTCCTCATGCCGCAATCGCGACCACGCATCGGCTACATCCGGCTCGCCGCGATAAGGCAGGTCCGTCTTCTTCCTGTCCCCAACGTAAAACAGGTAACCGAGCACATCGACGCTCGAACGCTGCTGTCCCTCACCGAGCAACGCCGCAACTGGCAGGTCAAGAAACTGGCCGAGCAAATCAAGCAGCGCCGACTCAATCGCAGTCACCGCATGCACCGTAGTGCGCAGATCGAAGGTCTGCAATCCACGGCCGTCCCTATCAAATTCGGCGAAACGCACCCGCACCGAATTCAAAATCGCGTTGTACCCACCCAACAACTGCCCTACTACCAGAGGCTTCGACTCTTCAAGCACGCGCCGAATCTTCTCCCCGCCCGGAACCTCGCCCACGCCCGTGTGACCGGAATTGTCCGTCAACACAACAACATTGCGTGTGAAGTATGGCCCGTGTGCGCCGCTCAGGTTCAGCAGCATGCCGTCATGTCCAGCCACCGGAATCACCCGCATGCTCGTGACCACCGGTGTTTGCTCGGACGCAATCTGCTTCAACTTGCACCCCCCGGCGACGCGAGATGAAAATCAAGCCGTTTGATCTCGCCAACAATCACCACATAACTGAAGATCGCCACCAGGGCCGTCAGCCCGACAAAGATCAGCGCGTCATTGAACGAACCGGTCTTCGCTACCAGAACTCCAATCACCCACGGCGTTGAGATGGTGGAGAGGTTTCCGAACAGGTTGAACACTCCGCCGTTCACGCCAACGAACTCCTTCGGCGAGGTATCGGCAATGACCGTCCATCCCAGCGCCCCAAATGCCTTTCCAAAGAACGCCACCGACATTAACACCATCACCAGCGCCTGCACATTGGTGTAGTTGCAAGCAATCATCGTGACCGAAAGCAGCATCCCGGCAATAATCGGCGCCTTGCGCGCAAACGTAAGTGAGAATCCCCTGCGAAGAAGTCCGTCCGAGCAAACGCCGCCGAGAATGCCTCCGGCGAAGCCACAAAGAGCCGGCAACGACGCGGCGAATCCTGCTTGCAGGATGGTCATGTGCCGCGCCTTCACCAGGTACGAGGGGAACCACGTCAGGAAGAACGTGGTCAGCGTGTTGATACAGAACTGCCCGATATAAATCCCCACCAACATCCGCTGGCTCAGCAGCATCTTGAACGTCGCCCACGTAAGCGGATTACGGCGCGGCCCGCGGGAAGAATCCACGCTCACCAGGCCGCCTCCCAGCTCGATGCAATCGATCTCAGGCCTCGAAATCATTGGGTGCTCGGTCACGTTGAAGACTAACTTCCACCACACCAGCGCGAGCACCAGGCCCGCGATTCCGATGAACCAGAAGCAACTCTGCCAACCGCGATTCTGGGTCAGCCAACCGAACAATCCTCCGAACGCAAACAGAGAGAAATATTGTGACGCGTTGAAGATCGACGACGCGCGTCCTCGCTCAGCCGTTGGAAACCACGCGGCCACAATGCGGCCATTGCCCGGAAACACGGGAGACTGCGCAAGGCCGGAAAGCAGTCGCAGTCCGAAGATAACGCTGAACGCCCACGCCGCAGGCGCGTAGCCGGCAAAACCGATGAGCAAGGCACACACTGACCAGATGATGATGCTGATCCCGTAGACTCGCTTCGATCCGAAACGGTCCAGCAGCCCGCCCGACGGCAGTTGACCCGCCACATACGCCCAGCCAAAGCCTGAGAATAGCAGTCCCATCTTAGATGGGCTCAGCGCCATTGCCTTCTGCATCAGGACCCCACCAACGGAAAGTGCGATCCGATCGCCGTAGCTGAAGCAGCTTGCTATGAACAGCATCGTGACTATCAGGTAGCGAATATGCGTCGTCTTCTCTTCGAGCGTCGACTTGTCCCGCATTCTCACGAACGGCCCGCGATGAGCTTCGCCAACGCATCCAACTCGCTAGTATCAAGATCCGTAAGCGGCGTCCTCACCGGCCCCGCCGGTCTGCCCACAGCGCGCATTCCCGCCTTAACGATCGACACCGCATAGCCCTTATGCCGGTTGCGAATATCAATGTAAGGCAGCACGAAATCACGCAACTCCTTGTAGACAACCGCGTGATCGCGTCTGCGCACCGCAGCATAAAAATCCTGTGCAAACTGCGGCAGAAAATTGAAAATCGCCGACGAATAAGTCGTGACGCCCATCTCCAGATAAGGCAAGGCAAACGTCTCCGCCGTAGGCAACCCGCCGATATACGTCAGCCGATCGCCCATCCGCGCGTAGATCCGCGTCATCAGTTCGATGTCGCCGTATCCGTCCTTGAAGCCGACCAGATTCGGGCAGCGCGCGCACAGCCGCTCCAGCCAAACATCGTTCAGAATCGCATTATCGCGATTGTAGAAGATGACTCCCAGCTTCGTAGCAGCGCACACCGCCTCGACATGCGCAACCAGTCCAGCAGGGTCAGCATTTAACAAATAAGGAGGCAGCAGCAGAATCCCATCCGCCCCCGCAGCCTCGCCCGCCCGTGCAAACTGCTTCGCCATCGCAGTGCCGTACCCGCAACCCGCAACCACCGGCACGCGGTGATTCGTCTGCTCTACCGCCGCCGAAACAACCGCAGAAAACTCGTCGAGCGTCAGCGAAAAGAACTCGCCCGTCCCGCCCGCCGCAAACAATCCCGCCGGTTTGAACTCAAGCAGCCACTCAATATGCTCGCGGTACGCACCTCCATTGAAGGTGTCACTATCGGTGAAGTGGGTCACGGGAAACGAGAGCAGACCCGCTCCAATCTTCTTTGCAAACTCTTCGGGAGACATGCCGCTCATGGTTTTCCTTCACTCAAAATCACTCAATACGTCTGCGCAAACTATAAAGAACCGGATGAACAGGACACAAGCGACCGAAGCTCTCACTGCGAAAATGCGCAGATTGACGCATCGACTAGCAGCAGCCGCAACCGGCCACTCCCTCTACCGACCGGCCAACTGATAGTGACCCGCATGATCGAGCACAACCACCGCCCGCGTCCCGTTCTCCGCCGACACAGCAATCACCGCTCCACCGTTGACCGTCACCCGCGCCGTCGCCGAAGCCAAAGGCACTGACACGCGAGCCACCACGCCCTCCGGCACGTCGACCGCAATTGCCACCGTCCCACCGTTCTTCCGCACATCCACTTTCAATAGTCCATGCGGAGTAGGCTCGCCACCCTTCGCCCAATCCAGCCCCACCAAATCCGGCCGCACGTCCACCGTGCTAAACCCTGCACCAGTCGGCTGGATACCCAGCACCTGCTCCATCATCCATGCGGTCGGCCCCGATGACCAGCCATGCGCCAGGCTGACAAAATATCCCGATCGATTATCCGATTGCAGCGACGAATGAAAATCCTCGCGATACCAACTCGGATCGTAGGCCTCCCAAAAACTCGTAGCGCCCTCGTCCACCATGCCGCCCCAATATTCGCGAATCCACTTCAGCGCCTGCTCCCGATGTCCCATCTCAGCCATCGCCCGAATCACGTAGTAGTTGTAATACGGCGAGATGATCAGGCCATTCGTATTGCGCTCCCCCACCTGTGAAAGCACGTTCTTCCAGATCGCGTCGTACTGCCCCGGCCTAGCCGCGCCGCCAATCACCGCCGCCGCATTGGTTTGCCACCGCGGTCCGAACGTCCCGGTGTTCGCATCCAGAAGATACTTCTGCGCACCTGCCTGAATCTGCGCCGCCCGCGCCTCATACTTGGACGCATTTGCCGCGTCGCCCAGCTCACGCAGCATCCACGCCGCCTCGTGATACGCACGATAAAACTCCAGCGTAGTCGCCCGGCGAGTCTCGGACGTATCTCCGTTCAGTTCCGGCGACCAATCAACATACAGCCACACCTTGCTCTTGTTCGCATAAACATTGCGCTCGTCGAACTCCTTGTCCACGAACTCCAGTAACTGCACCATGCGCGCATGCTCTCGCTCCAGAAACTCCTTCGAGCCCGTATGCCGGTAGTAGTCCGCAACTCCCGTAAACCAGAACGACGAGTATCCCGGAATACCATTCACATGCTGATCGACCGGCGCGGGCCCCATCAAGCGATCGAGCGTATCTTCCATCAGCGCCCGCTCGCCGAACACATCCTCGATCACCCGTCCGCTCACATCCGTGTCGCCCATCCAGCGCCCACGATCGCGCTTGCTCGCGTCCCACACACCATCCTGCATGCACAGGTGCGCGGTGTAAGCGCCCATCTCCCAGATGCGATTCAGCAACGGATCGGACGACTCAAACGAGCCCTCATACTTCACCGGATAATAAATATCGTCCACGCGAATCGCCTTGAATTGCAACTCCGGCCCACCATCCACAAATCGAATCTTCGCGTACCGAAACGCAGTCTTCGGCCCATGTCCCGTTCCATGTGGAGCGATCGTCAATTGATTGGTACCGAGATACGGAACCTTCATCGCCTCGGATTCCGACTCGCCCATCTGCACGGTCACCGTCACCGGCGTATCCGAGTCAGAAATCAGTTCCACTCTCCCCGTCAGTTCGCGCCCGAAGTCCAGCACCACGCTCGGAGCCTCTTCATCCGTCTGTCTCACCGCCGTCAGTCGCACGCCGAACTCGCCCGCGCCGCCCGACAGGCTCGCAATGTTTGTGAAGCTGCCGCGCCCCGCATGGTGCGCCAGAATTCCGCTTGCTGGAATCGGCGTATGCGCAAGGTAACCCGAGATGCCGTCGTAGCCCGGCCAGTCATACAGTCCCGCATCAGCGTTCCACTGAAATAGTTCCACCGAACTCTCGATGCTCCCAATACTCTGCACCGGCGCCCACTTCGCATCGTCGAACGTCACGCGCTGCCAACCCTCGGGAGCCGCGACCCAACTCTTCCACTGCTTATCGCTGATCAGCAGCGCCGGACCATCCGCACTCGCGGCCGCAGCCAGCATCTTCACCACCAGCACCTGCCCAAACGTCTGCTGCCGCACCAGCGCGCTGTTCGCAAATCCCGTCACCCCGCGCCCGCGCACCGCTTCAATCGCAATCGTGTTCGCGCCCGCCTGCAGATACTTCGCCACATTCGTCGCAAACACATGCATCCCCAGCGGCGAAGTCACGTCACTCTCTACATGCTCCACCAGCATTCCATTGAGCCACACGTCTGCACTGCGTGGCCCGGCAATGTACAGCGTCGCCTGCCGCGGCACTGCAGCTACCGTAAAGCTCCTGCGAAAATAATGGGCCTCAATCCGCTCGTCCGTCGTCGGCCGCGTGTAGAGCACCTTGTCGTTCGCATTCGCATCGTTCGCGGTCCAAATGTACTCTTCCGCCAGCGGCGTGTGCCTGCTGCTCTCCAATACCGGTGCGCCAACATTCACCGTCGGGTCCAGCGGCGAAACTTTGCTCGGCGTCAGCACCTGCGTCAATGGCAAATCCTGAGCCCACACCACACTCATCCCCAGCAACGCCGCAACTCCCACCGACAACCCAATTCTTCCGACTACTTTCATCCGCAACACCCGCCATCCATCTAATTCAAACAGTCCCACCTTATACGCAACTCACCCGCGGTTGGCAACGCCGTTCCGCCCCTTCACCTATTGCCCGGTCTCCGCCTCACGAAAGTGGTAGATGCCGGCACTCGCCTTGTACACCACCACCTCATCGTCGCGCCGAACTTCCTCCAACCGCGGCCCTCTACCCTTCGCAGAACTAAGCTCGGAGATATCAGCCACCATCTTCACCGGCAGAATCAGCGTCCCTGTGGCGCGCGGAGGAATTGCGATGTCCAACGAAGTCATCCCCTCTTCCTGCTTCCACTCGCTGCGAATCTTGCCCAGCACAGAGTCGTAGCTGCACTTCACCCACGCCAACCCATCCACCAACGACGGCCGAATCGTTATGCGCTCATCCACACTCCGGGTCATGTCGAAATCGATCCCGCCCAGCCCGCGATAAAACCATTCCTCCGCACCGCCCAGCATAAAATGGTCTTGGCTCGCAACGGGATTCGCATCCCACGCCTCGGTCAGCGAAGTCGCTCCCGCAACCAGTTGTGACCCATAGCTCGGCGGGTCCTTTCGCGACATCATCACCAGCACAAGATCGTTGCGGCCGCCCTCCAACAGCGCCCGCAGCAAGTACGGATAGCCCACCTCGCCGGTAGTGATGTGGTCGTTATGCGCCTCGATGTCCGCGACCACTTGCGCCAGCACCGCCGCACGTCGATCCTCGGGCACAATCCCCAACGCCAGCGGCATAGCATTTGCGGTCTGGCTCCCCGTGTCGTACCAGCGCTTATCCGCATCCCAGAATTTGCGGTTGAACGCGTCCTTCTCGTGCTCGGCCAACGCTTCATACGTCGCCGCATCGTCCGCATGCCCCAGCAGCGCAGCGATCTTGCCCATCGCCACCGCATCCTCATACAACATCAGCGTCCCTGTAACTCCCAGCGAAGTATCCTGCGAAACCCCCGGGGGGTTCGGCCCAATGTCGTACCAATCCCCCAACCCATACGCCACAATCCCGTCAGTCGCCTTGCCCTCCAGGAACTTCACATAAGCCTGCATCACCGGATAGCTCCGCTCCAACTCGCGCTTGTCCCCGTAGAACCGGTACGCAGCCCACGGCGTCAGCACGCTCGCCGAACCCCACTCCGGCGAATCGTCAAACACGGAATACTTCGCCACCGTCCCAAACACCGTGTACTGTGGCGCAGTCGTCGGCACACCGCCGTCCGCGTGTTGTGCGTCGCCAATGTTCTTCTCTGTCGCCGCATACAGCCCGCGCAAATCGTTGTTGAACATCAACCCCGGAGCCACCAGTTGTGTCTCTTCCAACCAGCCCAATTTCTCGCGATGCGGACAATCGGTAAACAGACTCATCTCGTTGTTGTGCATCGCATTCACAATCAGCTTATGAATGGCATTCAGCAACTCGTCCGAACTCTCGAAGCTGCCCGTCACACGCGACGCCGAATGCCACTCAACACCTTTGATCTCGTCTATCTTCGCGACGGTTGCCGCATTGCCTCCACTCCACTCCGCCTGCAGGTACCGAAACCCGTAGTATCCAAACTGCGGCTCCCATTCCTCACCATCAATCGACCCGCCCAGCGTGTAGCTCCACCACATCGGCCCACCCGAGCTTCGCTGATTTACGCTGCCATCGGGCTTCAGTAACTCGCCCGGCGTCAGTTTCAACACCGCGCCCGCCGGTCCCCGCAGCCGAACCGAAGGCACTCCCGCAAAATTCTGCCCCAAATCGTAGACCGTCCTGTCCGACCCCAACTGCGTCACCTTTACCGGAGCATGTGAATCCCACTCCCGCACCTCTGGAGCCAGCGCCGCGGTCAATTCTCCGCCGGGACCATCCACCTCCGTCGCGCCCACCCACTCCTTATCGTCAAATCCCGGCAAGTCCCACCCGGTCGCTACTTTGCGCGCGTCGAAATCCTCCCCCCCATAAGTAGAACTAAACGTCACCGGCCCATTTGTAACCTTCCAGGTTGCATCCGTCCCCACCGTCTCCGTCTTCCCGTCCGCATACCTCAACCGCAACTCAGCAATCAACTTCGGCGGCCCAAAACTTCCCTCAAGCTTCGTGTACCGCCCCTTCGTCCGCTGCACGTTGTACATGCCATTGCCCAGCATCACTCCCAACACATCGCGCCCCTGCGTCATCATCTTCGTGACGTCGTAACTCTCGTAAGTCACCGTCTTCTTGTAGTCCGTCCATGCCTGGTGAAGTCCACGCGGAGTCACCAGCCGCATCCCACCCCTGCCCCCAATTCGAGCCTCATACTGCCCCAGCCCGGCAATCCGCAGCGTCGCCTTTGCCAGCCCCTTCCGCAACGTAAACTCCCGCCGAAACACCGGCATCGGCTTGCTCCCATCCAACTCCGCGCCGTCCCTTTCTGTGCTCCAGGGAGCCTGAATCCATCTCCCCGTCCACCCTCCGTCCACACTTTGGGGCCGCGCCGGAGCCGCGCCCGCCACCAGCGCCATCCCCAGCCCTCCGAGCAGCACAGCCCCCCTCATCTTGTTCATCAACTTACCCATTAGCCGCCTAAACCTCCCGCACACGCCTATCAAGCTACCTCATCCGCCGCCATCTTGGTAGAATTGAATCGACGCGCAAGACGCATAAGGAGCCTCAATGGCAACTCTTCTCGAACAACTCCGCAGCATGACCACCGTCGTATCCGACACTGGCGACATCAACGCCATCGAACAGTTCAAGCCGCAGGATTCGACCACCAATCCTTCGCTCATCGCAGCCGCGGCAGGGATGCCCGCGTATGCCCCCATCGTCGACGGAGTTCTCATGGAGGCACGCGAAGAAGCCGGCACCTCCGCCACCGACAAACAAGTCGCCGCGCTCGCATTCAAGTCGCTCGCCGTCGCCTTCGGACGCAAGATCCTCGAGATAATCCCTGGCCGTGTCTCCACCGAAGTCGACGCCCGCCTCTCCTACGACACCGAAAAATCCCTCGAGACCGCCCGCGACATCATCGCGCAATATGAGAAGGCTGGCATCTCCCGCGAACGCGTCCTCATCAAACTCGCCTCCACCTGGGAGGGCATCAAGGCCGCCGAAATCCTCGAAAAAGAGGGCATTCACTGCAATATGACCCTGCTCTTCGGCCTCCACCAGGCCATCGCCAGCGCCGAGGCAAAAGTGACACTCATCTCGCCGTTCGTCGGCCGTATCCTCGATTGGTACAAGAAGGACACCGGCAAGGACTACACCGGCGCTGACGATCCCGGCGTCCAGTCGGTCACCACCATCTACAACTACTACAAGCATTTCGGATACAAAACCGTCGTCATGGGTGCCAGCTTCCGCAACATCGGCGAGATCACCGAGCTAGCCGGCTGCGATCTGCTTACCATCGCCCCCAAGCTTCTCGCCGAACTCGAAGCCAGCACCGCCGACCTGCCGCGCAAGCTAGACGCCTCCAAGGCCGCCAGCATGAACATCGAAAAGCTCACCATCGACAAGGCCACCTTCGACAAAATGCACGCCGCCGATCGCATGGCCCACGACAAGCTGAAAGAAGGTATCGACGGCTTCTCCAAGGCGCTCGAAGACTTGGAACTGCTGCTGGAAAAACGCCTCAGCGAAATCAGCGAGAAGCAGACCGTAGGCGCGCACTAAACATCTGCAGACCGGAACACGAAAGCGGCGACCCTTTAACGGGTAGCCGCTTTTCCAGCTTTCGTACCAGGAACCGCGGTCCAGACCAATGGCCCAGGCAAATCACTCGACCCACCCGATAACCACCCTTCGCGACACCGCCACGTCGCTCGAAGCATCCATCCTGGCCTGCCTCGCCGATCCCAGGAAAGAAGCCATCCACCGTCTGCGGACGCTAACCCGCCGCATCGAAGCCCAACTCGAACTGCTCTCCACGCTCCCCGGACTTCCGCCCCACGAGCAGCAATCACACATCGCGCTCACTCTGCTAAAGAAGCTGCGCCACGCCGCCGGCGACGTCCGCGACATCGACGTCCAGCGCGATCTCATCCGCACCGAATCCGCAGCAAGCAACGGAACGGACCACGACCTTCGCCAGCAGGCCCGCCATCTCCGCCGCTCCCTCAAACACAAGCGCGACGAAGCCGAAGCCCACCTACTGCGCCTGCTCCATAAGCAGCGCACACGACTTCCACTCGCCTTCGAGGAACTCCTGGACACCCTGGCCCCAGCCGAGTCGATCACCCTCACCGAACCGCAGCTCACCGCGCTCGTTCGCGACTGGTACACCAACCACCGCGACCCGGCCCCAACCCCTCAGCAAACCGCCGAATTGCACGAGATCCGAAAGCGCGCCAAGCTCGCCCGCTACCTTGCCGAATCAGCGCCAGCGTCAGCCGCAGCGGCTCACCGTCTCGCCGCCCGATTCGAGAATCTCCAGCAGGCCGGCGGCAAGTGGCACGACCTGCTCATCCTCGCAGAAGTCGCCGCCCACGAACTAGGCGACACCGCACAGCTTCCGCAACGGTTCGCCGCGCAGACCCACAGCGCTCTCCGTACCTTCAAGCGCCAATTGAGTTACAAAATGTAGCGGCTCAGATCCTGGTCCTTCACGATGCTCGCCACCTGCTGGCGCACGTATTCCGGATCAACCACGATCACCTTCTCCACGGTCCCGTCGTCCTTCTTCCGCTCGATCACCGGCAGTGGCGGCGATGCCTTCCGCGGCTCGCTCGTCAGCGGTGCCGACGCGCCAATCTCAGCGATCACGCCCTCCTGCGAAGCCTCGGCCCGCGGACTCTTGAACAAATCCGGAGCCTGGAAGCTGATCTCATCCAGCACCCGCTCCATAATCGTATGCAACCGCCGCGCCCCGATATTCTCCGTCGTCTCATTCACCCGAAACGCAAACTGCGCCATCTCCGCCAACGCCTCCGGGGTAAACTCCAGCTTCAGCCCTTCGGTCTCCAGCAGAGCCGTCGATTGCTTCACCAGCGACGATTTCGGCTCCGTCAGAATCCGGATAAAATCCTCAACCGTCAAGGAGTGCAGCTCCACCCGAATCGGAAACCGCCCCTGCAACTCCGGAATCAGATCACTCGGCTTCGACACATGGAACGCGCCCGCCGCAATAAACAAAATGTGGTCAGTCGAAACCATTCCATACTTCGTGTTGACCGTAGTCCCTTCCACAATCGGCAGAATGTCGCGCTGCACCCCCTCGCGCGAAACATCCGGTCCATGTGCGCCCTCGCGTCCCGCAATCTTGTCGATCTCATCCAGGAAAACGATGCCCGAATCTTCCACCCGCTCAACCGCCAGCCGCGTCACCTGATCCATGTCGATCAGCCGGTTCTCTTCCTCCTGCACCAGGTACTCGAACGCCTCCGCGACCTTCATCTTGCGCTTCTTGGTCCGCTGTCCAAATAGCCCCGGAAGCATGTCCTTCAAATTCATGTCCATATCTTCCGGCCCTTGCGCGGACATGAACTCAAAGCTCGGCTGGTTGCGATCGCGCACGTCAATTTCGACCATCCGCTCATCCAGCTTGCCTTCACGGAACTGCTGTCGCAGCTTCTCGCGCGTACGTTCCTGGCTCGACTGCGCAGCCGTAGCTTCTGCTTTCGCCTCTTCCGTCGCCTCAACGCTTCCTTCGATCGTCTGCCCAGCCGGCGTCACCTGCACCACCTGCATCGCGCGCAAACCAGTCGGCGTCATCACCACCGCGGCCGGCCCAGCCGCCTTCGCAGCGGCAGCGGCTTGCGGCGGAGGAGGAAGCAGCAAGTCGAGAAGCCGGTCCTCGGCGTTCACCTCGGCCTTGTCCTCCACGTCCTCCATCTTCTCTTCGCGCACCATGTCGATAGCGATCTCCACCAGGTCGCGCACAATCGATTCCACGTCGCGCCCAACGTATCCCACTTCGGTAAACTTCGAAGCCTCCACCTTCAGAAACGGCGAGTTCGTCAGCTTCGCCAGCCGCCGCGCAATCTCCGTCTTGCCCACGCCGGTCGGCCCAATCATGATGATGTTCTTCGGCATGATCTCGTCCGCCAAGTCTGGCGAAAGCTTCTGCCGCCGCATCCGATTCCGCAGCGCAATCGCCACCGCGCGCTTCGCCGCATGCTGCCCCACCACATACTTGTCCAACTCCGCCACAATCTCGCGCGGAGTCATCTCATCCAGCGCCAAAGCCTGGTCATCCGCCGTTCCCGGTAAAAAAATCGCCATCTACTTCTTCCTCATCCCTAAAATCAAATCGCCGCCGCTTCTAGTTCATCGAGTCCGTGCTGCTTCCAGGTAAGCCAAGGCTTTAGCCTTGGCCCTCACTTCCCCGCCACATGTCGGGGCTTTAGCCTCTGGGGTACGCCCTCTGTAGCCGAGCAGCTACACCTTCTTCAACTCTTCAATCGTCAACTGATCATTCGTATAGATACAAATCTGTCCCGCAATTCTCAAACTCTTCTCCGCGATCTCCCGAGCACTCAACTCCGTGTTCTCGATGAGCGCCCGCGCACTAGCCAGCGCATAAGTCCCGCCTGACCCAATCGCCACAATCCCTTCATCCGGCTCGATCACGTCGCCATTCCCGCTCAGCACAAACGTCGCCGTAATATCGCTCACAATCAGCAGCGCCTCCAGATGCCGCAGCATCCTGTCCGTCCGCCAGTCCTTCGCCAACTCCACCGCCGCGCGCCCCAGGTTACCGGCATACTGCTCCAGCTTCGTCTCGAACCGCCCAAACAGCGAGAACGCATCCGCCGTCGAACCGGCAAATCCCGCCAGCACCTTCTCCTGATAAAGCCGCCGAATCTTCTTCGCCGACGCTTTCATCACGCTCGCGCCCAGCGTCACCTGCCCATCCGCCGCCATCACCACCGAGTCGCCCCGCCGCACACTCAACACGGTAGTCGAGCGAACGCGCCGCCCCTCCCCCAAATCCAGTGGATGGGCGTCAGTTGGAGCGGGATTGTTGATCAGCGAGACGTTGGCGGAGTCGTAAAAAGTCGATTTCATGAGCAACTCCCAGTATATCGCCCAACTGCTCGTACTGCTCTCCACCGCCTTACCCTGCCTTTCGCCGCCATACACTGGTCCCATGCCTACTCGCTCATTCCGCTATCTCAAAGTCTGGCAACGTGCAGTCGAGTTGGCCCTCAGCATCTCCACAACCAAGGCGTTCCCCAAAGAAGAACTCTTCGGCCTCACCAGCCAACTCCGGCGCGCCGCGGTATCGATCCCCAGCAACATCGCCGAAGGTAAAAGCCGTATAACGCCCGGCGAGTTCAAACAGTTTCTGGGAATCTCACGCGGTTCGACGGCGGAAACCCAGACACAACTAATCCTCGCCCGCCGCCTGCAACTCGCCCCGACAGAACTCCTAGACCGGAGCGAAGCGCTTATAGTAGAAGTCCATAAAATGCTGAACGCTCTGATACTTACCTTGGAGCCTAACTGCAAGTCTGGCTAACACTGCCGTTCACTGCTTCACGCTGCCTTTAGCTGTCTTACACTGTCTATATGCACATGGTCGCCAGTCCAAATCGCAGAATGCAGCGGGTCCTCAAGGTTTCCATGGCCTTGACTGCGGCGTATGTCGTCGCAACCTTCTACTTCGGCATGCGCGCACACTCCCTCGCACTCATCTCCGAGGCGGGCCACAACATCTCCGATCTGCTGGCCATCCTGCTCTCGTTTGCCGCCGTCTATTTCCAGACCCGCCCCGCCACCGACGAGAAGACCTTTGGTTATCAACGCGCCGGAGTCCTCGCCGCCTTCGTCAACGCCCTCACCCTCATCGTCCTCGCTGCGTGGATCGGTATTTCCGCCGTCCACCGCCTCTATGCACCCGTAGCCGTCCAGCCCCGCCTGATGATGTACGTCGCCGCCGCCGGCGTCCTGATGAACGGTGCTATCGCCGGCCTGCTCTGGAGGTTCTCCGGAGACGTCAATATCCGCAGCGTCTTCCTGCACATGCTCGGCGACACACTCTCCACAGCAGCGGTCATCGCCGGCGGCGTAGGCATCCTCGTCAGCGGTATGATGTGGATCGACCCCGTCCTCTCCCTCATCATCGCCGGCATGATCGTCTGGAGTTCCGTCACCATCGTTCGCGAGACCCTCAACAT
>Ga0207048_10064_pt3 | contig 29027 bp, 29 predicted proteins | sample Alteio_BWMinCont_65_FD_153301 | JGI IMG/M metagenome (GOLD analysis project Ga0207048, IMG submission 153301) | Enriched cells from forest soil in Barre Woods Harvard Forest LTER site, Petersham, Massachusetts, United States -... | ecosystem: Environmental > Terrestrial > Soil > Temperate forest >...
CTTGGATGGCGTTCGACGGACAGAGCTTGTGGGTACCGAACGCTCGGGACAATACGGTCAGCAAACTTCGAACCACTGACGGCAAGGTTTTGGGCACTTTCGCTGTCGGCAGCTCGCCGACTGCGATTGCCTTTGATGGTGCAAACGTGTGGGTGACAAATAACGGTTCCGCCACAGTGACGGAGTTACGGGCCTCCGATGGGGCGGTGCTGGGAACATTCACGGTCGGTAACGGAGCGCTGGGTATCGCTTTTGACGGTGCCGATATTTGGGTGGCAAACCGGAACAGCAGTACCGTATCCAAGCTACGCGCCAGCGACGGTACAGTGCTCGGGACCTTCTCGACGCCGAACGGCGCGTACGGTTTGGCTTTTGACGGTATTTATGTCTGGGTGTCGGGCGATCTCTACACGTATGTGCTGCGGGCGAGCGATGGCGCTCAGGTGGCTGCATACAAGCTGCAAACCCAAGGGGTCGCATTTGACGGTGCCTTCGTTTGGATGACTGAGACAAACAACAATCGTTTACACAAGTTCTAGATGGACTTTAGGAGTGATCCAGAGAAGAAGCTCTTGGGCTAGCCTGCCTCAGAGTTGTGGGCGTTGAGGAACTGTGTGTCCTCTCGCTGGTATGTCGTTCATTTGCGACGAATCGCTCTGGCCTGAAGTTGCTGTTTGACACGCTCAAGGCCGAGCATATACTGGCTCTGCCTGACTGAGTAGCGTTCGCTTCGTCCTACAACGCTAGCGATCTTCAAATTCTCCACTGATAGACGACATTCTTACCTAGCCGTTTATTTCTGGACCGACCGCAGGAGTAGGAAGTCATGAAAACTCGAATTGTTGTTGGCGTGTCTCTGATCGTGGTAGTTCAAGCGATGGCGAATTTGTTTGCTGCGCAGGCGCAGAAAGCGGTCAATCGACTGGCACAGGCTGGGCAGTTGCAGATGCAGCCTCCTATCTTGGATGCCGGAGCGCGGCTGAACCCGCTGAAGATCGCGCTGCTGCACTGGTATCTGGCCGACACCTCGACTGTATTCCCTGTGGGCAACCAGCCATACGGCCTGTGCTTCGATGGGGCCAACATTTGGACTGCGAACTTCGCGGGAAACAATGTAACGAAGGTCAGGGCCAGTGATGGGCAGGTTCTCGGCACGTTCGACGTAGGCACTCAGCCCTTTGGGGTCACCTTCGATGGAGCCAACGTCTGGGCGTCTAACGAACTCGACAACAATGTCACTAAACTTCGTGCGAGTGATGGCAAGACTTTGGGAACATTTCCAACGGGGGCGTTTCCCACTTGGATGGCGTTCGACGGACAGAGCTTGTGGGTACCGAACGCTCGGGACAATACGGTCAGCAAACTTCGAACCACTGACGGCAAGGTTTTGGGCACTTTCGCTGTCGGCAGCTCGCCGACTGCGATTGCATTTGATGGTGCAAACGTGTGGGTGACAAACGACGGGTCCAGCAGCGTGACCAAGTTGCGGGCCTTGGATGGCGCGGTCCTAGGCACATTCGGTGTCGGAACTAACCCATTGGGGATCGCTTTCGACGGCGCAAATATTTGGGTCGCAAACCGGAACAGCAACACCGTCACCGAACTGCGGGCCAGCGATGGGGTGGTACTCGGTACCTTCCCCGTCCCCGCCAATGGGCCGTACGGGGTAGTGTTCGACGGTACGTACATCTGGGTGTCGGGCGATTCCAACCTGGTGATTCTGCGAGCGAGCGACGGGGCCCAGGTTGCATCGCGAAAGCTTAGTTCGGTAGGCGTCGCTTTTGACGGCGCTTACGTTTGGACGGCGGAGACAAGCAACAATCGTCTACTCAAGTTCTAGATGCTCTTGGGCTAGCTTCCCTCAGAGTTGTAGGCGTCGAGGAACTCTGCAACCCAGTCCTGGGCAACGACGTCTTCCGCTCTAAGGTTGCACACCTATTGCCCCAAACCCCCACCGCCGGGAAGGACTACAATGAAGATGTGAGATATTACACCACGAAACCGGTGAATGGCGGCACCACCTTCACCTGCACGTTCTGCGAACATAGCGTCACCACTCTTGATTTCAATAACACCGAAGGCAACCGCCGTACGCAGGCGGCAGCCGCCATCAATCAGCATGCAGCTTCATTGCATGTGCGGCCGTGGGTGCCGGCCAAGCTGGGCGGTCGTGGCGCACTTTGACAATCTCGCAGTCTACCCCGAGCACGCCAGCACCACAGGAGATACCCCATGAAACCCGGAGATCACGTAAAGATCATCGGACGCGACGGATTTTATGTGTTCCTGAAAGAAGCTCAAGGGACGGCGACCCTGCGATTGGGAAGTGCAAAAAGCCCGGACGAGCCCACATTAGCGATTCCGATCCATCAAGTAGTTTCTCTGGAACCCACGAAATAGAAACCGGCCTCACTCCGACGGATTCCCATTTTGGAACCACCGGAAGGCCCTCAGAGCAAGATTGACCATCTCTCAGGCTCGCCATGTTGAATACTATTGTTGTGAATCCCGAGAAACTCACCTTGAAGCAGATATTGTCGGTGCGTTGTCCGATGTGCGGAGCTAAACCGAGAGAGCGGTGCACAGCGAGCACCGGACATCCCTCCGCCAAAACGCATCTCGACCGGGATCTGGCGGCGGCCAAGCATGCTCGCCCTGAGAGCTCGGGCGAGGCGGCGCTGCGAATCCTGAAGGCAATGACCAGCCGTGGTCTTCGCCTCCTCACTCAACATAAATAAGGATGCGCGCCTTACGCCACCCGGCGGCCGCTCACCAGGTTGATCACCAGAACCACCAACGCTACCACCAGCAGCAAGTGAATCAGACCGCCGGCCACGTGCAGACTAAAACCTAGAAGCCACAGAATCAGAAGCACAACGAATATCGTCCAAAGCATGTTGATCTCCTTTACTCACCTGACCCTTACGGATGAACTTCTTGCAACGACTTCCCGCACTCCAGGCAGAATGCCTTGGATCGTGCAGTAATTAACCCGCAGAACGGGCACATTCTCTGTGATGGGAACTTCCCGGGATATGTCTCCGTGGCAAAGAGCTTCCGTGCTGAATCCCAAATGAACCCCACCAGCCTACGAACCCAAAAAAGAAGAGAAGACACCATGAGCTCCACGGCCAAAATTCGCCACCTTCACAATGACATATCAACTCCAGACGTTCTGAGCAGGATTGCTCACTCTGAACCGTCCCCCGCCCATGGGCGACGCAAACGGATGGGCACGGCCTAGTCATGCCGCCACAGTTCCATAGAAACACGGGTTTAGCCCTTGGAGACAACCCCTAACCAGAGTGAGCAATTCAGACCAGCTATTCTTTGCGGCCTGAGCGATCATGATGCTAGAGACGAGCATCCGGTCTCTCTTTCAGGTCTTCTGAGCTAAGTCAGCCCATCTGAAGTTCTCTCCTCTTAGCTTTGCACTCCCAAAGGAAATAATTCATGAAAAAGATAATGTCACTGCTGTCATTACTGCTAACGGCGAGCTTGATGGGCCTGTTCGGAACTTACGCCTGGGCCGGTTCGGACCAGGAAAATACGATTGACCGCATGCAAAAGTCCGTGGAAGTTCTCCACGCCATCATGTCAACCCCGGACAAAGGGATTCCGGAAGAAGTGCTGAACGATGCCAAGTGCATCCTCGTGGTGCCAGATCTGGTTAAAGCTGGGTTCATTTTTGGCGGCAAGCACGGCCGTGGCGTCGCCAGTTGCCGTACCGGTGCAGGCTGGAGCGCACCGGCATTTGTTTCGATTGGCGGCGGAAGCTGGGGATTACAAATTGGAGTCGAAGGCGTCGACCTGGTTTTGCTGGTTATGAACGAGCAGGGTTTCCAGCATCTGTTGTCCAGCAAGTTCGCCCTCACCGGTGAAGGATCAGTTGCAGCCGGCCCGGTTGGCCGTCACGCTTCTGCCGGAACTGACTGGAAGATGAACACTGAAATGCTGACCTACTCGCGCTCCAAGGGCGTGTTCGCCGGCTTGACTCTGGAAGGCGCAGTCATCGAGCAGGACAACGACTCGACGCTCGCCATTTACGGCAAGCCGAAGACCTTCCGCAACATCCTCTCCGGCCGGGTGGCAACGCCCCAGAGCGCAGAGGCATTCATGAAGGCGGTGTCAGAAGCGCGCCAACAGGCGCACATCGCCGAGGCGAAAGGCGGCACCAACTAGTCGCATTTGAGAGCAGTCAGCCAGTTCGGACTTGTGACAGACCGGAACCGTATACGGTTCCGGTCAGTCACAGGATGGTGAGCCGCGAAGCGGCGAAAGACGAATTCTCACGCAAACGCTATATGGAGCCACATATGAAACTGACTCTACAGAATTGTTTCTTAACGGCCTGCCTCGCTCTGTGCCCCATCCTTCTATTTGCTCAGGCTTCTGAACAGAACCCGGGCGCGCAGAACCTGGATGCATGTAAGGCTGGCCGGGACACTTGCGATCGCTCGAAACTGAGCCAGTCGGAATTGGCCGATGTCGCGCTCGCCCGCCGCGCGGACAACCTGGCGAACTGCCGCAATGGCTTCGATCCCTGCGATCGTTCCAAACTTACGCCACGGGAAGCGACTGCGTTGGCGGTGGCCGATCATCAGAGCAATGTCTCCGCCTGCAACGGCGGTATGGGATCCTGCGACCCATCCAAGCTGACCTCCTCCGAAGCCCGTGATTCGTCGCTCGCCAAGCATCAGCGCAACCTCGCCGACTGCAAGGATGGAATCGGCGATTGCGACCACACCCAGCTGAGTCCCTCGGAAGCCGGAGCGGTGAACACCGCCAGGCGCGAACTCAACGTCTCCGACTGTAAGAATGGTGCGGGGCTGTGCGATCACTCCAAGCTCACTGCCTCGGAAAGCAAAGAAGTGACAGTCGCGGAACATCAGCGCAACACACAGAATTGTGAGAATGGCTGGGACCAGTGCGACCACTCCAAACTCACTCCCGCGGAAGCGGCGCAAATAGACAACTCAGATCACAAGCGCAACCTCTCCGCTTGCAGAGATGGCCAGGAAACTTGTGACTACGCGAAACTGAGTCCTACTGAAACCACACTCCTAGCCGAAACAGAGCACAAGCGTAACTACACCGCTTGTCTGAAAGGGTACGGCTATTGCGATGCCTCTCGACTCACGGCGGAAGAGATTCATTCTCTCCCCCTGAAAAACCATTAGACTGAGACTATGACGCAACGACAATGTCCCGAGTGTGGCAGCGAGTTGGTGCAAGCCCGGCGCCCGGAGAACCAGCCTGGCGGATCCTCCAATTATTGGCGTTGCAGCACTTGCGGATGCGGGTTTACCGCGGAACAGATTCGCGAAACCAAACGCCCCAAACCCGCGTCCATTGAGCACTCATAAAACCGGCTCGGGAATAACTGGTCAATTCTGACCAGTCCCCGAGCCAGTTTCACTGCATACTAACCAGCAGCCCCTTTCAACGTCTGTTCTCACCATCTTAAGGACAAATGTCGCTACCCATCACAGCTTTTCCCAAGCGCGCATTAGAAATCGTCGGCGCGAGTCCGCTGGTACGGGACAGGGTGTCAGAGTCGCGCCCGCGGTTGCACTCGAAGCTATCTCTGCCCAGTCGAATCGCGGTGATCGGGAATTATCTTCCCCGGCAATGCGGCATTGCCACCTTCACCACCGACCTGTGCGCCGCCATCTCAGCCGAGTACGGCACGGCTCGATTGCTGGCGCTGCCCGTAAACGACACTGTGCAGGGATATGACTATCCCGCGCGGGTGCGGTGGTCGCTCGCCCAGGACGATGTCACGTCGTATGAAGAAGCTGCTGAGTTCCTGAACTTCAACAATATCGACATGGTCTGTCTGCAGCACGAGTATGGAATCTTCGGCGGTGCGGCAGGAAGCCATATTTTGCATCTGCTACGAGCTCTGAAAATGCCCGTGGTGACCACGCTGCACACTGTCCTGCGCGAACCCAACCCTGACCAACGCATGGTCATGGCAGAAATCGCAGAGCTTTCCGACCGCCTGATTGTCATGAGCCAGCTTTCCTCCCAGTTCTTGCAAGAAAGTTTCAAGGTACCGGGCAGCAAGATCGACATGGTCCCGCACGGCGTTCCCGACTTGCCGTTTCTGGATCCTAACTTCTACAAAGACCGCTTTGGCGTGGAAGGTAAAGCGGTACTGCTCACCTTCGGCCTGCTCTCTCCAAATAAGGGAATTGAAAACGTCATTCAGGCGCTGCCGCAGATTTTGGCAAAACACACCAACGTGGCTTACATCGTCGCCGGCGCGACCCACCCTCATATCCTCCGCCGTGAAGGCGATCGCTATCGCGAATCCTTGCAGGCCTTGGCTAAGGAGGTGGGAGTGGAGTCACAAGTGATTTTCCACAACCGCTTCGTCAGTCCTGAGGAGATGGTTCAGTTCATTGGCGCGGCAGACATTTACATCACGCCTTATCGCCATGAGGCGCAGGTAGTTTCAGGAACTCTCGCCTACGCCCTCGGCGCCGGAAAGGCGATCATCTCGACTCCCTACTGGCACGCCATCGAATTATTAGACGACCGCCGCGGGGCGCTCGTGCCTTTCCAGGACCCTGCTGCCATCGCGAACAAGACTATCGAACTCCTGGATACGCCGGCCATACGCCATGCCATGCGTAAGCGTGCCTATCTGTTCGCGCGCGAGATGGTCTGGAAGCGCGTCGCCCAAGGTTATATGGAGAGTTTTGCGCGGGTGCGCGGCGACCGTAATGAGAATCCACAAGTGCAATTCTCGGCCCGCGCCGGCAAGAAATCGCTGGATCAGTTGCCGGAGTTGAACCTGGGTCACTTGTATCGGCTGACCGATGACACAGGAATGCTGCAGCATTCCATTTTCACCATCCCCAATCGCAAAGAGGGATATACCACTGACGACAACGCGCGTGCTCTGGTTTTCACTGTCTTATTGGAACAACTTGTAAGAACCGGCGCGGCCAGCCCGGCCCTGACTACCGCGGATGCATCCTGCCGCTACTTAGCGTTCCTGGAGCACGCGTTCAATCCGGCGACCGGCAGGTTCAGAAACTTTCTCGGCTACAATCGCCGTTGGATCGAAGCCAATGGCACCGGTCACGCGAGCGAAGACTGCCATGGCCGCGCACTGTGGGCGCTGGGAACCGTGTTGGGCCGCTCCGCAGACCAGGGATTGCGCGGCGCCGCTGGCCGTTTGTTCGAGTATTCCATCCCTGCAGCCATGGAATTCTACAGTCCCCGCGCCTGCGCCTATACCATGCTCGGAATTCAGGAATATCTCTCTTCGTATCCTGGGGACCGCGACGCCCAAAGAGTAAGGTCTGCACTGGCGCAGCGATTGCTCAAGATGTATGAATCGATTCGTACCCCGGACTGGAATTGGTTCGAAGACGTTCTGGCCTACGGAAACGCGAGATTACCCCAGGCCTTGCTGCTGGCGGGCTCAGCCTGCTCCGATGACCGTATGGTTTCCGCCGGTCTTGAGGCACTGGATTGGCTCGTTACCTCGCAACGCTGCGAAACCAATGGCCACTTCGTCCCTATCGGATCACAAGGCTTCTATCGCAAGGGTGGGGAAAAGGCGCGCTTCGATCAACAGCCGATTGAAGCCGCCGGCGCGGTCTCCGCCTGTCTCGAAGCCTTTCGTGTAACCGGTGACAGCCGCTGGCGCGGCGAAGCCTGGTCGGCTTTCAACTGGTTTCTTGGCGACAACGATCTACAGCTTCCTCTTTATGATTCTGCAACTGGCGGTTGCCGCGACGGTCTGCATCCCGACCGAGCGAATCAGAACCAAGGCGCGGAATCAACGCTATCGTTCCTGATGGCACTGCTGGAAATGCGTTCGCTGCAAGAACCTGAGCCGATGGAGATCCCGTCTTGACTACCAACGAAACCACACTCATGAAGCCTTCGAGCACCAGCTACGAATCGCTGCTTCTTCGTGATCCAGCCAACCCGATCCTCACCGCCAAGGATTGGCCATACTCCATTAACAGCGTTTTCAATGCAGGAGCCACACGACTCGCGGATGGTACAACTCTGCTGCTCTGCCGCGTGGAAGATCGCCGTGGCTTGTCGCACCTGTGCGCTGCCCGCTCTCGCAACGGCGTCGATGACTGGGAGATTGATCGCGAGCCCACCTTGATGCCCAGCCCCACCGACTATCCCGAGGAAATCTGGGGCATCGAGGATCCTCGCATCACGTTCGTGCCCGAACTGCAACAATACGTCGTTACTTACACGTCTTATTCACGCGGTGGCCCCGGGGTGTCCCTGGCTCTGACCAAGGATTTTCGCACGTTCGAGCGGTACGGCGTCATCATGCCGCCCGATGACAAGGACTCCGCGCTCCTGCCTCGCCGAATCGATGGCTGTTGGGCGCTCATTCACCGCCCTATGACCACCCTCGGGTCGCACATGTGGATTTCCTATTCCCCTGACCTGCGTTATTGGGGCCGTCACCGGCTGATGCTGGAAGCGCGCCGCGGCGCCTGGTGGGACGCGAACAAGATCGGTTTGTCACCGCCGCCTATCGAGACTTCCAGAGGCTGGCTGGTGTTTTACCACGGAGTACGGCACACCCCTTCGGGCTGCCTGTATCGGCTGGGCTTGGCCCTGTTCGATCTGGAGAATCCGGCACACTGTTTGCTGCGGGGAGATTCGTGGATCTTTGGGCCGGAAGCGGAATACGAGCGTCACGGCGATGTTGACGATGTGGTCTTCCCCTGCGGATACACCATGGACCTCGACGGCGACACCATCAATCTTTATTACGGAGCCGCTGATTGCTCGATTGCACTGGCTCGGGCCAGCGTGCGTTCTCTACTCACCTGGCTGGATACAAATGGAAGTTGCGAGCGCCGGCGAGATCCGAACCGATGAACCCTCTGCTCTGGATTTTCCATTTTATTTTTGGGTGTCGGCACCGTCATCGCAGTCGCGTGTTCACCATTAAGCACCGGACGTACCGCGTCTGCTTCGATTGCGGAGCGGAATTCGACCTCCGGAGGTGACCAGACGATTTGTCAGCTCCCCTCAACTCAGCACGTGATGTGAGCTATCCTGCTCAGACTGCTGTATCTATATCTGTCATTCTGTCTTCCTCCAGATACGCCGAGAGGACGCACCGCTTATGGGAAGATCGGTATCGCTAATATTTGAGTCTTTGTTTGGGTGTCACCACAGCCGGCTTAGCCGTGTGTTCACCATCAAGAAACGGACTTACCGGGTTTGCTTCGAGTGTGGACGGGAAATCGATTATTCCTGGGAACTAATGCACTCTCAGCGGTCGGTGGTTGCAGCCCGCCCCTATGCGCCACTGGACATCGCGACGCAAGTTGAAGCTTCCGCAAGCCGATCCTGCTGTCCAGGCATCGCAGCCTGAATTCCAACATGTGAGCTATCTTGCTCAGACACCGAAGCCTGCACCTGTCATTCTTTAACCTCCTGAGTGTGTCGAGAGAGCCACGACCGCTAATTCGTAGCTCCCATTCTTAGGTTGCTGAGATCCTCAATCATTCGTCGCAGCGGCCACATCCAGCCAAATTGGCATTCTTCATCCGTGTTTATGCCGCGCATCCTCCGGCAAACACGATTTCGACCCTAAAGCTCTTGAACATCACAATTAGGGCAACACCTCCCGGCGGATGAGAGGGGTTAGCCCGTGCAACAAGAAAGGTCAAGGTCATGCCTTTAATTCAACTCCTGGAAGTTCTCATCGTGGTGGGTGTTCTGCTGTGGCTGGTCAATCGCTTCATTCCTATGCAGGGAACCATCAAGTCAATTCTGAATGGCGTCGTGGTCATCGCCGTCGTTCTATGGCTGCTCAATGTATTTGGGCTGTTTCACAATCTCTCCAATATCCGTGTTGGCAGGGGATAACGACGGGCAATCGCCCACCGGAAGCTTGCAATAGAGGAAACGCACTTAACAATTCGATCAATGGAGGCAACACGCATGAGACTAGCAGGAGTCATCAACACAGCGGCCCTGTCTTTACTGCTCGCAATGGCGGCTGCTCCGCTGTACGCACAGGAGCAGCACGAAGAGCAGAAGGACCAACAGGAACAGAAAGACAAACCCGCCAAACCAGAGGAGAAAAAGGCTCAGCCGGAACAGAAGAAGGCGGAGGAAGGGAGACCCGTCAAGCAGGAGGAAAAAACCGCCCAGGAAAATAAGAACACCAAGCAGGAAGAGAAAACCACGCAGCAACACGAACAGCAGGCTAAGGGTGGAGAACAGTCGCAGCATGGCCGCATTCCCGACGACAAATTCCAGGCCAATTTCGGACGCGAACACACCTTCCGTGTCAGCCAAGGCGATTACAGGAATCACCGTTTCCAATACGGCGGCTATTCCTTCGGATTCGTTGGTGTATGGCCATCGAACTGGCTCTACACGCAAGACGTCTTTGTGGTCGACATAGGCGGCGTGTATTACCTGTGCAACCCGGTCTATCCGGGGGTGAACATCGCACTTAGCTTCACGCTATAACGGCACATCTGGTGTCACGGGCGCCCCACCCTCGTCGCGTTTGTGCGACGGGGTGGGGATTGTTCCCGGCTCTCACCCGCGGCGTGGGTCCAGTCTCTGGGTTCGCTCCGCTTCTTTTCTCGATTAGGGCAGAGTGAAGGCGACGATCTCGTCGGTCTGCTTTTCTTCCGTCACCTTGGGATGCCCGCCAGCAGCGATGACCAGAAATTGCTTACCGCCGGCGTGGGTCTGGTAAGTCATCGGCGTAGCCGCCCCGCTGGTGGGAAGCTGTGCCTTCCAGACTTCTTTTCCGGTCTCAACGTCGAAGGCGCGAATCGCAGGATCAATTATGGTGCCAGCGATGAACACCAGCCCTCCGGCAGTCACGATGGGGCCACCCAGACTCGGCGCCCCTCGCGGGACGGCTGCAATGTCGGGAGCCAAGGAGCCGAGTGGAACCTGCCAGCGAATGCTGCCAGTGGTCATGTCTACCGCGGCCAGCGTTCCCCATGGCGGAGACCCGCAAGGCAAATGATGAGCCTTTCCGAACAGGAAGGTGCGAAACAGACCGAACGGTGCGCCAGCCTGCTGGGTGTAGTCTCCATCTTCTGGGCTCTTATCCACTTCGTCCCAGTATTTATCCGCGGGAATCACTCGCACCTTGGCCGGCAGATTATTGGTATTGACCACGAGCAAGCTGTGTTGCGGATCGTACGCATACCCGCTCCAGTTCATACCGCCCACATTCCCGGGCACCGTTAACGAGCCTTGCACGCTCGGGGGAGTGAAAAAGCCGTCGTTGCGCAGGCTTTTGATTCGTTCGCGGCAAGACTCGCGATCTTCCGGAGTGATGCCCCAGGCGTCAGCGACGGAAAATGTCTGGGGCACGAGAGCCGGAGGCGCCAGGGGAAAGGGTTGCGTCGAAGACGTCACTTCTCCCGGAACATCGCTCTGCGGTACCGCACGTTCTTCCACGGGAAACACCGGCACACCGGTGTCGCGATTCAGTACGTAGAGAAAACCCGTCTTGTTGCCCTGTATCACCACCGGCACGCTTTTTCCATTATGCTGCTGCAATGTGGTCAGCAGCGGGGAAGAGGCAGAATCGTAATCCCAAAGGTCATGGTGCACCAACTGGAATCCCCAGACCATCTCTCCGGTTTTTGCGCGTAACGCAACCACCGAATTCGCCCATTTGTTGTCGCCAGGACGCATTCCTCCGAAATAGTCGGGGCTAGCACTGCCGGTGGGCACAAACACCAGGTCGCGATCGGGATCCACCACCATGGGCGCCCATGCATTGCCAGCTCCAGTGCGCCAGGTTTTTCCGTTGATCTGCGCGGCCGGAGAATCGTTCGGCGGAATAGGTTCCCATTTCCAGCGCAGCGCGCCGGTGCGTGCATCGAAGGCCCGAACCACGCCGCTGGGCATGTCGACACGCGAGTTGTCGTCGATCGCGGAGCCTACGACCACAATGTCGTCGATCACCGCCGGCGGAGAGGTCATGTGATATTGCCCAGGTGTGTAACGCGCTACCTCGCGCAGACTGATTTGTCCGCGGTTACCGAAGTCGAGGCAAGGCTCGCCGGTGGCGGCATCGAGCGCGATCAGCCGGGCATCGAGAGTGGCCTCGAAAATCCGCCGGCGGCAGGGTTTGTCATTCGCTCGCGAGGCATCGAGCCATGCCGCAACCCCACGATTGATCAGCCCATCGCCGTAATTTCCCGCCAGCTCAATCATGGGATCGTAAACCCACTTCTGCTGCCCGGTTTCCGCGTCCACCGCAAACACGCGATTGAAGCCGGTGGTCAGATACAAAGTGTCATCGATCAGAATGGGGGTGGTTTCCAGGCCGCTGCGGCGCTTGACGCCGGTGCCGTCGGAAATGTCTCCAGTGTGGAAGACCCATGCGACTTTCAGTTGCGAAACATTCTGGCGATTGATCTGCGTCAATGGCGAGTAGCGTGTGCCGCCGGCGTCGTGGCCGTAGTAAGCCCAGCCGTCGTTCGCCGTACCCGGTACATTCGGGGATTGCGCAGGCACACTTTGTGCTCCCGCGCACGTCAAAGCAATTGCAGTAATGAACAGGAATCGAGCCAGGCTACGCATTAAGGCGAATCTCCTAGTTGACGAGCGAGGATAGTATATCCATCGCCGGTGCACGGTACATCCGCTGATGTGTGAAATAGTCGCGAAGTGGGCGGATGGTTGTTTCTGGAAGCCTTGCAGATCGAAAAATCCATGGTAGCGACCGCTGAGACCTGCACTCCCAAAAGTGAGCCATTGTGCTCAGACTTGGCAAGCCATCCATGAAATCCTAGTACTGGAATTCTTGTACAGGATGCGCCGCCGTTCACTCCACGCAGCCCGCAGCCGCAAAGTATAACCGGGCAATCGAAGGATGATCGGGCAAGGTGATTCAAATGCGTAATCTCCGTTTGCTGCTTCTAACTCTTTTGATACTGGCCATACCGGCCATCTCGTTCGCACAGTTCGCCGTGTCTGTCCAGATCGCGCCACCCGGGCTGCCGGTCTACGAGCAACCCGTGGTTCCCGCTGCTGGCTTTTTATGGACGCCCGGCTATTGGGGTTATGGGGGCGAAGGCTACTTCTGGGTACCGGGCACCTGGGCACAACCTCCCGCAGTTGGCTTGCTCTGGACCCCCGGCTATTGGGGTTGGGGTGGCAACGCCTTCGCCTGGAACGGCGGCTACTGGGGTGCTAATGTCGGCTTCTACGGTGGCGTCAACTATGGCTTCGGTTATGGCGGTGTCGGTTACGAAGGTGGCCGCTGGGACAATGGCGCCTTCAGCTACAACCGCTCGGTGAATAACATCAGCAACACCAACATTACCAATGTCTACAACAAGACCGTGATCAACAACACCACGGTCAACAATGTCAGTTATAACGGAGGTACCGGCGGACTAAGCGCTCGCGCGACCCCCGAAGAAGAGACTGCGGCACGTGAGAAACACACGCCGCCAACCGCGGCCCAAACCGAGCACGTAAAAGCCGCCAGTAGCAACCACGAACTTCTGGCGTCGGTAAACCACGGCAAGCCGGCCATCGCCGCAACCTCCAAACCGGGAGAGTTCAGCGGCAAGGGTGTGGTCGCCGCCAAGGAAGCTGGAGCGGAGAATAAAGCTGTCGAAAACAAAGCCGCCGAGAACAAAGCTGCTGAGAGCAAGGCCACCGAAAATAAAGCTGCTGAGAATAAGGCGACCGAGAATAAGGCGGAAGAGAGCAAGGCCGCCGAAAACAAGGCTGCCGAGAATAAAGCTGCTGAGAATAAGGCGAGCGAGAGCAAGGCTGCCGAAAACAAGGCTGTCGAAAACAAGGCTGTCGAAAACAAGGCTGCTGCAGCTCGCGCGAATGAGAAGGCAGCAAAGCCGAAGGCGGCTCCTGCGCCCAAAGAGCCGACGGCTCATGCGCAGCCCGTCCCTCGTCCGGCGACCGCAGCCCATACGAAGCCAGCTCCTCACCCGGAGACAGAGCACAGCACTCCAGCCGCGCGCTCGAACGCGCCTCGTCCGCCCACTGAGTCCAACAAGCCGTCGGCAGCGCATGCCCAGCCGGTTGCTCGTCCGGCGACGGCAGCTCATGCTAAGCCCGCTCCTCGTCCGGAGGCTGTAGCTCACACTCAGCCTGCTCCTCGCCCCGAGACTGCAGCTCACGCCCAGCCTGCTCCTCGCCCAGCGACTGTAGCTCATGCGCAACCTGCACCGCGTCCGGCTGTGAAAGAAGCTCCGGCCGAAGAACACCCTCGTAAGTAAGGAACTGCTGCGACGAAAACGGTCGATTCACCGGCGCGAGCCACAGGGCTCGCGCCATTTTCTTTGTACTTCCATCCCAATCTACCCTCGCTACAATCTTTCCTCGCATGAGCAGTTTTGACCATCCAGAAATCTCTGGACCGCCTATAACTAAAGCTGGTCCTCCCCATATCACCCTTCCGATGCAAACTTAGAGGCCAGAAACAACCGCACCGGAGTATGACAGCATCAAAGCCCCTGCCTTCGGGTCGTGACTTTAATCGCCGTCCCGCTGAATGAGAAAAAGGAGCAACATATGCTTGGAACAATATTGATCGTGCTCTTGGTATTAGCACTCTTCGGTGCGCTACCCCGATGGTCGCATAGCAGAGACTGGGGCTACGCCCCGACCGGAGGCCTCGGACTGGTCCTCCTGATCGTTGTCATTCTCCTGGTCCTCGGCCGGATTTGAATCATGCCCACCGTGGCAATATCGTCGGGCGCCATCGCCAAAGCTTGGCGCCTGCTTTCCTTCCGTGCGGCGGCGGTTCTGATCGCCGTGCTCCTGTGCAGCGGCAATTTGTCCGCCTACTCGGTTCTCACTCACGAGGAAATCGTTGACCTGCTCTGGATCGATGAGATCCAGCCCCTTTTGCTCAAGCGCTTCCCCGGACTTTCGCCAGACCAGATCCGCGAGGCCCATGCCTACGCTTACGGCGGCGCGGTCATCCAGGACCTTGGATATTACCCGTTTGGAAGCAAGGAGTTCAGCAACCTGGTGCATTATGTCCGTAGTGGAGATTTTGTTCACGAGTTGCTGATTGAGAGCGAGGACGTCAACGAGTACGCTTTCGCGCTGGGCGCGCTGTCGCACTATGCGTCGGACATCGCCGGACACCCGGCGGTCAACCAATCCGTCGCCATCGAGTATCCCAAGCTGCGAGCGAAGTTTGGCAAATCCGTCCGCTATGCGCAGGACAAAACCGCGCACTTGAAAACCGAATTCGGATTCGACACCGTACAGGTCGCAAAGAACCGTTACGCCTCGCAGCAGTACCATGACTTTATCGGATTCCAAGTCTCCAAGCCGCTGTTGGAGCGGGTCTTTCCCGTGGTGTACGGAGTGGAATTGAAAGAGGTGCTCACCCACGAGGATCTGGCGGTGGGTTCGTATCGTTTCGCCGTCAGCCGCCTGATCCCGCAAATGACGCAAGTCGCCTTGCAAGTCCACAAAAAGGAGCTTATGCAAGAAACTCCGGACTTCGCCAAACGGAAATTCTTGTATCGTCTCTCGCGCTCCGACTACGAAAAAGATTGGGGAAAGGACTACACCAAGCCGGGTGTAGGCACGCGCATCTTATCGACACTCCTGCGATTCATTCCGAAAATCGGTCCCTTCCGAAGACTGGAGTTCAATAGTCCAACTCCGCAGACCGAAGATCTGTATATCAAGAGCATCAACACTACCGTCGATCAATACCGGGCCTTTCTTGAAGAAGCCCGCGCCGACGCGCTGGTGCTGCCCAACTGCGATCTTGATAGTGGCAACCCGACGAAGGCAGCGGAATACTCACTGACTGACGACACCTACGCACAATTGCTGGACCAGTTGTCAAAGCAAAAGTTCAATCAGACATCGCCCGAGCTGCGCGATAACATCCTGCAGTTCTATTCCGACCTCGCGCTGCCCATTGACACCAAGAAAAACCCGGCTGACTGGCAAGCCCTACTGACTGCGCTCGACCAGTTGAAGTCGGCAGCTCCCATGCAAACCGTCGCAGGAAGCCCGGCCCAGTGACCCCGATCCGTATCTTGATTCGCACTACGATCTTTTCCCTTGGGGCTATCCTGTCGGTCGCTCAGGCGGGGTTTGCGCAATCTATTCTCGCGGCCGTGGCCCGGACTGTGCCGCCGCCCGTAATCGTTATCGGTTTCGTCGGCGGCTTCATCAAGCACGATAATCTCGTCCACAGCGAGGTGCAGCTCGCGGCGCGCTTGCGCAAGGCTTACCCCGCGGGTGTGGACGTGGAGACTTTTGAGAGCTACCACGGGGAAGAAGCCAGGAAGAAAGTTCTGAGCCTGTTGGACACCAACCACGATGGGATGCTAACCCTCGATGAGAAACACAGCGGACGCATCATCATCTACGGACATAGCTGGGGCGGCTCGGAAGCCATCGCTCTGGCACGCGAACTCGGCAAAGACGGCATTCCGGTACTGCTCACGGTTCAAGTGGACAGTATCTCCAGGATTCACCAAAATGATGCGCTGATCCCCGCCAACGTAGCCCAAGCAGTGAATTTCTACCAGGCGAATGGACTTATCCACGGCCAGCCCAGGATTCGCGCTGCCGATCCAGCACGCACCAGTATCCTGGGGAATTTTCGATTCGACTACAAGGCCAGCCCGCTTAAATGCCAGGAGTATCCCTGGTACGATCGCGTCTTCGCCAAGTCCCACACCCAAATTGAATGTGATCCAGACGTATGGAAACAAGCGGAGTCTATGATCCGGTCGAACCTGCCTCCAACTACAGGCGAAGGCGAAGAAACGCATTGACGGGAGTAGTGCTGGACCGGTGGCGGATTCACGTCGGCAGCGGCATGGCTGAAGGCATGCCCCTGATACGAATCGAAGGATGGCGCGACGACCTCTCGCAGTTTTTCCGACGTCGGGCCAGCGATCGACACGAACAGAATCCGGGCCGCCGGCAGCCCGGCACAATTAAAATAGGTAGATCCGATGATCCGGCTGACACTGGCACTCATCCCGGTAGTCTGCGCTGCTGCATTCGCGGGAGCTCAAAGCGTTCCGCTTTCCGCAGCCCAACTGATACATGAGGTTGTGTTCAACGAATTGGCGGACCGTGCGCAGCACCGCAAATGGATCTACCGAATCGACAAGCGGGAAGGGAAGCAGACCCTCAACAAAGAGCAGGTTGATACCACGGACGGCCCCTTCTATCGTTTATTTGCAATTGACGGAGTCCCGCTTGACCCCGGCCGACAGCAGCAGGAGGACGCCCGCATCGACCGCCTTCTTCATGACCCCAGCCAGCAGTTGAAGCTCAAGCAGGCCCACGACGAAGACGAACAGAAACTCGAAACATTGATGCGCCTGATGCCAGACGCATTTCTCTACGACTACGATGGCGCCGAGGGAAATCTGCTCCGGCTCAAGTTTCGTCCCGACGCCAACTACAATCCTCCCACTTACGAAGCCAGGGTCGTGCACAGCCTGGGCGGAAGTATTCTGATCGATCCGCAACAGAAGCGCTTGGTCAAAGTGTCGGGCCAACTCTTAAGCCGTGTGGACTTCGGTTATGGGTTGCTGGGGCACATCGACGAAGGCGGTGTCATCGAGATTGGCCGGATGCAGGTTGGGCCTTCGCAGTGGAAGACTGCCCTCATCAATATTCAGCTGTCAGGGCGTCTGGTCTTCTTCAAGACCATTAGCAAACAGGAATACGAGACGCGGTCGAATTACCGTCCGGTCGGCGATCTAAGCCCCGCTGAGGCGAACCAACTGCTGCAGGCTCCCTCGACGATTCCCCCGGTTCCGACGGTCGCGGGCAACTCTGCACAGTAAGTTTGTCGGCGACCCTTAACCATTGACCTTCGTTTCCCCCTAAGAAGTGATTTCAAGGTTCTCTTCGCCATAGTGTCTCGAATATCCGCAATCTGAGATCGTGTAAGCGTCCAATTGCCTCCGACACTGTTTCGGTGCAAACCGTTGTTTATGAAATAGATAGATGTGGCCACCGGGACAACGAAAAAATAATCAAGAAAAAGCTTGCATTTGATATAGTGTTATAGTTAACTACAACAGTGATTGGTTGGTACGAGTTCTTGGATTTGTTGTAGCCAAGCGATCCTTGCCCGATGAAGAGCTTGAAACCGAGTACGCCAAAGAGATCTTCGCAACTGCATCGAGAAAGAGAAAAAGGAGAATACGAAATGAAATCACGCATCGCACTTTCGGTTCTATTCGTTCTGATGGCCGCCACCGCTTTCGCAGCGGACACGGCGACCACCCAGCCTGACACCCAAAAATCCACCCTGGCTCCTGTACCGTCCGAGGCGCAGAAGTCCTTCACAACCATCAAGAGCCTGGCGGGAGAGTGGGAAGGCATCGCCACCGTCGCGGACGCGCCGGAGATGTCAGGTGCCAAAATGCACCTGTCGCTACGCGTGACCTCTCGCGGGAACGCGCTCGTACACGAAATGCAGGAAGCTGGAACGGCGTTGGATGCGACCAAATACGACCATCCGGTCACGATGTTTTACGTGGACGGAGACCAGCTTACGCTGATTCACTATTGCGATGCCGGAAACCGGCCGCGCATGACCGGCAAGCTGTCGCCCGACGGTAAGACAATCGAGTTCGAGCTCAAGGACATCAGCGGCGACCCGGAGGCCCACATGCACCATTCCGTGTTCACCCTTATCGACGCCAATCATCACACCGAAGATTGGACGTTCATGATGAAGGACAAGCCGGTGCACGCGCACATGGACCTGCAACGCACCAAGTGACGCCGCCTTGCGGGCGTCTGAGCCCGCAGGCGTCATCCTGAGGAGAGCTTCAGCTCGACGAAGGATCTTGCGAGAGTAAGAGAGTACAAAGGTATGTTCGCAATGTTGTCTGGAGCCCATGATGGACCGTGAGTGGAACGACAGTCAACCGATTTACCGCCAGCTTCGCGACCGCGTCGTCGCCATGATACTCGACGGCGTGCTCAAAGAGGGTGACCCTCTGCCCTCGGTTCGCGTGGTCGCGGCGGAATACCGGGTCAATCCGCTCACGGTTCTGAAGGGTTATCAACAACTGGTGGATGAGCAACTGGTCGAGAGTAAGCGAGGTCGCGGCATGTTCATCAATGCGGGCGCGCGCAATCTGCTGCTTAAAGGCGAACGCCAGAAGTTTCTTGCGGAAGAATGGCCCAGGGTGCATGAGACCATTCAGCGGCTTGGCTTGAGCACGGAAGAACTGCTGAATGGTGACGCACCCCGCCCTTCGACCAAGTCTGAACAGGAGAAACCCAAGCCATGACAGTCATCGAAGCACGCGGTCTGCGCAAATCGTTCGGCACCACCGTCGCGCTCGACGGTGTCAATCTGCGTGTCGCCGAGGGCCGCATCCTTGGACTCATCGGTCCCAACGGCGCAGGCAAGACCACAGCGCTCGACGCGATTCTCGGCCTCACCCCATACCAGGGGGAGCTGAAAGTGCTCGGACGCGATCCCGCGACCGAGCGCGATCAGCTCATGCGCGATGTCTGCTTTATTGCCGATGTAGCCGTGCTGCCGCGCTGGATGCGGGTTTCGCAGGCGCTCGACTACGTGGCCGGCGTGCACCCGCGATTCGATCGCGCCAAAGCGGAAGGTTTTCTCGCCAAAACCGATATCAAGCGCAGCAGCAAGGTCAGGGAATTGTCGAAGGGCATGGTGACCCAGTTACACCTCGCGCTGGTCATGGCCATTGACGCGAGGTTGCTGGTGCTGGATGAGCCGACGATCGGCCTCGACATCCTCTATCGCAAGCAATTCTACGATTCACTGCTGAACGACTATTTCGACCGCACCCGCACAATCGTTTTGACTACACATCAGGTGGAATACGTGCAGAACGTCATCACCGATCTTATGTTAATCAACCGCGGGCGCGTCGTACTCGATTGCAGCATGGAAGAATTCGAGTCGCGGTACCTGGAATTGACGGTCCATCCCGAGCAGGTCATCGCGGCACGGGCGCTCAAGCCGATCTACGAGCGACAGTTGTTGGGTCGGAGCACTCTGTTGTTTGATCATGGCGATCGCCAGCAACTCGCCGCACTCGGTGACGTCCGCACTCCCAGCATCGCTGACCTGTTCGTTGCCCTCATGGGTAACCAGGCCGGCGAGACCCAAGGAGCAGCTAGATGAATACCCAATCAAACGCCGTTTCGGATTCTCCCCGCGACTCGCAGGCCATCCCGCCCGCGTCTCTGTCGCAGACGCGGCCCCTGTACTGGTCGATACGACGAGAAATTTGGGAGAACCATTCCGTCTATGTCGCGCCGCTGGCCATCGCCTCCGTCTATCTTCTCAGCTTTGGGGTCAGCGTGATTTGGCTGCCAAACAACATGCGTGAAGTTTGGATGCCGCACACCATGCGCGAAATGGCGTCTCTCAAAGTGGCGGATAGCCTGATCGGGCTCGCCATGCCGTACGCTCACGCTGCCATGCTGGTCGGGCTGGTTGCGTTCGTGGTCGGAATTTTCTACTCGCTTGACGCGCTGCACGGCGAACGCCGTGATCGCAGCATCTTGTTCTGGAAGTCGCTGCCGGTTTCCGATCGGACGACCGTGCTCTCGAAGGCGGCCATCCCGCTTGTGGTTCTGCCGCTGATCGTCATCGCGGTCTCCGTTATCCTGCAACAAATTATGCGGCTGCTGAGTTTGTCGGTGCTGGTGATGAACGGTGGCAGCGCGGCGACGCTGTGGACTCGGCTGCCATTGTCCGAGATGGAATTGGTGACGCTTTACGGTACGGCCGTGATTGTGCTCTGGCATGCGCCCATCTATTGCTGGTTTATGTTGGTCTCAGGCTGGGCGCGGCGCGCGGTGTTTCTCTGGGCCGCGTTGCCGTTGCTTGCGATTGCCGCCATGGAAAACATTGCATTCCACACCTCGTTTCTGGGACACATGCTGCAAAGCCGCCTGCTTGGATTCTCCGAGGTCGCTTTCGACCTCAAGGACAAAAATGGCGTCCCGATCGACACGCATTTTATTCCGCTAACGCAAATAACTCCGGGGAGGTTCTTCAGCAGCCCCGGTCTGTGGGTCGGGTTGCTGGTTGCCGCGGCCTTGCTCGTGGCAGCGGTGCGGCTGCGCCGTTATCGCGAGCCGCTCTGATTCGCATGCACATGAGGAGCAAGGAGTACGAGCATACCAATAATGATGTAACGGATTGCACGGAGGGCACCATGTGGCGAGAACGTGCGCTGAAGGTTGTATTGGTGTTGGTGGGATTGGTGTTTTCGGCTGGCATTTATCCGCTGCTAACGTCTGTGCGGGACGGTTGGCAAGCGAACAAGGAGGACGCTTTGCCGATGATGCTGAGCCTCTACGTCGCTCTCGGCACTTTCCTGCTGATAGCAGCGCGTAACCCTTCGGCGAATCGCAGCCTGATCGCTTTCGCCGCATGGGCCAATATTGCTCATGCCGCTGTGATGGCGGTCATGGCAGTCCACCTTCCGAACGAACGCAGTGATCTGCTGATTGCTGGGGCTGTTTTTGGCGTCATCGCCTTAGTCCTCATCGTGCTGGCTCCGGGCAAGCAGTCAGTCAAGCTCGAATCGGTAGTCAGCGCAGCCAGGCGCGACTAACCTAGGAGCGGAAAAATGCAATCGCCACTATTAGCTCTTCACATCACTGCCGGCACCTTGGAAATGCTGTCCGGTTCGGTTCAAGCATGCATTCAAACAGAAATCAATGGGTCGCATGACTCTTGATCCAGTCGCTCATTAAGGAGAAACGAACATGAGCACCGCCGTAATGACGAACCGCCTGGAACTGAGTTCGGTTGCGGACACTGCCTTGAAAGCAGCCGCGCGGTTTTGGTTTGTGGTCACCGTCCTCGGTCAATTGGTCTTCGCATTTGCGGTAGCGTCGTTCTATAGTCTTACCGCACTGCGAGGGGATTATCACAAGTGGAATTTCACGAACGGTTATGTCCCCGGCTTTTCCATGGGCAATACCGCCGTGGTCATGCATGTTGCTTCCGCCGCGTTCATCATGCTCGCCGGGGCGGTTCAGTTGGTTCCGCAAATCCGCAACCGCTTTCCAGTCTTTCACCGCTGGAATGGGCGTATCTACATGCTGACCGCCGTCACCCTCAGCGTGGCCGGTCTTTACATGACTTGGATACGGGGAAGTGTTGGCGATCTTTCTATACACCTGGGTTCGACTCTGAACGCCGTGCTGATCTGGCTTTGCGGTGGCATGGCGCTGCGCTATGCGCTGGCTCGCGATTTCAAGACTCATCGCCGTTGGGCGCTTCGCTTTTTCCTGGTGGTAAGTGCATCGTGGTTCTTCCGAATCGGTTTTTTCTTGTCGTTTCTCGTCAATAAGGGCCCCTTCGGTTTCGATCCGAGTACTTTTCGCGGCCCGTTCCTCACTTTCATGTCTTTCGCCCAATTTCTAGTTCCCCTTGCCGTTCTCGAAATCTACCTGCGAGCGCAGGACCACCCCGGCGCGCTACGGCGCATGGCCACGGCAGGCGTGCTCTTTGTACTGACCCTGGTGATGGGCGCTGGACTTTTTGCGGTCGCCATGGCTCAATGGGTGCCTCAAGTCAAAGCCGCGTACGATCCCCGCACGTCCATTGCCGAAACTCTCTCGGCAACCATCGCCTCCAGCAGCATGGATGCGGCCGAGAAGCAATACCATGACCTCAAAGCCGCCGGATCCCCTACCTACGACTTCGATGAAAGCGAACTCAACAATCTCGGATACGAGTTCATTCGGGCGAAGAAGTTTACGGAAGCCATCCACATTCTTCGGCTGAACGTCGACGCCTATCCGCAGTCGAGCAACGTGTACGACAGCCTCGGCGAGGCTTACCTTGACGACGGCAACAAACCGCTGGCCATCGCCAACTACAAAAGGTCGCTTGAGCTAAACCCGAAGAATCGCGGCGCGGTCGAGGTGCTTAGGAGGCTCAACGCCCCATAATTGGTTGTCACCCAGGTTCGCGGTTTTCGCAACCTGGGATTCCACGAATGTTGATCGCCGAGTCCACGATGGGGTCGCAATGACAGATCGCTGAGGACACAATGCTTCGAGAACGAGCGCTAAAGGTCGCGCTGGTGGTAGTGGGATTGCTCTCTACGGCAGGAATTTATCCCATAGCGATGATCTTATGGAAACGGGACGTGTCCGCATACGACGACGCGATGATGGCCAGTCTCTATGTCACGCTCGGGATTCTCCTGTTGCGAGCGGTGCGCAACCCGTCGGAGCATCGCAGCCTGATCGTCTTCACCGCATGGTCGAGCGTCGCTCACGCCGCAGTCATGGCAATCATGGCATTCCGGACTGCCAGCGAGCGCGACCTTCTTTGGGGCGTGGTTGCCCTCGCTGTCATCGGTACAGTCCTGATCGCGCTCACGCCGGCAAAGGTTACGGTGGCTGCGGCCTGATTGGGGTAGGTTGAGCGATGCTCGAGACGTAAGTTCAGAATCTGCTAATGAGTGATATCGAGATGTTACGCCAATTGACTGTTGACAACGGCCCTCGAGGTCGCCTTCGGACTCACGGAATCAGATGAAAAAGGGCCGAATGGCGACTTTCCAATCCGAGGCATCCCAACCGACGAGAAGGACTTTCTTAGCGAGGCGTGTACTCATAGGTCTTTCAAAACGACGGCTGGACACGTCGAAGGGAAGATAGTTTACTGCAGTTTTGTTGCAGACTCGTTGCAAGCACAAAGCTATTGTTGGCGCCGGAGGTTGGTGCCGACGGTGCCGAGAGCGAGGTTACCAAGGGAGCCGACGGGACTCTGCGCCTTGTTTGCTTCAGAATCGTTCGTGGCTGTTCCCTTGCAATTCGCATTTACCTGAATTGGTTGGTTGGCGACAGTTTCGTACCCTACGGCTTGGAGATGAATCACGGTCAGATATTCGTGGTCTCGTAACTCATTTGTCGTCACTCTCATTCGCGCCCATCCGTAATGTGTTTGCCCGGACAGGGAAAATTTAAGTCCAAGATAATTAACGCCATGTTTTAGGTTTCCCCGGCCGCCTCGAATTCCGTACGCATAAGTGAAAAGCAACCCATAAGAGTTCCCTTTCCCGAACTTATCAGTGGGACCGACGATCGCAGCCGATGAGAGATCGGCGGGGTAGGGATTATTCGTAATCACTGCCGAAGCGTCCGCCGTGTTTGCGATAAGGAAACCTCGGTTGAAAAATGCGGACGTTATAGACGAACCGGTTGTATGGGTCTGCGCAATGTTGAAGGCTGCAATTTTCTGTCCTGGAAAGAAGAACTGGAAGGTGCCTCCGCCCCACAGGATCACCTTTGACGGAACACAGACCGCCTCAGCATCGGCGGGAAGCGGGTTGGCGAGCGCTGCCACGGTGGCACCAGCGGCGAGAATGTATGCATTCAAACTTCGATTGAGCAATTCCCCAAGAATTCGTGGTGAGCGTACCCTTGTCCTCATTGTGCTGTCCTTCCCTATTGCCTCGCAGCCAGATCCGGGATCAAGGCAAATATTCATAGATATAAGCGGCACCTTCGTGCGCCGCCCCGAGCACCGTCCAAGGCGCCCCTGCGACGATCATATCGCCGCTAATGGCCACCGAAGTGCCGAAGAAGCTCACAATTCGAGCGTCAGAACCGGTGAGCCTGGCTTGGTAATTCGAGGTGCTCTTCCAACCGCCGCTTGGCTTGAGAAAAACAAAAGCCGCCCCCTCCCGGTCATTGATCCCGTTCGTGTAGTTGGCGGCTCCTGTGACCAGGGCCTGGGGTCCGATAGCGACGGACCAACCCATATTCCCGCCACCTCCGGTGAGTTCCGCCGTCTCCGTTGTGTTCAACCAACCGTTGGGGGGTTCGACAAAAATGTAGGCGGCGCCAGCCCCTGCGTTAACAAAAGGAGCTCCAACCGCAATCGTGTTTCCGCTGGCGGCAGTTGCAAAACCAAAGGCGTCTCCTGACAAGCCGTTGGACGCGCTGAGTTCAGCTGTCTGGGTTGCGTTTTCCCAGCCGGTGGACGGCTCAACGTAAACGTATGCTTTCAGCGCACCGAGTGCGCTTGCAACTATGGTATTGCCCATAATGGCGACGCCGTAACCCAGCCCGTCACCAGGCATTGCGTCCGACGCAGTGAGCTTCGCAGTTGGCGACATGTTGCGCCAGCCACTTCCAGGCTTCACAAAAACGTAAGCACTCCCTTCGTCTCCTGACAACGTGCCGGGCGCCCCCGCAACCACGGTATCTCCGCTGATCCCAACTGACCATCCTAGATTGGCTTCGCTGGTTATAGAATCCGAAGCGATCAGCTTGGCAGTTTCCGTCATGTTGGTCCAGCCGCTCGGAGGCTTAACAAACACATAAGCCGCCCCGGCAGTCGGCGCCTGGAGGTGGCAGCCAGTGTAGTCAGGTGTAGTCGCACCCGCGACAATTGTGTCGCCGCTGATTGCAACTGAACATCCCAGTCCTGGGTTCGTCTGCCCATCCGAGGCCGTCAGGAGGGCGACTTGGATCATGTTTTTCCAGCCTGACGCAGGCTTCGTGAACACTAAAACCGCGCCGTCCAAGCCCCACGGAGCGCCGACCGCAATGGTGTCTCCGTTGATTGCCACCGAGCCGGCGACATACTCCTCAAAGACATTGGCGGAGGTAAGCTCCGCAATCTGCGGCCACGTAGTTGTAGCCCGCGCCGCTTCTGACTGCGCAGTAGATCTAAGTCCCCGTATGGCCGCCCGGATTCTTGCCTGCGCTTCAGTTGGCAAGTCGGAGAGTGTTCGCGGAGACTGGGCTACTGCGGTTGTAATAAAAAGGAAGGCCGAGAAGATGAGAGCGAGAAGCCATCGCGAACTGCGCATGGAAAACTCTCCTGCGATTGAGATCCTCGGGAACGAGAGCTGCGAGCAGATCGCAGCCGTGGAGAGCAATTCTCCCACCTTCGGTCCGGCTCGTCAATATGCAGAAATTTCATGTCGCCGCAACATGAGAAGTTCCTCTTTTCGTAAGTTGAAACTTCCGCTTTGATAACTCACGGCGGGAAAGCGAAAGAGGGTTGCGTTGACAGGCCGTGTTTCTCAGTTCTACAAACCAGGCGATTACACTCATTGAGAATTGCCAGACCTCGGTCAATGCATGTAACTGCGATATTATACCAGTCATAGTCCGTCGCAACCTTCCAACTGTTAGCGAGTGAACTGAAACACGGTGCCGTATCCGTTCGCACCGCCCTCCAGAGTTGTTCCGTAGAGTACACCCTTCGATTGGTCAAGAAGCACGTTACCGTAAGGCTTGGCTCCATCCGGCCCCTGGAAACTGTAAAAAATCTGGCTCCAAGCACCGCCAGGCTTAGACGGCGGCGTCAACCGAAACACTGTGCCGCACCCGGCTCCTTTCGGTTCGCAGGGGCCGTTCCCGCCCAGGTTCGTGGTTCCGTAAAGCGCGCCGGTCGAGTCAATCGCCAAGGCTGCAAGCGGGTTAGCGCCGTCCGTATTGTTAAAGAGAAGGAGAAATGATTCCGTCCATGCGCCCCCTTTCACTTCTGGCGGACTCAACTCAAAAACTACGCCGCATTTGTTGTTGCAAACACCCGCCCCACCGTTGGATGTGGTGCCGTATAAATTACCTTTGGCGTCCACGATAACCCCGGCATATGGGTAGCATCCGTCACTTCCGGTGAAGGAGTGGAGGACGGTTTCGGTCCAAACGCCATTCACTTGAGTTAGCTGGAAGACTGTTCCGCATTGTGAGTTGCCTCCGCCGCCTACCGTCGTGCCGTAAAGATTGCCGGCCTTGTCGGCAATAACGCCACCCTTTGGGGCGCTTCCATCATTTCCGCCAGCAAATGCATAAAGAGTAGTTTGGGCCCACGATCCATTCAGTTGCGGCGACAACTCCAGCACCAGTCCATTGGGATTGGTGGAATCAAACTCGACGGTAGTGTAGAGATTGCTTTTCTGGTCGAGAATCGGCGTCGCGATGGTCCCATCCCCGGCTCGATAGATGGGGTTGAGGCTCCAGCTTCCATCCAGCTCGGTGAGTTGATAGACGGCGGTACTTCCGCCCGCAGTTGCACCATACAGATTCCCGGCTTGATCGAATCCAAGATTGCTGTTCGGCGGATAGGGATCTTGGTATTGGAAGTCGTACAGGACACTCTCAGTCCAGGCCCCACCGTTTTGTAACGGAGGGGCAAGTTTGAAAACGACGCCGCAGGCTCCTCCCTCGTCGCAGGAGTTGTAATTGCCGCCGGATTCACCGGTACCGTATAGAGCGCCGGTCGAATCAAGAATCAACCCAGCAATGGGGCTCCCGCCGTCGCTTAGGCCTGTGAAGCTGTACAGTATGGTGTGCTTCGGGCCGGCAGCCATCGCGGTCCCTGTAAGCAGCCAGGCGGCTGCGATCAGAAAGGCGCAATGCAGGAGAACGGTGCAGAGGAATGTTCTTGATTTCACTTGAATCTTCTCCTCTCCGAATTCGCAGCCTTGCCGTTGAGCAGCAGGCTGGTTACTGGCTGACCCAAAACACGGTTGCCCCGCCGTTGCTAGTTGCTGTTCCGGAAAATCCCACCACTGCGGTCTGGCCACTTACGGAAACGGACTGCCCAAAGTAATATCCACTCCCCCTGGTTAGCTTGGCAACGTATGCAGAGGTTGTCTGCCAGCCGCCCTTGGGTTTCAGGAACGCATAAGCTGCGCCCCTCCCGGACACTCCGCGCACGGGGGTGTATGGCGCGCCAATAAAAACCTCATTTCCACTGATTGCAACCGACTGACCGAACCAACCCTGTATCGTAAATAAGGGATACAACTCGGCAGTTTGAGTCATGTTCTGCCAGCCGTTCGATGGCTCTTCGTAGACGTAAGCGGCGCCGACCCCAAGGCTGTCGTCCTGCGGCGAACCCACCACCACCGTGTTGCCGTCGATGGCCACCGCATAGCCAAAATTGTCGGCTGATCCCACCTCGGTACCGGTGAGTTCGGCATTGTAATTCGCAGTAGTGACCCACCCAGTCGCGGGCTCGACATAGACGTAGGCTTGTCCCGTGAAGATTTGGCCGTTATAGCAGCATCCGGTCGCTCCAACCACCACCGTGTTGCCGCTAACTGCTACCGAGTAGCCGAAACCGGCGCCGAGAAGAGGATAGCCTTGGACATAGAGCACAGCCGTCTCGGTCGCGTCAGTCCAGCCATTCACCGGCTTGACGTAAACCATGGCTTCCCCATAGGAAAGTCCGTGACTTCCCGCTTGCCGGTAAACATTCGGAACACCGACAAGGATGGTGTTTCCATCAATGGAGACGCTGCTACCCAGATGATCTTCGCCTTTGTTGTCTACATGGAAGCCGGTTAGCTTGGCGGTCTGGGTCATATTTGCCCATCCACCGGCCGGCTTGACGAAAACGTACACAGCCCCCTGTTGCTGAATGCCGTTCACTTCGGTCCAGGGCGCTCCAATCACGATGGTGTCGCCGCTGACTGCGACCGCGGCGCCAAAGTGGTATGCATTGTCGGATGGGGTCAGAGTTGCGACCTGAGTCATGTTCGTCCAACCATTCACCGGTTTTATAAACACGTAAGCGGCGCCGGTTCTGCTCTGGCCAACGGTGACGCCTTCAGCACCTACGACAACCGTATTGCCATCGACCGCCACCGCGTCACCGAACGCGTCTTCCGGCTGCTCACCTGAAGAGCTCAGCTCGGCGTGATGGATCATCGCCTTGAGAGAGACAGGATAGTGTGCAGATGTGTCGGGTGCGCGATCGGAGGCTCCAGCAGGCAGATAGAGCAGAAGCACTGCCCCCAATACCGAAAGGAATAGTCGCGCACCAAGCCCGCTCTTGATCGCTGTTCTCATTGGATCAATGGCCCTCAACTTTCCCCAAAATTGTGCTCCCATTTCTTGGGCAGTGCGTTGAGTCAATTCAGGCGCTGAACAACCAGCATGGGGCGGAGTTGTACGGAATGCCACAGCGATGTCCCGGACCGAAGAGACCTCACGAAGCAAACACTATCACTTTGTATGTGGCAAGAACCAGCGCTAATAGTGCAGATACGCACAGGAAGACCGCG